>Ga0070750_10002353_pt1 | contig 10455 bp, 7 predicted proteins | sample VirMetDEL_Nov_24_FD_77013 | JGI IMG/M metagenome (GOLD analysis project Ga0070750, IMG submission 77013) | Aqueous microbial communities from the Delaware River and Bay under freshwater to marine salinity gradient to study organic matter... | ecosystem: Environmental > Aquatic > Marine > Coastal... | reverse complement strand
GCATCAACAATAGGAACAAAAGATTCTGTTGCTTCTTTTAGTTGCTGTTGAGTTGCTGCTCTTTCTTGCATTTGTTTGTTATAAGAGAGATACTCAGCCTCAGATGAATTTACAAGTCTTCTGGCCTCCTCAACACTTGAAAGACCTGCTGCTTGTTGAATATACATTTGTGTGTATTTGTCTAACGAATCAAAGTTACCAACAGTAGCCCTCAATTCTTGTCGTAGAAGTTTAACTCTCTCTGCTTCTGTAAGATTAATCATTTGAAGAGAGCTTAAATTTGTTCCGAGGACAGAATTTAATTTTCCTGTGATCTCGGCTGCTTTATCAAATGTATTAAACTGTGCGCCAATCTCAACAAGTCGCGACACCTCAACACCTGTTGCCTTGGCTTGTGCTTCAAGATCCATAAAGACATCAACCATCTGATCGCCATAAACAGACAAATTTTTGCTAACAGCAGCAAAATCAGAAGTCATTTTGGAAGCAGAGATCCCAATACGATCAGCCGCCAAAGCAATTTCAACGGTCATTGCCTGTGCTTCTTCTGCCGACATTCCCATTGCTCTTGTTAGGAAATCAATCTGCTTTGTTGATACATCTGCTGTAACTCCAACTTTCTCTAACAAAGTTGTTGTTTTTAATAAACTTTCATTTGCGGCTTCTGCCGTTGGTCTAAAAGCAGAGAAATTTGAAATTAAGGCGCCGAAAGATTTTTGTGTATCATCAATTGTAACACCAGACATAACATTTGCTTCAGCAACATCAAGCATACTGTCACGAAAATTAATAGCAAACCCTGTTGATCTTTGTAAAGCAGACTCTGCCTTATCAACAGCAATGGCTGTTGCGATTACAGATTCATATATTTTTTCAAATAGTGAAGCAAGAAGATTAGCAGGGCTCAAAGTTGTTGCTAAAGCGTTAAATAAAATTTCGCCACCTCTTCCACTTTGTTTTAAATTTAAAGCCATATCGGCAAATTGGCCAACAGCAGTTTGAGAGAATTTTGTTGCTATTCCTAACTTACCGGCAATTCCGCCAACAGATCGCTCAGTTTGATTTATTGTATTTCTTATTAGTTCTTGCTGTGCTCTTTGTTTAGCGTTTGCTACGATTAAAGCTTCTACAGCATTTAGCTCTTCTTCTAGAGCCTGAATGATTTCAATGCTGGTAACTTTATTTTTCTGTGCTTCTATTAATTTTTTTTGGGCTGCTTTCTGTTGTGCTGCTAATTGCTGTGATTGAAGTGTTAATTCTTTTTCTTCTAATTCATTTTGAATTCTTAATTGATCATTATAATCACTTAAGCTTTCTTCGTCTTCTTGACGAAGCCGAAGAGATTCTTTTTGCTTTGCGATAACAGTGTCAAGTTTTTCAATTATTTGGTCTAATTGTGGCCCAGTTGGGGTTCCACCTTCTGTCTCATCAGCCATTTATTAGCCCTCGTCTGAAAATGGCCATTTAATGCCGGTCTTTGATTCAAATTGTTGAACGGCTTGGTCCAATACGATCCGCTGCTTATTGGTCATGGGGTGTTCTTTTCCGAATTGAGAATAAGCCTCAAGATAATTCTTCTCGGCAAATAAAGCATCAGCATATGCTTTAATATCCTCAACCTCTCCACGGATAACAAACTGAAGTTTATTGTCAGCCTCTTCTTCTTTAAGCGACATATTAAGGTTGAAATCTTTTCCAAACATTTGACGCAAAAGAGTCTTGGACCAAGATCCAATCATTCTTAGCCAACTTTCATTCAGTTGTTTCTTTTTAGTTAAATCAATAACAATCATAGCGGTGTCCTCATACAATAATTAGATCATAAAGAAAAATGCTCTCAAAGGAGCATTTAACGTTTTGATTGGCGCATCGCCTTATCATGTTCTTCTTTTTCCTTCTCGTATTCTTTAATTGTTCGGTCAAGCCACCATTTGCGGAGACCGACGGGAAGGTTATAAAGTTCAATCAAAGACCAAGAGCCATAATGTTTAAGAATAAAGAACTGTTCGTAAACGTTCTCCATATACTCATCGGTCAGGCCAAAAAAAGTCTGCCCCGAAAGGCACCTCCAATTCCTGCTCAAAGCCGCAAGAAGGGCAGGTGAAATCTTCGGAGATTTTAATGTCTGGTGAACATTGCTTGTATGCCCCTCTTAGAAAGATAGAATCTTGTGCTGGGAGTTGCTTAACAACGTGATTAATAACTTTGGCTTCTGTATACTCGTTAACTGATACAATAAGCTTTTTAAGTTGGTCTGTGACATTTTCTTCTGACGCATTGTTTTTTGAAAGTTTTTGAGACTTTTTAACAATGTCCATCTCATCTTGTCCTCGCAATAAGCGGAACTCAACAATAAAATTCGTAACAGGCAGAGTTGTTTTGAACAAACCTCGGGGGGTTACTTCAATACCATACTCTTCTGCATCTGTTCCTTCGTATACTTTCGCTTCATTAAGATCAAAGTCACTTGGAGACACGGTTGCGCAATTAGGGCATGTTACCTTGGTGCTATATATATTTCCATATGCTGACCTTCTTGCTGAAATAAGGACTGCGTTTCTATCTCCAACAAGCATTTCTCTTGCTGAGATATTCTTATCGCAGATTACAGACTCAATCAATCTTTCAATTGCAAGACCTTTCTTAAGCAAGGAGCGAGAAGATAGGATATCTTCTTCTTTTGCTGTCATATATTTGATTTCAATTGTTTCCTTATTGTGAAGCGGGTGACCTTGAGGGTAGCCCCTTCCTCTTGATGGGAGTTCAACATGTTCTGTTGGCGATACAAAATCTAGTGGGTTTGGCAGACTTGCTGCTGGAGATTCGGAACCTGCATCGCCTCGTGGTCCGAACCTTTCTTCATTATTTCTACTCAATTTTCACCTCGCTGTTTATTTTGAGAAATTTTGGTATGTATTTGTTATTAATACAGAGTTATCAATACTTTCAGGATCATTATTAAACTCTGCCCAATCATATTTAATATCTAGTGTACACTCAACTAAATCATCAGATCCATAATCTAGATCTCCCCAAGTGATATTGGTTATAATTGGATTGATTAATTCCCAAGTCTCAACTGTATCCACATCTGGCATAAAAGTCCCTTGAGAATCAGTTGTATCATTAGCACTACCTCGGCTTTTTCCAAAGTCTATTTGTTGTATTCGGATTGTCCTATTATTTCCAGTCGGAGCATCTTCAGAATAATTTGACTTTCCTGTTAATCCATTTCCAAATGAGTTTCCAATTGTTGATGCTTTTTCTGGTGTTGTTATTGGGCTATTGGCAGCATTTCTGTCACCAATCTTGCCTAATGTATGTGTCTCTGTTGTAGGTGGCGCATAACCAGAATTATTAAGCATTTCGTAAAGCATCTGAGATGTATCAAATTGTCCTCCGGTACCATTCATATCAACAAACGTTATTTTAATTGGTTGCCACCTAACAAGGCCCGGATAGTTAAAGTAGTGATTCATAAGCCGATATTCTTTTGTTGCGACCTCAACAGCGGGCTTAGTCACGGATTTAACATTAGGAAGAAAAAATCCCGTCCCAAATGAAACAATGAAACGGGATTTGATTTTAGGATGAAGATTTGGAGAAGTCCAGAAAGACATTTTTAGTTATCATAAAAAGTTTTGTCGTCTGGAATTGTTCCTAGTTGATTATTGAAGCCTGTCTGAGCAGCGTCGGCATTAGCACCGATCTCACATACGGCCCAGTCATAACGAAGTTCAAGTTCAATTTGTGAAAGATCATCGCTTTCATAATCAAGTTCACCGAACTTAACAGACTTGATGAATGGATTCTTAAGAGTCCACATCTCAGTAACATTTCCATCAGAATCAATTTGCTCAATCACAAGGTAACCAACCGCAGAAGTAGATTTGCCTTTTGATATAAACGAAAGATCAGCAGGAGATCCGGGAATTTGATATCCGGAAGCAACAACTAAAGCATTTGTTTGAGCAACAGCACCCGGAGACACTGGATCAACAAGAGTCATGGCAATTGTATCCCATTCAACTCGTCCCGGAAAGTAAAAGTTGTGATTGAGATAAGAGTGCTTTGACTCAGTGATGGTATATGAAGGCTTTGCAACCTTCTTCGCAAACCAAACGATGTCTCCACCGTTCATTCCTTGGAATGTAATCTTAAACCTAAATCCTCTTTTAGGATCTTTAGAGTTAGCGTTGTATTGTTCAGACCAAAAAGCCATTGAATTAATCTCCTATTTATATTAATTATGCTGCTATACGAATTCCGCACCAGTGTTAGTAACAATTAGGTCAACAACAATGTACTCAATTGCTCTAGTTGGCTTGATAAAGACCTTAGCATAAAGGATATTTCTATCAATAAGGTCTGCTGTAGTTGTGGTCTCATCAAGAACCACTTTGTATTCAGTTACACCAAAGTTAGCTTTAACATTTGAGAGAACTTCGTCTGCTTGAGTCTTAAATGAAAGCCAAGTAGCATTAACGTTTGGTTCAAAGAGAAGACCTCTAGAGATTCTTGAAAGCTCGCCTTTGAGATAGATAAGCAATCTGCGGACATTAATTCTGTCAAGAGCAGATGGTGTTGCTTGAAGTGTCTTTTGTCCAAAGACAACGATACCTTCGCCGGGGAATGAAGCAATTGGGTTAATGTTGATTTGGTACAATTTGTCTCTTTCTTTTGAGGTAAGAGTTCCATCAACGTTCACAACGCCGGGACCACCTACACCACCGAGAGGATTAAGACCACCTCTGGTAAATCCAGCAGGAGCAAACCAAAGATCAGATTGTCTATCAGAACTTGCAAAAGCACCAATTGCGGCCACTGAAGGAGGAGCCCAAAGTTTACCGGAGTCAACACCAGTGTTTGCTTGGATTTGAACCCATGGGTAGAAAGCACAGCCATAACTTGTATTGAATTTTCTTTGGCGTACTTTTCTGATAACGCTATCTACATTACCGACTGCTGATTCCTCATCTTCAGTTGCTGGCTTATAGCCATCTTCAAGATCAATAATTCCAAGAAGATCTTTTCTGTCCTCGCACATTGAGATAACTTTGTCAGTGACTGTAGTATTGGTAACGCCGGGAATTGACAAAGAGTTCGCAATTACTTGCTCTGAGTTTCTGATTGTATCAACTGCTTTGATCAAAGAGTAAACAGCATAGTTATTAGCAGCGGTATCACCAGAAAGAAGAGTGTTTCTGAATGGTTCTTTCTCTGTAATATCAAGTCCGTCAAATCCACCCCAAACAGGCATAACAAACTGTCTGATTTCTACACCGTCAGTAACACCAGTATCATCACCGAGGAGAGCCGAAGCACCCGAAACGGCTGTATATGAATCACCAGCGGCACGAGAACCAGAGCGGTAAGTAGCAATACGACTTGAGCCGGTTGCAACAACATCGTCTAGAGAAAATGCAAATGAGTACTCGTAACCTGTTGCTGGATCTGGTGCGTAGTTATTAGCACCAATGTTTAATCTTCTAACATAATCAACGTATCCATTATCAACTCTAGAGTTTGAACTAGCTTCCATTGGTCTGATACCAAAGTAAACATCAAATTGATCAACAGGGTTTCCTTCTGATCCCTCACCACGAAGAGCGATTTGTGGGAATCGGAAAGAGGCTGTGAAGTCTTGTGGTAACCAAGCAAATTCACCGCCGGTTCTATCGCTTGGAGATTGAGGTGAAGTGTCATCAACAAAAGCATCTGCGAAAGCAGCAGCCGAACCTGATGAAAGAGAACCAAAGTCTTGTGCGGCCGCTGATCCAGAAATCAAAGTGAAGCCTTTTGGACGAACAGGACCTAAGAAACCAAATGGCGCTAAACCTTGAGCACCACCATCAGAAACAATGGCATCAACCTCAACTCTAAAGTAGTTTGAAAGGTTTGGCTCATCACCAGAAACATCATATTTCTTTTGCGTGTCATTCCAAGTGTATTTTGTATTACCGATTTGCTTTACAATATAAGAATCAGATTGTGGATTAAGATTAACACCAGTAAACTCTTCTAGAACATTACCAGCTAAGTCCATAAATTGAATATTGAAAGAAGCAAAAGGGTTAACAGCAGTATCAATTGGAAGTGAAATATCAGAAATACCAACTAATGTTGATTTCTGAATATCGTCTCCACCGTGAAGCGATACAAAGCGGAAAAGCTTCTGATTTGATGAAATTGGATCAAAATCAGCAGCAGCACCTTGATCTTGAGCAAAGACCCAACCAGATTGTGCTGGTTCGTGTCCTTCGTTATGTTCTGCCCAATTGTAAGAACCGCTTTCCAAAGGAAGAAGAATAGCGTGAACATCACCTGCGGTAGCGCTACCAGTAACATTGTCTGCTACAAAGCGATCAAATGTTTCTCCAAGCCAGTAAGTCTTTGTAGATCCAGCAGCCACAAGGCTGCTATTGGTCAACACAGGATTTGTATTAAATTGGCTTCTAATATATTTTGAATTGTCGCTTTTATCAAAGTTAAAAGAAATTTCTTCAATCTTTTGTCTAGAACCATTATAAAAAACAGCTTTAAATTCTTGATTTGCACCTTGAGATTGAATCAAGATGCCTGCTGATGATGTCAGATCGGTTGAACCTTTCTCACCGTATGTACCAGACAAGGTCATATAACCAGAATTAACATAGAAAACAGCACCAAGTGAACCAGTAACTGCTCCATCTGTTGAGCCAGAGTTTACTAGGAAAAGACCATACGCTGCTTGGTTGTTAGTTGCTGAAGTGGTAGCGCCGGCAAATTTCCATCCGGGCTGAGTTCCGTTGCTGTCAATTGGAGCATTAGAATTTTCATCACCCAACAAACGAACAAAAGTCACAGGAGTGGTGTCCGAAGCAAGATGTGCTTGTGCGGCTAAAGCAGCATATTGTGGTCCTTGAAGGTTACCATCTCTCCATACGTCAGTATTATTACCAGCAGAACCGATAACAGGTGCTCCAAACACATCAACAAAATCTTCATATGATCTAATGCGAATTGGTTGCATAGCAGGACCGCGACGGGCTCTACCAACCAAAATTGGACCCGCAGCGATTGCATCTGCTGGAAGTACCGAGTTGTCAATCTCTCTAATGTTTACACCGGGAGACAAAAAGTCAAATTTAACAGCCATTAAAGTATCTCCTATATTTTAATGTTATTCGTAATAAATAGTTATTTAAATAGCCAATAACCCTATCATACATAATTCTTGTCGTCACTAATATTTTTAACTATTCTTTCTCCGACTAATTTCACTTCAACAATGTTTTCTTTTGTGACGACTTTAGGCTGTGGGTCGTTAACGCCCTCGCCATGAACATAGCCTAATACTTTAATATCAATCTTGGTTGAGAAATATCTTTCATCTTCTCCGAGGTTTGAGGTATTGTTGTCTTGAGAAAAGTCTTGCTGGATAAACGCTTCATAGCGATATCCATTTTTTTCAAAAACAAATGAGTTAATTTGTCCCGTTCCTGATATAAAAGGAACGATTAGTGAATTCATTTGCTGTTGATATTCTGTTCTAATGTTTATACTATAAACAATTGACACATAAACAGGAATCGGAGTATAAACTTCTTCATAAACAATCTTCTTGGTTGTTGTATAACCATTATTATTTTGACCTTGGGTCTCAAAGTTTACCTCGTTTTCCATAAACTCCGAGGACTTAACAGATTTAATTTTTCTTCCAACATGGTAAGGTCTGTTTTTGTATCCTCGGGGGCCCGATGAAGGTAGGGCATTGTGTGCTTGATATGAGCCTTTAAATGTAGGATCTTTAGTCACAGATGTTCGGTTAATGGTTATGATAGGCAAACGGAGTTTACCCGAAGAATCACGCAGGGTTACATCGTTTTTGATTTGAAAAGCACGTTCTGCGGCCATCCATAATACTGGAACTTTCTTGAAACCACCATTTGAGGTTACATGAAGATTTAAGGCATCGTCAATATATTCAAACATTCCAACATCAATATTTTCTAAAGATGATCCTTGAACTGCATATCCATCTGTTTCAACTGCCATTGAACACTCCATCTCTTGCTCTTATACAATCTGCTGTGACTTCGAAGCGATGTTCAATTTGTCCAAACAATTGTTTTGGTTCATTTAATTTAATTATCTCGTAATAAAATTCTCCGTATCTCACGAAGTCTCCCTCACGAACAAAAAGGTTTTGATCTTCTGTCAATCTTCTCTTGTGAAAATTGACTTTGATGTTGGTTGTCTTATCCAAGCCGACATCTTCAAGATATGTTGTTTCCACTCCGCCGTACTCAACGAGAGCATATACTCTGATTGGGTGAAGAAATGTTTTTTCAATGGCCTCGCCGTATACCGGATGGAAGTTGGTGCGAGACATGTCAATTGGAAAGTAAAGGACCTGTTGGCCGATGACCCTTTCAATAATCTCATCATTGACTTGCTTAACAAGGTTTCGCTCCTTCTCTCCAAGAAAGAGAGGAGGCGGTGGAGATGCGGGTTTAGACCATTTGTTGTCTTCAGACATTTACTTTCCTCGGAGCATACGAACCTTCATTCGTCTTTTGTTTTCATTTACGGACTGTGCTGGGAAGAGTTCTTGCATTTTTGCTTTGAGCGGCTTGGAAAATGCTATAATTAATTCAGCCATTTCGTCTGAGTCGTATTGTTCCAAGAGAGCAGCAAGAGCAGCCTTCTCACCTTTTGTGCTTACATCATCTTGATCAAGTTCCATACGGAGATCAAAAGAATCATCAACCTCACCATCTGGGTCGTCTTCAAAGATCTCTTCAACGGAACTATAACTATCAGGACCCGTAATTGTGAAAGAAATAACCGTGCCGTTCCAACTTTCTTCATTACCAGCAGCGATTTGACATTCTTTGTTGATCTCGGTTACCAGAAACTTTTGTAGAGCCTCGTCTCGTCCCAACATTATCAGCAGTTCAGCAGCCTGTCTTGGAGTGTATCCACCTCTTTCTTGAAGAACAGAGAGGTCAATTGCAAGAGTTGAGGTGTATGTAACATCGGTTAGAATCTCAATGGCTCCAACATAATCGTAACTGTTATTTTCCTCTTCCCACTCTTTGTATCGTTCCGCGGAGTAGGCGTCAGAAACTTGAGTCAAGTAAAAGTCGGAGTCATCAATGAAGCCACGGACACCAAGAAGTTTGGTGGCGACTGTATCAAAGCCGTCCTCAACATAAGGATCGGTTGCGAGAGAAAGAGACATCCCGCCATTACGGCTGCTGTCTTCAAGATATTCCAGCATGCCTTGTAGATTTTCAAGAGTAAAGGGATCTCCAATGTCTCTCGCCATTTCTTGAAGGTTGGGGTATTCAATTCTCAAGAAAGGAGATCTAAATGTATAACCACTGATGGGATCTTGCCCACCAGAAAAAGCATCAATGATTTCTGGCTCAATTATGTCGTTTCCATAAGGCAAAGAAAAATTATCTTTATAGTCAACAAAAACTTCATTTACTTCTCTGAATTTATTGGCGACATCTGTTTCCTCTGGAAGTCTAACATAAACTAAAGGAGCAACAGAGTCAATAGAAACAGAACCCTCGTAGTCTTCATCTACAGATACTTGCCACCACCAACGGCCGTCCATACTAGCATTTTGAGCGATGTTCTCGGCTTCTTCTTGTACTTGTCCTAAGTCTTGGCCTGACATCTCTTCATCTGTTTGTGTTCTGAGTTCGTTCTCGAGCGTTTTGTCGTACTTCAAATAACCATAAGATACAAGCTTAACAGGGTCTAAATCAAGAGCAGAGGCAAACATTAAAGGAAGGTTTTGACGAACGGCCATTCCGGAATCTTCATAACTTCCACCAAATCTTTCAAAGTTATCAAGTTCAAGTATAGTGCTGCCGTCTTCAACACCAGCAACCATATTTGGAAAAATCTTTTCAATGTCGTCTTTTTGAATGTTCGCAATGTAATCTCGGACATACTCTTTGAAACCACCAACATCAAGGCCATAGACCTTTTGATCTGGTACGGCAAGCGGAGTCACATTCCCTGTATCTGGGTCTGTAAAAGCGCCTCGTCTGATTCTGATTCTTGATCGTGGCTCAAGAACACCTTCGCCACGCTCTTCATCATAAAACAATTCTTCATCTTCATACTCGTCAAGAGTTTCTTGAGTTGGTTCCATTTCATTTTTTTGAAATTCTTCTTCGGTCACAACATAAGAGATCATTCCATTTGCATAAGCCTCGGCAAGAGCACAAATGTTAAACTGATCAAAGGTTCGTTCGCCCACTTTCCTTGATGGAGGAGAATGACATGATGTAATCTCTGTGAAGTCAGACATTCTATAAACATCAACAGGATGTCGTGAGAAAATAACATAAGCCGGCTTGTAGAGTCCTGAGAACGCTTCCTGCCACTTATACATTTGTGCTTCGTCTGTTGTTATCTGGTAATACTCTTTTGCTTTTTTGAGAATGTAAT
>Ga0070750_10002351_pt1 | contig 10461 bp, 14 predicted proteins | sample VirMetDEL_Nov_24_FD_77013 | JGI IMG/M metagenome (GOLD analysis project Ga0070750, IMG submission 77013) | Aqueous microbial communities from the Delaware River and Bay under freshwater to marine salinity gradient to study organic matter... | ecosystem: Environmental > Aquatic > Marine >... | reverse complement strand
GTCCTCCCTTCTTCTTTTGGTTCTTCGTCGTTCTATGGTTCGATGATGAGCTTCTTCTTCGGCGGCTCTGGGATCATCATGGTCTGCAAGGCTTCGACATAGCCAGCAAAGTAAGCGTTCGCCAAGCCAGTCGCGATAGCGTCTGCAAAGAGGTCAGACTCAGCCCTTGGATAGAAAGGCCGCCCCGTCCTTGCATCGTTGAAACCGTTGGCCGAGGCTTTCAGGTTGTCTTCGTCCTCTCGATCAAAGTCGATGCGCCCTTCGTAGCGCTCCATCGCAAAGTTGAGGATATCGAGGGGCGAGGTCTTCCAGTCGCCTAAGCTCTCGATCGTTCCTTCTTCACGATCAACAAGGAAGAGGAAACCACCACCAACGCCCAGGCCGTAAAACTCGACAGGTTCGAGAGTGTCTTCTAACTCAGTCATTTTCTTTGATCTCCTCAGCGAAGCCCAGCTCCTGGCAGCCATCACCAAGGATGGCAGAAACGTGCTCAGGCGCGAGCGAAAGCATAGTTCTCCTTTTGTCAGCTTGCAGCCGCTTGGCGCACTGGTCAATAGCCCAAGTGTCGCCCAGGATGACCGCCGACTTCCTCGCCCGCGAAACCCCAGTATAGAAGAGGTTGCGCGAGAACATGATCTGGTGCCCCTTGTGAGCCACGTAGATGACGATAGGCCACTCCGAGCCCTGCGACTTGTGGACGGTCATCGCATAGGCCAGATTAAGCGTGAAAGCCTTTTCCCGCGTGAGCTCCTTCACTCCGTCCTCGAAGAAGTCGACCACGAGCTTGCCCTTCGCCCCGAGCTCCTTCACTCGGCCGATCGTTCCGTTCATAATCCCGAGCTGATAGTCGTTCTTCGTCGCCACGACCTTATCGTCAGGCATGAATGGCGTGCGCTGGTTGGCTTTCGCTGGCTGCGGGACTTCTCGCCCAAGGCTACCTTGGTTGATCGACTGGAGGAGCTTATTGAGCTCCTGAGTGCCCACTGGTCCCCGGTGCATCGGCGTGAGGAGCTGGACGTCCCAGACAGGGTCCACGTCCCGAATAGATCCGTCGGCAGTCTCGACAAAGAACTCCGAGAGCTTCCTATGGAAGAGCTCACCGATGAACTGCCGTAAACGCGCAGAGTCGAATAGCTGAGAAACGACGACCCAGGGTGAGATCATCTCTTGGCCGTGGTCCATAGACATATGGGGGATGGACTTAGCCACGCCTCCGGACAAGATCCCTGAGACGTTCTCCTTCAAGACTCCGGCCTGCCTAACTACGTGGTCAAGGAGAGTAACCCAGCAGTAGACCCCGGGACGAGCCACCAGGTCGCGCAAAAGCGCGCCAGGCCCCACGCTTGGGAGCTGATTGTGGTCGCCGACCATCACGAGGGAAGTCCGGCTGAAGTCGATAGCCGCGAAGAGGCTCCTCGCAAGCATCACGTCGACCATGGAGAACTCGTCGACGATCACGATATCCACGTCGAGCTTATTGTCGTCTCCATACTCAAAGCCGAACTTGAGACCGTTCTGGCTTTCTCCGACCTCCTTCGGACCGAGGAGCATGTGGATAGTTTGCGCCGGCATCCCCACTGACTCGACCATGCGGCGCGCTGCTTTCCCGGTAGGGGCGCAGAGAGCCACTGAGAGACCATGCTCTTCGTGCAGGGCCGCGATGGTCCGGATGGTGAAGGTTTTACCCGAGCCGGCCCCGCCAGTCACCACGGAGACCCGAGAGTCAGCAGAGGCGACAACCGCCGCGACCTGCTTCTTGTTCAAGCGAGGCTCGAAGGCTATGGCGGCCGCCTCATTGATCCCTGCCGTCGCCTTGTGTGAACCTTGGACCCCAAAGTTGAAGATCGTCTTCACGACCTTGACCTCAGCGTTAAAGACCCAGCGAGGCCAATAGATCACCGAGCCAGTGCCCTCGTATCGAACAAACGAGCCAGAGGCCGTGAGTCGGTCCATGGCTCCCATGATAAGGTCACGACCGTCAAGAGTGTCTAACGCCAAGAGGATCTCTGCGTCGTCTAAGATCTCGACAAGGCGGCTCCAGGTGTGACCTGAGTTGCTCAACTCGTTGGCGACGAACTTAAGGCACTCCTCAAGCCGATGCGGGTTATCCTTCGGCACCCCAGCCGCGACCGCTATCTTGTCGATGGACTTGAAGGCAAAGCCGCGGACTCGACCGATCAGCCAGTAGGGATTCTCCTCGACGATCTTGACCACCGAGGCGCCATAGGAATCAAAGAGCCGCTTGGCAGAGCCAGGAGCCACGCCCCAGGCGCTCATCGCAGCCATTGTCCGGTTGAGCTCGAGATGCTCAAACCAGACCTCTTTGAGCGCGACGATGACCTTGACCGGAACGCCAGCCGCTTCGGCTATGTCCTCGGCCTTCTTGTTCTTTATCGCTTCCTCAAAGCTATCCCCCAAAGCCTCAGCAATTTTGTGGGCGCGTGAAGGGCCGATCCCTTGGAAGCGCTTGTCCTTCGCCATCAGTTGAGAGAGGGCCTCAGAGTCGAGCACCGTATCGAAGCTGAAAGTCTCGACCTTAATCTGGTCGCCGTACTTCTCGTGGCGCGACTTCTGGCCGACGACCTTGATCCGGTCCCCTTCCTTGATGAACATCGCTCCCGCGATCTTGACCTCGTCTCCGTCCTTCGTCATCAAGACACCAGCAGAGAACTTCTCGGACGAGTAGAAAACTCGCTCCACTCGACCGGTAGCCGTTACGTTTGCCATGCTTTGCTCCTTCGTCGTGTTCTTCATCGTTTGAACTTCTCAGCCAGTCGGCAGAGAACGTCCTCAGCCATAGCGGCAGCCATAGCCCGGTTGCCGCAGAAGACTACCATCACGCCAAAGTCAGCCATGATGGAAGCCAGTGAAGCGACGACCGCTTTCGGTTTCGCCGCGGAATAGAATTCTCCCCGCAAGATCGGCGCCAGGTCAGACTCAACGAAGACAGCGGCATAAGCCAGCCGCTCCATTCTTCGGAGTTCTTCGGTGAACCGATCACGGGAGTGGATAAGCGTGTTGACGAGGTCCTCCCTTGTCTTGCGCTCGATCCCGATCTCATCTTCAAAGCCCTTGACCGAGTAGTCGGCCGTCTCGAGCTTCTCCCGCAAAACAAGGACACCGGCAGAGAACCGCCACGGGTCCTGCTCTCTGGTATCGACAACGATTCGAGGAAGTTCGAGACTCATGGGCTGCGTTCCTGAAAAGGTAAGGGCCGCCAGTGTTGACGGCCCTCGTTGAGGCGAACCTTAGAAGGGCACGCCCATATCATCGTTGGGATTGAAGCCTGAGCCGGCCACACCAGTCCCCGACGCAAAGTCATTGCCCTGCGTCTGCTGAGCAGGAGCTCCCTGCCCAACTCCCGCGAGCTTCTTGTCGATGTAGATGTTCTGGAAGTCGCCGTTTTTCTTCACCGTGACCTCGATCAGGACACCTTTGACAGAAGACAGGACGTTGGGGAGCTCGGAAAGCTTGCCGAGCTTTAGGCCCAGGCGGGTGAGGTCCTTCTTGATCCACTCCAGCTTGTCGGCCGCGATCACTGAGTTGCGCCAGAGGAGGCGGTTGATGTGGGAAGGTCCTTCGATGCGGAGCTTCATCTTGATCATGGGCGCGTTGGAAGTCTTGGAGCGGGTGAGCTCAGCATCTTGGATGCGGACCTGATACTTGCCGTCAGGGACGTCCTCATAGGTCGAGCCAGCGTCCTCGGGTGCGTTCTGATACTGCTCGTCCATCGAGTCGAGTTCAGAAGTGAAGTCAAAGCCTTCGTTGTTCATAGCGTTCTCGTTTCTTTCTGGGGTTCTTGTTTACTTACCTTGGCCTGCTTGCCACGAGCCATAGAAGGCATCGAAGGACAAGTCCAGCGAGGGAGGAAGAGTGCCGGTACGGTCGCCAGCGTCATAGTTGGGGTGAGGCTTCGTCCGGATGATCCGACGGTAACGGACGTTCCCATTATCGTCGGCCTCCTGCTGGACGTCGCAGTAGAGAATCATGTCCACCAGTCCAGCGATGCACTTTCGCGCGCCCTCAGTCATCGTGGGCGTGGTCTTCTGCATTGTGCCGGCTCTCGTCTCGACCTCACGGTCGACCGCGTGAGAGATCATGATCAGCCCCATAGGAAGCTGCGCGATCCTGCGAATGACTCGCTCGAATTCGTTGGACACCAAGGCCCAACCCTTCGCATGAGGCATGTCTCCGGCGTACTCCACCTGGCGCGCTCTACAAACATGCTCCGCGCACATTTTGTGAAGGTTGTCGATGGTGTCGATGATCAAAGTCTTGAAGGGGTGTCCGCCCTTCGAGACCTCGCTCATGATCTCACAGAAGTGCGCCCAGGACTTGATTCCGCCACCGTCAGCGGGAGCCTGGAAGACCTCGAGGTGGTTAAGCCCGGGCTCAGTCGGGAGGAATAAGGCGCCGGGGAACTGCGAGGCGAGAGTTGACTTCCCGATCTTCGGCTTGCCGTAGAGCAAGATAGTCAAAGCAGAGAGGTCCTCAATCTTCGGAGTCTTTGCAGCCGGGAGGAAACTCGCCGGAGCTGCGGTCGTCGTAGGTTCAGGCTGAGTCTTTTTCTCAGCCGGCTCTTCGTTCGTTTTCTTAGCCATGATGGCCTCCTACCGGGATAAGTGTTCTCCCCCTCTGCGGCCCGGCACCGCGGAGGAGTGTCTTAGTTAGAAAGCGAGGTCGCGACCGGAATCTTGGGAAGCCTCGATCTTGTCCAGCTCTGCGAAAATGTCGTCACCGCTCGGTGAGTAACCAGCAGGGAGAACCTCACGGAGCTCCTCATGGCTGGCCTTCTTCTCGTAGTAGATCTCGACCGTCTCGTCGATCTTGCCGTGATTCCGACAGATCGGCGCGTAGGCGCAAGACCCGAAGGCATAACATTGGGTCGTGTTCTGACCCCAGCGATCACGACGACGGGCGTCGGGGATTTGCTGAGTCAGTTCCCAGTTCTCGACCTTGACGTTGGCGAGAGTATCCGCGGCGAAGTAGATCAGTTCTCGGACGAAAGCGTCAGGGTTCTGATACCAAGCGTCGAGGCGCGCAGAGATCTGCTCCTCCGTCTCGTCCTGCTTCGGTCCGATCTCGAGGTGCTTCTTCTTCGTCTTCTCCGTCTTGTAGCCAGCGATCCGCTCAGCGAATTCCTCGCTCGTCTCCCCCTTCTTCCTCTTGAGTCGGGCTTTAGCCGTCACGTCATAAATGACACCGACGACAGGCTCGCCCAGGAGCTCAGAGATAGACGCCGCGTAGATCTGAGACTGGAAGTCGGCCCAGAGCCGAGCCAGGTAGTCGCCGCTGATGGTCGCGGCGGTCTTGTGTTCAAGGATGAAGAGTTGATCCTGAAACCTGACGATGCCGTCGACTTTACCGGCAAGCTGGAAGGTCATCGACTGCCGGCCAGTCTCAGGATTCCGGATAGGAAGCACAAAGGGCATCTCCTTCGCGATCTCCTCAAGCGCGGAGTCAGGGACCGAGTCCTCTGGCCTCTCCTCCCGCCAGCGGTATTCGTAGTTCCGCACCATGGCGCGAAGGAGGTCGCGGCGACCCTGCAAGGCAGGGTCAGCGTTGGCACCCAGAAGAGGCCCCGCGTCCATCCAACGAAGAGCGCCCTCGAGCGCCTCATCGCGAGACTTGCCCTGCTCACGCTCAAGGTAGCCAACGTGCAAGGCATCATGGAAGGCTGAGCCAACCCAAAGGGCTTCGCCCTTATCTTTCTGGGAGAGCTCGTCAACGTAGCGATGACGGTAAGCCCTCCGGCAGTTCCGGAACTTCGAGAGGGCTGAGTAGGTCAGCGTCTCCCTCTTCGAGTTCGGTTTAGATCCGATTGCTGCTTCGTCGTTCATGATCAGAAGATCTCCTTCTTCTCCAAGGCGTCAGCCCGGGCGATATGATAGTCGGAAGTGAAAAGGCGCAGCCTGGCGATCGCGCGGCGGCGATACTCGTCGAGAGCCCTGGCCGTTACGACGGGCGTGAGTCGCCCGTTAGCTCCCTCCACCTGGAAGGCGATCTCAAGCTCCCCGTCTTCGGCAGCCTTCGAGCTAGTGTCATATGCGAGCTCAAGGAGCTGCGCCGCTCGCGAGAAGTTGACGAAGCGGGTCGGCTCCTTCCCCTTTCGCTTTGCCCTTCTTGGCCTGACGATGAAGTCGGCCTCGTTATTCTTCTTGCCCATTGGTCAGTCGTCCTTAGAAAAGGCTGAGAACGAAGGCACCCAACGCATAGGTCAGAGCCCCGAGGAACAGCCAGAGAAAAATTGTCGCGTTACCATGGAGGTCCTGAGCAGAGCGCCCTTGTCCTCCCGTCAGTCCTCCATCATGGAGGAGGTCATCGTCTTCGTCGTAGATCATCTTCGTCGTGCTCCTGCTATCGCCGCTGCGATTCTTCCGGCGTCGATCTCACAAGCTGGAAGCCTGAGAACACGCCAACCCAAAGAGACAAGTGCATCGTGCACTTGTCGATCTCGCAGCTTAGTGGCCGCGATTTTCTTCTTCCAACGAGCCGGAAGAGCTCGCTTCTTATGCTTCGTGCAACCATGCACAAAACAACCATCCACAAAGATGGCGAGTCGCTCCTTGCGAGAAAAGAAGTCCACGGAGACCCTGCCTCCTCCACGCCCGAGAAGGAGCTCCACCTGCGGGGTGAAGTCAACTCGATGCGCCGCAAGAATGGCAGCCACCCGCAACTCTGGACGAGTTCCGGCGCGGGGCATTTTCGCCATCATACGCGAGCGGGATCTCCGTGAGACTTGATCAGTCACGCTGTCGGGCCTCCGATGCGAGCCTTTGCCGGCTCTACTCCGAACTCTTTGATTCTGGCGGCGATCTCCACAAGTGGAACGCCGACCCAGTCTCGATACTTGTCGTTCTCTTCGATCACGGCCAGGTCAGGATCGTAAAGATCGCAGCCGACGAGCCAGCCCATGACAAGGCCAGAGGGTCCCTTGATCCCAACGCCCAAGTGCTCATAGCCGATAGGGTCAGGAAGCATGCCTCCCTCCGTCTCAGTGGTGCACCGGTCGATGAACTCTTGCCGCTCCCTTGTGAGAGGTCGGCCGTCTGCGTTCTTCTCGTAAAGTTCAACCGTGACAAAGGTGCGGGACTCAGTGCCTGAGGCGTTCGAGACATGGGCAAAGAGGTCGATATCCTTGACCGCGATCTCAGCCACTTCGCGCAGCCGGCGCCGCGCCTCCTTGAGGAGCATCGTTACCTTGCAGACTTCTGCTTTCTTACTCATCGTCGTTTCTCCGTCGTTGTTCCGGAGGGTTCCGGAGGTCATATATTTAACCGGTGGAGGGTCGAATATCCACCACCTACCCAGAATTAGATCAGGCCGGCCCTTATTTCTTCGACCTTTTTTGCCTCAGACTTAAACGAAACCCGATGAGGCTCAGCACTCACAAACATCGCCGAAAGTCCGATACGGGGCGTTCTGGTAGCCCTGCGCCTCCCCTTATAAACAAGGGCCCCAGTCTTGGCAGATAAAAAAAACCTCGAACCCCCTGGAGTATCTTCGAGTCGGGTCGTATTCTTTCAACGTAAGCCAAAAAGCTGACCGACGAAACGACGAACGACGAAACCCCGAAAGGTAAGACGATGACGATCAACGAAACAACCAGCCGCAAGTTTGGCATCGAGTTCGAAGCCCTTGGACTGACCGTGAACGCAGCAGCCGAGGTTCTGAGAAATCAGAACATCCCTCTGCAAGTCGTTGGATACAGTAACACCAGCGCCAACCAACAAGGTCAGTGGAAAGTCTGCCGCGATGGCTCAATCCCTACGGGTTTTGAAGCTGCCACTCCTCCCTCGACTTCCTTTAATCACGTTATGATCGCTTGCGCCGCCCTCACCGGATCTGGTGCCTACGTCACGCGCTCTTGTGGCACTCACGTTCACGTTGACGCCCATGACATTGACCTCAACGCCTTAAAGCGCCTCTGCAAGATCTGGATCAGAATAGAAGAGTCGATGGAGGAGCTCGTCTCCCGATCACGCCGCGGCCACTCTTCGTACTGCCACTCGAACCGTTTCCAGTTCAGCAGCGCAGCAGTCGCCTTCGCTGATATCGACCTCGCCGTTAATAGGACCGTTCTCTGCCGCAAAATGCAGAACTCGCGTTACGTCAAGTTAAACCTTGAGACCCTGCGCAAGCATGGCACCATCGAATTTCGGATGCACCAAGGGACACTCAACGCCGACAAGATTGAGCGCTGGACCCGCCTCTGCATCCGTATCGTTAACCTCGCCGTGACCGATCAGTTTGACCTGACCAACTCCACAAGGTTGAACCTCCTTCCCATGCTGAAGGAGATCTTCAAGGTCCGTAACTGGTCAGTAGTCACCGGTGGATCTGAGATGATCAACGCAAGCGCCGCAAGCGCCCCGACCTTCATGCCGCGAGCTGGAACAAAGCGCCGCGCACTCTGGGAACTCTTCGACGCCAACCACTATATGACCCGCAAGGATGCTGCGGCCCTCGCAGAGCTTGAAGGCTTCAAGCGGAAGTACGCCACTGATCAACACTGGCACTGGCGCCGCGCTCGCTCATTCAACACTGAGACCACGTCAGCCATGACGGCGCAAGTCCACACTGACAACGTCTGCGAGATGAGGGACTCGATATCCTACTTCTCAGAGCGCGCCCAAGATCTCGCAAGTTAAAACAACGACGAAGGGGGCAGCATGAAGCTGCCCCCACCAACCCCAACGACGAAAGGTAGACGATGACACTGAAAGAACTTATTGACGCTCTCGAAGAGCTGAGCGCCACTCTGCCTGAAGAGGGAGAGACTGAAATAAAGGTCGCCTTCCAGCCTAACTATCCACTGTCGGCAAGGATCTCCTGCTTGTCCGTGGTGGGTGGGCCTGAAGAGGGCGGCGACTGCACGATCTATATCGGAGCCGGTGGCGCAGAAGACTACGCTCCGAGGTCCGCCTTCAACCCTGAAGAAAACCAATTCCACCCAGGCTATGAATTCTAAGAAGGACAAGACGATGGCTAAGAAGAAGAAAGAGACCTCGCAAAGGTCCAAGGCGCGCCTCTCCCCTTTCAGCAATAAAGACCGCTCCCTCAGGTCTGCGACAGCAACCGCAGCAGCAGCCGAGTGCGATCTTTACTTTGCCTATGGGAGCAACATGAACCGAGACCAAATGAGTAACCGCTGCCCTCGAGCTGAGTTCGTTGGTCCTGCCGTTCTCAAGAATTGGAAGCTCACCGCGAGGGGAGTCGCAGACATTGATATCAAGGAAGGAAAAGAGGTCTACGGTGCGATCTGGAAAGTGACTCCAGACTGTTTCGTCGCACTGGATCGGTACGAAGGGTTCCCCTCGTTCTACGATCGCGAGGTCTTCCAGATTGAGCTCAGCGGCGTGGGCATGGTCTTCGCTTGGAGCTACGTGATGGCTGATCATCACAAGAACCACGAGGCTTCGATGGCGTTCAATTACGCTATGGGCTGCGCTGAAGGTGCCCGCCAAAGCGGAGCAAAGGTCGACCCTCTCTATATCCGCGACATTGCTCATGGCAGTTTCGAGAAGGCGATTCGGCCTTGGACCTCAGCCAAGGACCGCCAGGTCGTGAAGGTCGAAGTCAAAAAGCGCAAGAAGAAGAAGGACGTCCCCGACTTCGTCGCCGAGGAGATCGCAGAATGGTGCCGCGAGAAGGGCATCAGTGAGAGCAAGGTCTCGAACTTCTTGGCCTTCGCAACCTACAACAAGAACCGCCGAGAGATCCGAGTTAGCGGTGGTGGGAACTACTTCACGATTCGCGAAGTCGGCCCACCGATCCAGCTTGAACTCGACACCATCGAAGAGGCAGCCGGCGATCTTCTCGTCGCTGATGACTCCCTCCTTGAAGAGGTCGAAGCCATGGCTTTCCACTTCGATCGCGACGACGAGCATTTTGTCGCAAGTTGCCGCCAGCGCGTCAGCTTCGACGGGCGAACCTTGGACGCAGATCAACGGTCGCGCCTTAAAGGTTTTCTGGAATAATCAAGTAACCAAGAACGACGGAGAATAAACGATGATCATGAGAGCCAAGAGACAAGCCCCTCTCTTCAAGCAGGGCCGCGTTGTGATGACGCAGGGATTCGCTGAGGCGATCTCCAAGTCTAATTTGTTTGTGCCGCTCCAAGCTCTCTACCGTCACCTGCGCGGTGACTGGGGAGACTGTTGCGAGGAAGACAAGAAGGCCAACGATGAAGCCCTGCGCCACGGCGGGAGGATCTTCAGCGTCTACCATCACCAGAAGATTAAGTTCTGGGTGATCACCGAGGCCGACCGCAGTGCAACCACGTTGCTTCTGCCAGAAGAGTATTAAGAATTCGTCTGCTGAAGGCTCGTCACCTTCGGCGTTTCGTCGGCCCCTCCCCATCGTGGGGAGGGGCCTTTTTTGGAGAGCACGACATGAACGCAACAGAACCAGCGTCGAGGATTTTTAACGGGTTCTATACGATTGAGTCTCCAAGCGGAG
>Ga0070750_10002345_pt1 | contig 10483 bp, 12 predicted proteins | sample VirMetDEL_Nov_24_FD_77013 | JGI IMG/M metagenome (GOLD analysis project Ga0070750, IMG submission 77013) | Aqueous microbial communities from the Delaware River and Bay under freshwater to marine salinity gradient to study organic matter... | ecosystem: Environmental > Aquatic > Marine >... | reverse complement strand
GGGGCCAAGAAGACTCCCCTCCATCTAGTACCGCCGTCTGGTAAAGCCGCAGTAGCTAAAGTCATGTCTCTTGGCGCAGACAAATACGGCCCGTGGAACTGGCGAGAGTCTGATAACGTGTGTGCTAGTACTTATGTCGGCGCGATCAATCGACATCTGGACGCATGGTGGTCGGGTGAACTTATCGATCCCGAAAGCGGTGTATCACATTTGGCACACATTGCCGCAAGCTGCATGATCTTGATAGACGCTCAAATATACGATAAACTTGATCTTGATCTGCCCCCGTCAACATGAACCAACTACCTGCTCGCCCCCATAAGTTTTTATCCAGTAGCTCATCCATTCGGCCAGTTATTTACTGCGCCAACTGTGGTATGGTAGCATGGCACTTTGACGCATCGAACTTTGACAAAAACGACGAAGCACAGCGGTTGGCGAAACAGCCTTGCCCCCGTGCAGAGGAAACCCACAACGCAAACTAATATGTCTGGATTCGGAACAGGAGCAGGTAAAGGCTCATTACCGCGACACGTCGATCAGAAGAAATGGCAAGAGAACCGATCAAAGATCGACTTCTCTGGTTTCCGCAAAGAGCTTGAAGAGAAACGCAAAGCCAAAGAAAAAGACGGTAAATGATCATTGGGGTCGACAACGGGATAGACGGAGGAATCTGCGCCATCTCGGATGTGGACGGTAGCCTCATCTCCCATACGGGGATGCCCAACATTGAACGGAAAGGGAAACGGGAGATAGACATTGTTGGAGTTAGGGAATGGCTGCGCGACATTAGTATCAAAGAGGATGACACGATCGTCATTGAAGAGCCTCTGAAACACGCCAAGAGTTCGCAAGCTATGCGCTCAATGGGTATCAGTTTCGGTTATCTTTGTGGGATGGTGCGCCTTATGGGGATGGAGCCTTTTTGTGTAGAAGTCCGTGAATGGCAAAAGAGAACTCTGGGCCGCGTTCCAAAAGGGCAGACAAAAGTAGCAGCTTTAAAAATTGCTCGACAACTAGAACCTGAAGAATCATGGTTCCGCAACGATCGCTGCCGATCTCCTCATGACGGGATCATCGACGCTTTCCTGATTGCAAAAGATTATTTTAACCATGAACACCATAACTGAAATCACCATCAACGGCAAACTTGTCGACATCAAAAGCAAACGAACTGACAACTGCATTAGTGGTTGGAGTGTCATCGCTTTCACCCCCCATTGCTCTATTCGCTGTACTCGCCTTCACGACCAGAATTCTTTTGACGCGTTTGTGGAGGCTATTATCTCAGCTGCTGTCGGCGACGCAGACATCGACATCTGTACCCCTAAAAAGGTACGTGAAGCCATTGAATCAATCATTGATTGATTTCTATTATGTTCAAGATCAGAAAAGAATTGAAACTAGACATTCCATCTAAAGTTGCTATAGGTGGTGTTGTTCTAGCGGGGCTAGTCATCTTTCTGGCTACCCGCACAATGAAGAAAATACATGAAGAAGTTATTTCCAAAACAGGATGAAGCACTCCAATTTTTCCTAAAGTGCCAGCGTGAGGGGCGCAATACCCTTGATACCTCCCATGTGGGAACAGGTAAGACTGTTGTAGCGTGTCATCTTGCACACAGTTCCTCGCTGCGAAACGTGGCGGTAATCTGCCCCAAAGCAGTGATCCCTTCATGGGAGCGCGAGATGCGGGAATCGGGGCTTAATCCGTTGTTCGTTTTGAACTACGAGAAGATCCGCACTGGCCGAACAAAATGGATGTCCAAGCGGGGCAAGAAGATCATGACTTGGGAGTTACCCAAAGACACGCTGGTGTTGGTCGATGAGGTTCACAAGTGTAAGTCGCCCTATACTCAAAACGCACAGATGCTGATCTCGCTGGTGAGCCAAGGATATCGGGTTCATGCCATGTCCGCGACCGCTGCCGAAGACCCGACTGAAATGCGTTCTCTTGGTTACATGTTGGGGCTACACTCTCTAAACCGAACTGTTGGTGTACTGCGTAGCTGGTATAGTTGGATGCAAAAGAATGGGTGTAAGAAAGACTTTTGGAACCAATGGCAACTCAGCGACCGTAGTAAGCTACGCCCACTAAGGCACAAAATGTACGGCACCAACGTCAAAAAGCTGACCATTCACGACTTCCCTGATTCTTTTAAAGAGAACCGTGTTTTTGTCGAACCCATTCAATTCGACGACCACAACAAGATTATTCAAGCCTACGATGATCTAGGCATCACACCAGAGATTATCGAGCAATATATTGAACACGGCACTGTCGAAGATAGTGAATACGTGCTGGTTAACATCCTTCGCGCAAGACAACTCGCAGAGTCTTTTAAAGTAAAAGACTTTGCTGACATGGCGCGTGAACTTGAAAGGGAGGGCAACAACGTCGTTCTGTTTGTGAACTTTCGCGAGACTGCTCTTGCTCTTTGTGAAGCACTCAAATGCAAAGCTATCATTGGGGGCCAGTCTGCCGAAGAGAGGCAACAAGCGATCGATGAGTTTCAAGCCGACGAATCATCAATGCTTGTTGTTAATATAGCAGCGGGAGGAACAGGTTTATCACTTCACGACATTAACGGCAAATGCCCTCGCGTGTCGTTGATCAGCCCAACATTTAATGTTAAAGACCACTTGCAAGCGTTAGGTCGGATTCACCGCAATGGTGCCAAGAGTGACGCCCTCCAAAAAATCTTAGTCGCCAGCGGCAGTATTGAAGAAGCCGTGATGAAGGCTATCGGGAACAAAACAAAAAATCTCCAAGAACTACACGATGAAGAACCTGCCGAAGCCTAAATTCCATACGACCATTGAGATTGTTTGTGATTTCTATGAGATAGAGCCACACCTTTTGTTTGAGCGAACTCGCGCTCAGCCTATTGCTCAAGCGAGGCAGATAGTCATGTTCATTATGTATGAGTTGGGTGGAATGCGCCGAGCAGAACTTGCAGTGCGGTTCAGCAGGGACTGGTCTGCTATCCAACAATCCATTCAAAAAATGAGTCGAGAACTAAATTTTAATTCTCATCTTAGGCGAGATATCATAAAGCTGGCGGAGAAGGCTACACTAGCTGCACTTAAAGAAAACAAAGAGCCAGTATGAAACCCAATAAGAAATCTGCAAAAGTAGCTCAAACACAATTAGTGGAGCGTCTTCAAAAAGAAGCAGAAAAGTATCGCAACTTATATTGCTCGCTTAAAGCTACTAGCAATGGGGACTATGAGAGGCTCCAACGAATTCACCGCCTCCCACATGAGAATTAAATTTTATCCTCCACGCGCTCCCACGCAGGCCAAAACAAATTATCCATTGCTCGAATTACAGCTTCCTGATCATACTTCTCCATCCACGCAACCCCACTAATGAACAAAGACGCTTCTTGCATCTCATGCCTAAAAGTCTCGCGAGTCTCTTTGACATCGTCCTTGATGGAGTTATCTAAGTAAATCGTTCGTTTATCATCATCATAACACCCATACATATTATCCAAATCAGCCCATTTAATATGGACTTTGTGACCGCCGATCAGGATAGATTTCACAAACAAACCCTACCACATCACCTCGAAAAAGTCGAGTATTCACAACCCTCTTAAAACCAACACAATACAATGAGCGAACATCCAGATCATCAATCCAGAGGGCACGCCGAGTTTTCCCCGTCGTCCCTGAAATACGTCGCCGCTTGTCCCGCCTATGAGGGCAAAGACGGAACCTCAGCAGCAGCCGAACGGGGGACTCGAATCCACGAAGCACTCGAAGTGCGTGATCCATCTGCTCTCCATGACGAAGAAGAATTGGCGATCTACGAACAGATTGTTGAAATGGAGTCCGCGTTCATGAGTAACTTCGGCACGGTGCAGGATGAATTGAACGAGATTCAAGTTGAGATAAAACTCAATGACTGTGAGACGTGGGGAACCTGCGACCGCTTCCTAATTCTGGAAGGAGGGAAACGCGCTGTTATGGCCGACTACAAAACGGGCATCAGCATCATCGACCCACCAGAAAGTAACTGGCAAGCTAAAGCCTACACTATCGGTGCGTTTCAAATGCACCCTGAAATTGAAGAGATAACTTTTGTTTTCTACGTTCCGCTCCACACCGCATCATTGCACCACACGTTTAAGCGTGCAGATCTCGACAGCTTGATTGCTGAACTATCGAAAGTCATCAAGGATGGAGAACGTATTCGTCCGAAATGGGGAGAGGGAACCCCTCAACTGGAAGAATGCACACCGTCGCAGTATTGCCGATTCTGCAAACACGAAGATCACTGCCCTGCATTAGGGGGATTGGTTGTAGAAGTAGCAAAGAAAGTTGACGTAGACTGTGTCTCTAGCGATTTAGATATTACTGACAATAGCCCAGCTAATTTGGCGAAGCTATACAACATCGCAAAGATCGTAGAAAACCGGGCGGTTAAGATTAAAAAGGTCGCAATGGATGCCGCTAAAGAAGGTGTTGAACTAGATGGGTTGCGTTTACGATCAATGGGTAAAACAAAATCTGTCACTGACAACAAAACTCTTATCGCACTTGCTGAAGAAATGGGTATTAGTGCAGAAGATGTTTTGGAAGTCGCAAATATTTCTCTCTCGAAAGTCGCCAAACTAGCCAGCGCGAATGTGGGTCGTGGAGAAAAACGTCATGCAGAAGACAATTTTGTTGACGCCTGCGAACAAGCTGGCATTATCCACCTCTCCGACGAGCGGTTCACTTTGACCGATCGTTAAACCAAAAACTAAACCGTTAAACATATAGCCAATTATGCCTACTAAACAAGCTAAAGACAGTGGAGCTGATGCAACCGAAATTGTAGAAGCACCAAAAAACGAAATCGCTGCACCTTCCGCAGGATTCCAAATCGATGCTTCTGACATTGATATCCCCCGCCTTAACCTCATTCAAAAGCAATCTCAGATTGACGGCGATGTTGGTTCTATCGTCATCAACAAAGAGCATCAGATTGCCGCTGAGGATGAAGTATTGAAGGTGGTTGTCATCTCTGCCCAAAAAGGTTGGCGAGAAAACATCCCGTATGAAAACGACGAGATGCCTCGCTTCACTTTTAACGAAGCAGAAGTAGCTGCTATCGAAGCAGATTCTGAATACGATGTAATCGAGTTTGCGGAGATTAACCTCTTGATCGAACAGCCTGAAGGCAATGACGATACCGCAGCTTTCCCGTTTACGATCGATGACAAGAACTACGCTATTGGGCGTGCGCAAGTCTCCAAAGACGCTTATCGTTGTACTTACAAACGCCTAGCTACCTTTGCTGCATTTAACCCAACCGTCCCAATCCACGGCAAGGTGTGGAATTTCAAGTCTAGTTCTTTCTCTCGCGGAAAGTATACTTGGTTCGTACCTTATCTTGACGTGTCCGCTTCAGAAACGACACCAGAGGTTGCTTCGTTCGTCAAACGATTCACTAGCTGATCGAGATCATGGACGATCAGCATCGTAAAGACCTTAGTCTTGAGATTGAACAGTTGACTAACATGGTTACTCAAACCAAGCATCAAGTCGTCCAACTTGACGACAACGTGCGACGTTGGGAGTATCTCATCAAAGTCCTCGAAGAAAAACTCAAGAGTATCCCAGAACAGATCGACTTTGATCTGGACACCTAACTATTAACTTATAGCCCACTCCGTTCCATTTTCCAACGGAGTGGGCTTTTACTTGCCTAATTATATGGAAACCTATGCCCTAGATTTTGAAACTTACTACGATAAATCCTGTTCTATAAGGACGCTTGGCCCTCTCGGATATTTTTCCCACCCAGACTTTGACGCCTATATGGTATCGGTGGTCGGTGACGATGGCTATAAATTTGTTGGTCATCCGAAGGACTTCGATTGGTCAATGCTGCAACACAAAATTGTGTTAAGCCACAATGCCAGTTTTGACGAGACCCTGTATTTATATGGTGTCACTCAAGACTGGTGGCCCGAAATCACACCCGCTCACTGGTATTGTACCGCCGATATGGCGGCTGCTTGTGGCCTTCCCCGTTCTTTGAAGAATGCCACCGCGCAAGCCTATGACCTTGAGATATCCAAAACCACTCGCGACAACATGTCGGGTAAGCGTTGGGAGAGCATGTCTGAAGAATTTCAAAAGGAGGTCAGCGAATATGCCCTCAAAGACTCTGAACTCTGCCTGAAGCTCTGGCAGGATTATAGCCCAAAGTGGTCTCAGTTCGAGCGAGACATCAGCCGCATGAACCGCACGATGGTTCAACACGGTTTACCTATCGATACGGAGTTGCTTGAGGCCAACCTTCAGACTCTCCGAAAGGGGTTGTTTGAATGCGAGCAATCTATTCCTTGGGCCAGCGACAAGCCCCTACTCAGTCGAAAAGCCTTTGACGAGGAGTGTATCAAACTCGGCATTGAACCGCCAGCGTCGCTCGCTCAAACAGACACTGACGCACAAGACTGGATTCGCCGCCACGGACACAAGTATCGTTGGATTGAAGGCGTAACCAACTGGCGGCGCATCAACGCCCTCATGAAAAAGCTGGAGTCCTTTGACTACGCTACGATGCCTGACGGTCGCTACTACGGCGGCGTGATGTACTTTGGTGGCCACACAGGACGATTCAGTGGCAGCGGGGGCAATCTGAATCTCCAGAACCTACCCCGTGACGAGATGTTCGGCGCTAACCTCAGACACATGATCGCTGCCCCCAAAGGCCGCAAGCTGGTCATGGTCGACCTGTCGAACATCGAGGTGCGCACGCTCTGCTATCTGGCGAAGGACAAGGAAACCCTCAAGGAGATCGCTGAGACTGATGACATCTACGAGGCTTTTGCTATTCGATTCGGGCTTTGGCCAAAGAACCCCGACAAGCCTCTTAAAAGCGACCCCAAGCTACGGCACAAGGTCAAGGCTTTGGTACTGGGTTGTGGCTACGGTGCGGGCGCGGCGAAGTTTTCCCAGATCTTCGACATGCCTATCGAAGAGGCTGAGGAATCTGTTAAGCTCTACCGCAGTCGACTGAAAAAGATCCCACGTTATTGGAGGGAGCTGAGCGATGATGTGCAAACAGCTTACGATCTTGGCGTCCCATACCAGCTTAATCTTCCTTCAGGTCGAGTTCTTGACTACGGGAAGATCAAAGGCGCGTCGGCGACAGTCAATGGCCGTCAGACCATCCAACACACAGCTATCATGAACCGCAACGGGAAACGCTTACCCATGAAACTGTGGGGCGGTATCCTTGCAGAGAACGCCAGCCAAGCGATGGCCCGTGACATTATGTGCCACATGATGTTGGAAATCGAAAAGGCTGGAATTAGAATCATTCTTCATGTCCACGATGAAGTAGTCGTGGAGTGTGACGAGTCGGACGCTGAAGATGTCCTTGCCACTATGACCCGCATTATGTCCACCGCTCCTGAGTGGTGCAGTGACTTGCCACTGGACGCAGAAGGCGGAATCAGCCAACATTACAAAAAATAATCCTTACCGAAACCAACAATGACTTACCGCTATCTGAAGAACCTTCGCGATACGAAGGCCCAAAAAATTGCTGATCTCAGCACCAAAAAAACTCAACCACCTTCTTTTTCATCCAAACAAAAATACCGTCAGTGGTGTAGTGACAATAAGACAGATCACGTCTTCTACAGCACATGCGAAGGACGCGCCCCCGCTAAGCGGATCAGCAATGACAACCCCGTCAACAAGATCTACGGTGTGGTTGCTGACTATGATGCTGTAGTAGAATGGAAGACGCTCGACGACGATATCGCTGTCCGCTTCGGGACGCAGCAGCCAACATGGCGAACTAAAACCCAGTCAGGATACATGCGCCTAGTGTGGGAGTTCAGCGAAGGCATACCCATTGCCCCAGAGCTTTTCGACACCTTCATGAAACAGATGGAGAAGGCTCTTAAGCTCAGCCGTGCATTTGCTGGGTTTGACAGCACCTCACTCCGAGCCAACCAATATTTTGAACTGGGAACAGAGTGGCAGAAGATCAATGGCGAACTCGACCCCGCTTTTGTACAAGGCATACTAGCTAAAGCCGCTGCGGAAAAACCGCCAGAATCTGGGGAGACATCAATACCGATTGACGTTGTTGCTGAAGAGGTCGAGAAAAAATTCCCTAACCGCTGGGTCGGTGACTTTGAAGTTGGGTCTCGCGGCCCCCTATTCTGGATCGACGATGGGATTGATCGTGACGGCTGTCAGGTTGTAGAAGACGGGATTATCTGCTACAGCGACCGTGCAGGTAAAGGCTTCATGTCGTGGGCTGAGATCTTCGGTTCAAGTTTCACGAAAGACTATGAAACGAAAAAGCTCTCAACTCTGTTGGATGAGTATTGGTTCAATGGTCGCAGCTATTTCAAAGTTCTATTTAATAGTGCTGTCATCATTCCGAAAGACCAACTGATCTTGGAACTACGTCAGGCAGGCTTCTCATTGAAAAAGAAAAAGGGACAGATGCTCAGCGAGGTGGAGAACGCTACACTGATCATCAGCAATCAGAACCGCATCGACGAGATTGCCCCAGTGGTTTTCAGTTCAGATCGGGTTGTGTCCTACAACGGCAGCCGTATCTTGAACTGTGCAAACAATGAACCTGTTCAACCAGAGACGGATGGTGACCCTAAACACTGGCCGTTTCTCCACAAGTGGTTAGGTCAACTCTTTGTGGACAGCGGTGACTTCCCTTCAGTTGACTATTTCAACGCATGGCTAAAACGCTTTTACGCGGCAGCACTAGAACGTAAATTCATGCAGGGGCAAGCGTTGGTGCTGGTTGGCCCAACTGGGCGCGGTAAATCGCTTCTATCCAACAGGGTCATTGGGCAACTGGTTGGCGGGTTTGCTGATGCATCCGACTACATCAGTGGGCAAACGAAGTTCAATAAGGATCTGGGTAGGGTTGCCGCATGGGTGATTGACGACACCACTTCGGCGGCGTCCTTCCAAGATCAGCGCAAAGCAACAGAATTGCTGAAGCGTGCGGTCGCCAATCCCCGTGTAGAATATCAAGCTAAATATGCGGACGCCCTTTCGGTGCCGTGGACTGGTCGGGTCATCCTGTCCCTGAATATGGACGCGAACAGCCTGTCTGTGATTCCGTCTCTGGACTCATCGAACAGAGATAAGTTGATTGCCTTACGGGTCAGCGATACATCAACCAGTGACTTCCCAGACAATCAGGTGTTGGAGCAAATGATCCTAGACGAGCTTCCACACTTTGCCCGATACCTGCTGGACTTCGATGTTCCGAAAGGTGTCAGAGATGTTGGTCGTTTCGGAGTCCAGAGTTTCATCGATCCGTCCATTGCTGAAGCTGCTTATGACAACAGCCACCGCAGTGCTATTGCTGAGCTGGTTGAATTCTTCGTCAAGCGGTGTCGAGAAATGAATGACCAGATTAAACTTTGGCGCGGTACTCTCACTGAGTTCCAAGTTACTCTACATGATTTTAACAGCGGTCGCAGCGTTGGTATGTCTCAGAACTTGGAATTTGTCCGCCGAGGAATGTCAACTTTGGAAGAGGCTGGTCGGGTCAACACACGAATCCGCCCAGTTCGTTCCGTGGGTCACGGAGGTGGAAAGGTCTGGGAGATCAGCTTGTCCCCCGATTTTGATATCGCGAAAGATTTAAAAGATGCCGACTAAGAAAGCAAAAATTCGCCTGACATCGTGGATACAGGACGGTAAGCCTGTATTCGGAGTAGACGATTGGAAGCGTGGTAAGTGGGTTCCTCGCAAAAATGATAAAGGACTTATCCTTTCTTTTTTGCGGCCCGACGATCGCGTCGATTATCTACTAGAAACGAGTCAGGTCTAAGGGTGCGGTTAATTGGCAAGTGATAGCCGTTACCCAGAAAGGTGAATCCGCAATCGTCGGATTCACCTTTCTTTTTGTAGTATTCAGGCTTCATGATACGGGATGCGGGTGCCCATCCAACGAGCCAGACTTTCGACCAGTCTTTCATAACGCGTGCGAAAAAATAAATGTCGGCGGGCAGGTCTTTGTCTGGTGAAGAAAAAACACTTGTCATGTAATGCGGCAAAGGTTTTGTCGAACAAATCTTGGCCTTGACATCAACAGTCTTTCCTTTGATTTCGTAGTCGTGAGTAAATGATTTATCGCCAACATACTTACCGCCGTAGGTATTCTCAAACGCAACCTCCCCCAAGAAGCCAGCCATCCGCCCACTACCTCTAGTCAGTGAGTTAGGTAACACACCCATTGCTTGGCTGCGGCGAAATGCTTCGGCTACATCATCTGGCGAAGGGCGGTAGAGGATGAAGCGGCTCATGAGTAAGGTCTCGCGGCCTGAAAATGCATAGCATCGCGAGACCAGAATGCGCCTGCGGGTGTCCAACCACGGCGTGCAAAGGCTTCCATTACAGACAACGGCATATCTGCCTGCAACGGCCAGTGCGTATGATTCCCGTTGGTGGACGCTGCTAAATCAATCGCAGCCCCGTAAGC
>Ga0070750_10002341_pt1 | contig 10494 bp, 16 predicted proteins | sample VirMetDEL_Nov_24_FD_77013 | JGI IMG/M metagenome (GOLD analysis project Ga0070750, IMG submission 77013) | Aqueous microbial communities from the Delaware River and Bay under freshwater to marine salinity gradient to study organic matter... | ecosystem: Environmental > Aquatic > Marine >... | reverse complement strand
TTGTTGTGCTCCCCATTAACTGGCTGGGGTTCTAAATGCTCGACGATCCACTTCGGTGGGCGCACCACCCAGATGGGACGCTTAGATCCCATGCGAATCAACTTCAATCCGAGGCTCTGTAACACGGTTCAGACTCCGAAATGAGAACGGCTTGGTTGTAAAAACGGTAAAGAGAGCCAGAGCGCAACTTCTGGCGTGCGTCATACACATTTGCAGCCTGGATCACCTCATAAAGCCCCAAGCTGCCGATGTAAAAGACGAACCTGCGCATAGTCAGACCGGTGCGATCCTCACGATTGTCACATCAGTGAAGGCGTCACGCAGGATCATCGAGGCTTGGTAGGTGTCCTCCGCCATGATCCTCATCGACTTGAGGACCGGCATACGATCAGTCTTGTAGGTGACCTCATAAGTGGTGAGGCCACGGCGATAAGCGTTAAACGAGGTCACGGGAATTGCGTGAGTGCGATGGTGACGATAAGAAGGCCGACCAACCAGGTCAGCCCAAACAAAACAACCAGCTGGTTCTGGCTCACAGCACTATTCAGGCTTTCGCCGAAGATTTGCAATCCAGTCCTCTCGTATCCTTGCGTCGGCTTCGGCAGCCTCTTGATACTCGTCACTGGTTGACAGGTCTTTTATCGCTTCATAAATCCGATCGCGAATAAAAGCGGTCGCCCGTAACTTTTCTTTTCGAGCAAGTTGCTCCAACAAATCCGCCCGATGCGGATCAATCAGCAGTTGAAATCGACGCTTGTGGCCGTGCATTCGCTGGTAAGGCATAAGGAAAAGGCGGGACTAGCCCGCCATCAACTCAGAACAGGTCGTCTTGGGGGTTGAACTCCACAACGACGCCATCGGTGGCAGTCGCCAAGCTTTGAGCAGCTTGATCAATCGAAGGACCAGGGCCGGGATCAACCCAGTCGCGGGGAGGCTGACCAACAGCGCTGATGTAGTTCAGGCCGCGTGAGCTGGTCTTCTTCCAGCCACTGACCGGGACTTGCACGCTTCCGTATTGGTCAGGGGTCTGACTCATCACGAAGCGGCAGAGCGCATCCAGCTCCTCCACCTTGATGTTCATCATCCCGGAGAAGTCAATCTTGCTGTCCGGTTTGGTGCTCTTGAAAATGCTGAGATTCAGTTTGAAGCTCATCAGTCCTCGGGGAAATGGGTGTTGGCCTTTTCGTATTGCTCTACCTCGGCCGTTGGGTAGAGCACTGAGCTGGGTGTAACGAAATAAGGGGGACCCTTATCCGCCTTGCGCCATCTCATCAACGTGTCAGGGTGCAAGCCCCAACGCTTCGCAAGCTGGTTAGTAGTAAGAAACTCAGAAGAGTTCATCCTCTTCAACCTTTTGAGCAGGCTGAGCTGCCATCTTTGTATTCAGATCCGCAGCAGGGCTGCTGACCTTCACCTCCTCAATCTCAATCACCTCCTCTTGGGTTTGAGTGATGCCCACAAGCAGCTCCGGCACAAAAAGCCGGCCCCACATCGCAGCAGAGCGATAACGAATCATCAGCTCAGGCATCGTGCGCCACTTGCTCCCCTGCTTGGTGGCCCAACCCTCGGCTTTGGCCATGGCCATCGTCACGGTCGGACCCCTCAGGTCATTGCCAGTCGCCTTTTCCTTGGCAACCGCATAGCAAGCAAGGCTGTCACCCTGACCGCTGATCTCGTAACGCAACGGCTCAAATCGGCCGCAACCATTGATCAACGCAATGATGAACTGGCTACTCCAGCTGGGGCGGCCATGGATGATGTTGAGGTTCTGCATCACCTGCAAGGGACTCAGGCCCATGCGGTTTGCAATCTCCAAGGCAACGATGCAATTTGCAAGACCTTGCTGACCCTGGAACTGGCTGGGCACCAAGCTGCTGCTGGCAAGAGCCTTGGCAATACGCTGGCCATCCTCAAAAGCCTGGATGCCGCCAAATACCCCGCCAGGTGTCGTGGTTGTTAGTGCAGAGTTTTGGTCGGTCATTTTGATTGCCAGTTCAAGTAGGTTTCGCCCTTGTGCTGAAGTATTTGAAGTCTCAAATCATCTGCGCCACAGCTTTCGCACCAGAACTTGATTTCTATGGCCTCCCTGGGCCGACTGTCTTCAAGCTTGTAACCAGTGGAATTAACGTGTTCAAGAGTATGAGCATTGACTACTACACTTTTGTCGCCATGTTCATCAGGATTGCTAATCCTGTAATTTGACTGATGGAAGCCATACCCTTGTCCACAAACAGGGCAGCAAAGGCGTTGTTGTTCGTCGAATGAAACGTGCTTGTCTTTGAGCATCAGAATCCCTCAATAGTGTCGGTGAAAGGTTGTTCGGTTTTGGCGCCGGATTTCATCCAGCTAGGCAGGCCGAGCACCTGGATCTCATCGCTGTAGCTGGGCCACTTGCCTGAAGACTTGCAGGCAGCCAGTTTTGCGAGGTCAGCCTCGGCCTGGCGCCATCCCTCAGCCACTAACTCAGCATCAGCGCAATAAACGCCAACGCAGTAAGGAGGCTCAGTTTCGACAGCGATAAAGATGAAAGTGTCTGGCCTTTTGCCCGTGCTTTTCTCAAGCCCGTGCAAATACCACGCCGCTTGCACGTGGTAGCGATATGACATCGCGCTGCTGCGGAACCCGCGAGGGCTCGCATCGCGCGTTGTCTTTAGGTCAATGACCATCTCGCCGTCAGACGTCAAATAATCAGGCCGGCACTTGCACTCAAGGCCAGTGGCCTCGTCAACCCACATGTGGGTAGTCTCAGCCTCGCCATCAAGCTGCAGCAGCATGGCCGCGGCAGGGTGAGTGAAGACAGACTGACCGATCTTTTGAACGGTTTCGTACTGCTCGCCAGTGATGACAGAGCGGCCTTCACTAAGAGCTAAGAAGTCGGCGTAAGCCTGCTTGCCTGCTTTGGTCCTGCGGTCAAGCCCGGCAGGTGCAACAGCCCACTCCGAATCCCACTTGTCCAGCTCCAGCGTGTGGGAGTGAACGGCAGAACCCAACAGCATTGACGGCGTCGGCTCAGGCGCAACCCTGTGCGGGTCGACATACCGAGCCCAGTAGTGCAAGGGGCTTTTGGCGATCTTGTCCAAGTGGGACTTCGATACGGCCGGATGCGCGTGATACGCGGCGTTGTCCATAGGTTGCGGCGACTTGCGGTATCCTACGCCCTACTGCAGTCGTTTGCAAGCTCGTGCAGCTCAGGCCGTATCAAGAACGCGCAATCCAGGACCTCCGCAACGCATTTCGCCTCGGAGCCCGCGCCCCACTATTAGTGCTGCCAACCGGCGGTGGCAAGACGATCATCTTCACCGAAATCACCCGAGCAGCAGCTGAGAAAGGCAAGAAAGTCCTCGTCCTGGTTCACCGCAAGGAGCTGATCAACCAAACCAGTCAGAAGCTCAACTGGGTGGGCGTCGAGCACGGAATCATCGCCGCCGGTTACCCCGAGAAGGACTGCCCAGTCCAGGTCGCATCCGTCAGCACCATCGTCAGGCGGCTGGAGAAGATCGACTGGCAGCCCTGCCTGATCATCATCGACGAGGCACACCACGCCGTTGCCGGCTCGTGGCGCAAGGTCACCAATCACTGGAGTGAGTCCTACCGCCTTGGGGTGACCGCAACTCCATGCCGCCTAGATGGCCGCGGCCTATCGACCGCCTTCGACACCTTGGTCCCAGGCCCCAGTGTTCACGACCTCGTCTTCGCTAACTACCTCTCGCCCTCCAGGATCTTTGCGCCACCCATGCAGGCTGACCTGTCCAGCGTTCGCAAAAGGGCAGGCGACTACGCCGAAGAGCAGCTAGCCAGAGCGATGGACCGTCCGGTGATTACCGGCAACGCAGTCTCCCAATACCGCAAGCAGGCCCTAGGTCAGCAGGCAATCGCCTTCTGCTGCAACGTTGCACACGCTGAATCGGTCTGCAAGGCGTTCAATTCTGAAGGCATCAAGGCTGGCCTTCTCCTCGGGCAAACAGTTGATCGCGATGAAGTCGTCAAGTCCTTCGGCGATGCAACCATCCAAATCCTGGTGACCGTCGAGGTTGTCTCCGAGGGCTTCGACGTACCTGCCGCAAGCTGTGCCATCCTGCTACGCCCAACTAAGTCGCTGTCGCTCTATCTGCAGCAAGTCGGCCGTGTTCTTAGACCGGCCCCTGGCAAGGAGGCCGCGATCATCCTTGATCACTCCAACAACGTCAGAACCCACGGCTTCCCTGACGATGAGCGCGAGTGGTCACTTGTAGAAGGCGCCAAGAAGAAGAGTGCCGATGCTCCAGCCGTTCGCGAATGCCCAATCTGTTACGCCGCATTCAAACCTGCGCCTGTCTGCCCTGAGTGCGGTCACGTGTTTGCAAAAGAGAAGAAAGCAAGGAGGCTGGGATACAAGGAAGTAGACCTTGAAGAACTCAAGAGAGAAGAGGTAAGGCAAAGGATTCAGGAGAAGCTTGATAAAAACAAAGAGAAAGAAAAACGGAAACAAGAGCAAGCAAGCGCAAAGACTTTGACACAACTCCTAGAGCTAGCAGCACTGCGTGGTTACTCTTCAACTTGGGCGTACAAAGTAATGCAAGGCAGGAAGAAGAGCGGTGTCTAAACAGTCCCGGCCACTTCCTTCTTATGAACAACTAAGCAGGCAGTGGAGATACGACCCGGAGACTGGCAAGTTTTACTGGAAAATCAAACCCCTCTTTTCAACCATCAAGCCTGGCGATGAAGCAGGCGGAATCTCAGGCGGTAAAAACGGCAAATACTGGAGACTGACCTACTTCAATCGCGTACTACTGGCCCATCGTGTTGCCTGGCTGCTGCACCACAAGCAAGACCCTGGCCAGCTCATGGTCGATCACATCAATGGCAATGGCCTTGATAACAGGATTTCCAACCTAAGACTCGCAACGAGACAAGAAAACTGCCGCAATCGCAAGCTCAACAAGAACAACAGCACCGGTTACAAAGGCGTTCACCCAAGCGGTCGCGTCGGCAGGCCTTTCATCGGCTGCGTCTACCACAAATACCGATCACAAATCATTGGCTACTTCAAGACAGCCGAGGAAGCGGCTCAAGCTGTCAAAGAAGCTCGACGCAAACTTTACGGTCAGTTCTACTCTGATTGCTAGCAGCAGATCTTTGTGGCCAACGCGGAGACCACACTTCAGCAACAGATCCGCTTAGCAGTAGGCCTCCGCAAAGACCTGCGCCTCTTCCGAAATAACACCGGCTCATTGCCGGATCCCAAAACCGGCAGACCAGTTCAGTTCGGCCTCGCTCGCGGTTCCGCTGACCTCATCGGCTTCCGCACAATCACCATCACCCCTGAAATGGTCGGCCAACGTGTCGCTGTTTTCACTTCCATTGAGGTCAAGACCCCCACGGGGCGCTTATCGCCGGATCAGTCCAATTGGCTGGGCCTCATTCGTGGCGCTGGTGGTATTGCTGGCGTGGCTCGCTCAATCCAAGACGCAAACGAAATCCTGGGATAGCTTGCAGGCTAGGTATTTACCGCTAGTCTTTCGCTTGCAAAACCCAAGCGCACCCCATGCCTGCCAAGCGCTCCCAGCGCAAGACAATCACCGTTGACTTGCCTCAAGATCAAATCGACTGGCTAGATCAACAAGCAGAATCCTTCCTCGTCTCTCGATCTGGCTTCGTCCGTCAGCTCATCGCTCGCCTGATGCAAAGCGGTGAACTTTGATCCTGATCGCGTTAAAAAACGCTACCTCCAACAACTAAACGCCTGGCTCAACGACGGCCTTGTCTATTACGCCTTCACTGGCGAGCTTGTCTACTGGCACTACGCCTTAAACGAAGAGCATCAAAAGCTCCTCGAACGCGCCGCCGAACAGTGGCCCGAACGTCTTTACCGCATTGAACAGAGCCGCAAAGCCAAATGAACAAAGTCACGGACCTTGCGCTCAATCGCTGGTCATCAATCCTTGCCGACCTCGCAGGACTCTCCCCTGAGCAACTCACAGACAAACACCAACCCTGTCCCCTCTGCGGCGGCGAAGATCGCTATCGCTATGACGACAAGGACGGTACTGGCTCCTGGTACTGCAATCAGTGCGGTGGCCGTGATCAACGCGGTGGTGGTGGCACCGGCATGGACCTCCTCATGCGCCGCAACAACTGGGAATTCAAGGAAGCCGCTAAGCGCATCGAGTCCTATCTCGGCATTGTCAAGCAACGCCCTGAACCCCCAACGCAAGGTGCTGAATCCAGTTGGCGCTACAGCGAGAACTTCATCGTCGCTCGCTTTCCTGGCAAGAAGATCCGCCCTCTCTGGTTCGATGGTGACCGCTGGCAGTGGAAAGCACCACCAGCCCCGCGTCCACTGCTGAACCTCGATGCAATCAAGTCCTCGGACAAAACCATCCTGGTAGTTGAAGGCGAAAAGGCCTGGACCGCTGCCTGCTCACTCTTTCCCCAGGCCGTTTGCACCACCTGGGCCTCAGGTTGCAAAGCGATCAACAAAACCGACTGGACTCCACTCGCTGATCGCAAGGTCCTGCTCTGGCCTGACAACGATCAAGTCGGCCGCGATGCCATGGATCGCCTCGCTCGCAAGCTGATGAGCATCGGCGTCGAGCGCATCCAGATCATTGCCCCTCCTATCGAGATGGCAGAGGGCTGGGATCTCGCCGACGCATCCTGGTCACCTCAAGAAGCAGCCGACTACGCCAAGAACAACGTCTCCACTCCCCTCGTCATCGACATCGAAGAGGCCATCGAAGACGAACCCGACGACCCTGCTCCCCCTGACGCCGATCCTGAACTCCCTGCTGAATGGCCCTTCCGCTGCCTTGGCTTCGATCGCGGCTACTACTACTACCTCCCCAACGAGGCATCACAGGTCATCGAGCTCCCGGCCTCCGGTCACACCAAGCTCAATCTCATGAACCTGGCAAGCCTCGACTGGTGGTGCGCCATGTTCCCCACCAAGACCTCATTCGACACTGATCGCGCAGCAGACACCCTCATGCGGGTCTGCACTCAGCAAGGCGTCTTCGACCCAAGTCGCATCCGTGGCCGCGGCGCCTGGTACGACGCAGGCCGCGTCATCCTTCACCTGGGAAACAGGCTTTCCGTTATCCCCGATCAAGGCCCGCCAACTGAGCATTACATCCAAAATCCGCCTGACTCCTACTACTTCTACGAAAACGCCAAGTCACTGATCGGCCCCGCAAGCCAGCCACTCACTGATGAAATCACCGCTGAACTGTTCAAGCTCGCCCGCCAGTTCAAGTGGGAAGTCCCAGCTTCCGCCTACTTCCTAGTCGGCTGGATTGTTCTTGCCCCCGTCTGCGGTGCTCTCGACTGGAGACCTCACATCTGGATCACTGGTGGAGCCGGCACCGGTAAAACCACCATCCTCAAGCACTTCATGCGCCCGCTCCTTGGCGGTATCTATCAAGCAGCAACCGGCGGCACGACTGAAGCTGGCCTTCGCGGCACCCTCAAGTCCGACGCCATCCCCGTTGTCTTCGACGAGTTCGAGCAGAACGAACAGCGCGACAAGCAGATCGTTCAAAACATCCTCGCCCTAGCTCGCATCGCCTCCTCTGAAGGCGGAAAGATCTACAAGGGCACCTCTTCAGGTGGTTCCAACTCCTTCGAGATCCGCAGCATGTTCTGCGTCTCATCCATCAACGTCAACCTGATCCAAAAGGCCGACGTCGACCGCTTCTGCGTCCTGGGCCTGCGCCGTGACCCCATCTCAAAAGACGACTGGCGGGACTTTGAGCAGCGGATCTATGACTTCGCCACCGAGGAAAACGGCCGAAAGCTGATTGCCCGAACCGTCGACAACATCCCATTCATTCGATCCAACGCACGCACATTTGCAGCGGCACTCGCTAAAGAGTTTGGCCAGCGTTACGGCGATCAGCACGGCACACTTCTCGCAGGTGCCTGGTCACTTTCACCTGCCGGCGGTGAACTGATCAGCCTCGATCAGGCACAGAAATGGATTCAAAGTATGGACTGGGAGAGTCATCAGACCGACCCAAGTGAGGCCGATGAGATGAAGTGTTTGAACTTCATTCTCAACCACATGATTCAAGTAGACGGCAAAAGAATGACCCTCAGGGAGTTGGTTGGCATGGCTCAGCGGGGTTGCTTCAAGGTCACCGCACACCGCGAGGACTCCGAGGATCCGTCGCTTGTGATCGCCCGCTATGGGCTCAAAATCCAGGGCGACTCCCTGGCCATCGCGAACGGCAACAGCAACCTCCAGGCCATCGTCAGGGACACCCCGTGGAGCGGAAATGCCTACAAACAGTCCCTCAAACGCATCAATGGTGTGACGACCCCGAAGACCGCCATCAGGTTTCCAGCTATGGGTCCAATGCGTTGCTTAGTGATACCGATGACCGTGCTGGATCTTTAGTCTCGGGTTGGTCTCAAGGTTGGAACCCAGTGATAGCAAGGGATCTTGGATTTTTGCCTCGGGTCGTAACGGTCCAAAACCCTTGCTATGACTGAGTTGTAACGTTTTTGGCCTCGGTGTAACGGTCGGTGTAACGCTGAGATCCCTTCCAGCGCAAGGGTTGTAACGTTTTTTGGGGGTGTAACGCTTCCGAGAGAACACACCCTTATACACACACACGTACACACACCCAGACACCCCTCTATCTATCTATATCTATAAAAGTAGAGATTTAGTGTTACACCGTTACAACTCAGTCGCCGCAAGGGATCTCGGCGTTACGCCCACCGTTACGCACCGTTACAAGCGTTACGCCCCCTTTTGGGCCTGAATCCTTGACACCTGGACGGAACCCGGTTACGTTCTGCGCCATGGAGTTCCCTGGTCACGCCAACTGCCCCGAGAGCTCCTCCCCCTTCCCTGCCTAGCCTGGACTCGCAGACACCCGGTTTAGGTCGATGGCTAGAGAATTCATTGAATTTGACGTCAACGCAATACTGGGCGAATTAGATCTGTTTCAACGCAAAGAACTTCCTTACGCCGCTGGTCAAGCTCTCAAGCAAACCGCCTACCAGATTGCGAAGAAGTATTTGCCTAATGACATGCGGGATGTGTTTGATCGGCCTGTGATCAAAACAACCAGCTCGATTGGTTACAAGGTTGATGGCCTGACTGCAACTTTCACAGTTAAGGATGATCGCTCTAAAGGTCAGGGTGCTGCTGAGTGGTTGTATCCAGTAAGCACTCAGGATTCACGCGGCAAAAAGGACGCTCTCGAAACCAGGTTCACCAAAGGTCTGCGCAAGGCCGGAGTGGTCAGCGCAAACTACTGGCCAGTTCCGTTCAAGGAAAGCCGCGGCCTTCGGATTATGGGCAGCACCGGGAATGTGAGCCCCGGTCAGTACCAGCAAGTCTTGAACGCCTTGACTGGCAATAACCGGTACGCGGGAGGCTACAGGCACTTCTCCATTCCCGACAAAAGGTCCAACCGTCCCAACTTCGGGAATTTGGCCAACGGCATCTATCGGGTCAAGGACGGCAACGACGTCCAGCTGCTGTTCACCTACGCCAGGACTCATCCGAAGACGCCTGCGCTTTTCGACTTCCCAGGCTTTGCTTACGACCATGCATCGGACATCCTTCCGGGCCTGCTGGAAAAATCTTTACAACGAGCTGTTGGCCGTTAGGCGCAGCCTCCCTAGCGTTTACCCGAGGGAGAATGTGGGGCGTTGGGACAGGCGCCCCGCTTTTTTACTCAGAAACTTGTAGTACAATCCTCTCGTGCCTGACCGCACTCCTTTAGCTCTTATCCCGATGGCCTCCATCGAAGCCCTGCGCACTCAGATCCGCCGCGCTGACGCCGCATACCGCAACGGCGAGCCGATCCTTACCGACTCCGAGTACGACGGCCTAGAGGCCGAGCTTCGCGCTCTTGCCCCCTACGCCCCTGAACTCCGCTATCCCGGTGGCGGTACAGCCCTGCTCAGCCTCGACAACTGCAGCCTCGAAAGCTGGTACGACTACATCAAGATCACCCCTGCAGTCGTCGTTCAGCCCAAAATCGACGGCATCGCTATCGCTGTCCGCTACAGGGCTGGCTTGCTCACTGATGCCTGGACTCGCAGCGGCAAGTGCATCCTCGACCTGGTCAAAGAGGTGAGCGCGATCCCCAACGTGATCAACGCCGGTGGCGACATTGAGATCCACGGCGAGCTCTATGGCACGACCCCTGGTAAGTCCCAGACCGATGCAGCCCAGGCTGCCCGTGCCAACGCTGCCGGGACTCGCAAGCTGACCTTTGCCGCCTACCGCCTTTACGGCGCTACTGGCACGGAGTCCACCAGCCTCGACACGATCAGCCGCCTGGGTATCAGCGTCGTTGATTCACTGCTTTGCACCAAGCCCAAGGAGGTCCTCAAGCTCTACAACGAGTGGCTGGACGGCCGACGCTTTGCCTCTTATCCCTGCGATGGTGTGGTTGCCAAGGTCCACGACCACAGCACCCAAGCCGCACTTGGCACGGGTAGCCGTGCTCCTGTGTGGGCACTAGCTCTCAAGCGCTAAGACTCGCCAATGTCTAC
>Ga0070750_10002339_pt1 | contig 10496 bp, 17 predicted proteins | sample VirMetDEL_Nov_24_FD_77013 | JGI IMG/M metagenome (GOLD analysis project Ga0070750, IMG submission 77013) | Aqueous microbial communities from the Delaware River and Bay under freshwater to marine salinity gradient to study organic matter... | ecosystem: Environmental > Aquatic > Marine >... | reverse complement strand
TTGAAACTGAACCGAGGCGACTACGACGGCGCGGGCCAAGAGTTTTTAAAATGGTGCATGGCAGGCGGCAGGAAACTGCCGGGCTTGGTGCGCCGCCGGAAGGCGGAGCGTGAACTATGGGAGACATAATAAAATTTCCGGTCGAACCAACACCCGATGAGGTTCTGCAATAAAGCGTTGGCGGGGCTGAAATACCTCGAAGGCCATGGCGACCTGCTCGCGGGAAATGGCCAATTCAGCGGGGGGTTGGAAGCGGCTCATCACTCACCCCGAGCCTTGAGAATGGCGGCTTTGACTTGATCCTGCACTTCGTCGGGCAAATCGCAGAACGGGCCGCAATCTACAGCCGCCTCCAGCGCCGCCAGCAGTTCCGCGTTGACTTCGCGCAGGCGGTCGCGCTCGGCGGTGAATACGTCAAGAGCCTGCATCATCTCGTTGTGCTGCGTGTTCATGCTGTTCTTCCTTGATTGGCGGGAGTGGGGCGGCTAAGCCGCCCGCACCCGGTTAACTTCTTGCTCGTTAGTCGGACAGTGTTCTATATTCGACGGGGATACCGGCATTGCGTGCAGCTTCAATCCCGTATTCCATCCCCTTAGTCACCCCAAGGTCAGTGTACACAATTGAAGCCTCGGCGACTTTGCGCCACGCCAAACCAGCATCAATGCCCCATTGTCTTTCGTGTGGGTCATCATCATTCAGAATGTTTGGTTGTGTGTAGAGTAAGTGACTTGCAATCGGTGCCTCACCTCTGCATAAAGCATCACGGACGCACCGTTGAGCATATTCAGTATTTGCTTCAACATCACCCGCATACGGGCTTTCAATAATAACTAATCGCATATTCAATCCCTCGTTTCTAAAAACCTGCCACTCGCGGTCCCAGCTACGCACGGCTAGGTTACCCAGCGGCCCTATGATCTGTTCAGTGTGGTGTGCGCTCCATCAAATCGCAGAGGCTCCTAATCGAACTTGCGGAGCTTGGCCGCGAAGTCGCGCAGTTGTTTCACCTTTGGGGCGGGGACGTAGACGCAGACCTTTTTCATCCCCGCAGCCTTCATGCGCTCGTAGTAATCGCGCTGGCGCGTCTTCAAATCTTTCGCGCTCATTTATTAAGCGCCTTTAGCGTCGCTTTTGCGGATTTGCAGATCGGCAATACTTCTCGATCAAACCCGAACGGGTCGGCGTAGTATTCGGCGCGTGATCGAAAGTCTTGAACTGTCTCTTCCGCTGTGGTCGGCTCCCCCCAATCGGGGTCCGGCTGTGATATGTCTACATAGTAGTGAGCCTTTGTCTCCCGAACGATGGGAGGTGTTCTGGTTTCGCAGTCAACGCAATCGTCATAGAAGCGTTTGGGGATTCTAATGGTTGTCATGTGGCTAACTCCTTTTTCTGATTGTCGTTAGATTATAACAGTTAGCCTCTAACAAGTCAACCCCTAAAATAAACGCTCGTTTGTGTCAGCGCATACTGCCTGGCTGGTTAGCCGGGTCGGCGCGGGCTATCTCGGATACACGGCGGGGCGCTCCTACGACAAGGCCAAGATGTTTAAGACCAGCCAATGCGAAGCTGGGACGTAGGTGATGATCTCGTTCATCGGTTCGGCAAGTGCTGCGCCAGGAACCGGCGGCACAGCGCACGGTATGACGGGGTTGATGGGGCGTTGCATGACAGTACGTCTAACGCTTCGCGGATTAAACGGGTTTGCAATTCTTTCGGCATAGTGTATTATCTCCTTATCCAAGGCCGTCCCGTGGTGGGACAGCCACTTTCAACAGTGGTTTATCCTCGTCTTGGACCCTTTCGTTCATCCTTCTCTGGATGACCTCCCTGAGAAACTGCCCCGGCTTACGAGCCGGGGCTTTTTTCATAACCACCCCAACGCTGTACCCAGCAACAGCAGGAATAGCGGAAGGACAAAACCGACGAACGCTACAGCGAACGATCCAAGGATGAAAAAGAGAACGTCACGCATCGGTCTTGCCGCCTTCGATGACCGGCCACGCGCCACGAAGCATAAGTTTACACTTCCGCATGGACAGGCCAGACAGTTCTTGCAGCGTAGACATGGCGTCACAGAAGGATATGTCGCCGCTCTTTACCCGCTCGCGCAGGATTTCGGAAATGGTCACACCCTCACACGTCATTGCGTCTCTCCTGACCAGATGTTGTAGTCAGGCGACCGACGGTCGGTGGTGTCGTAGCCGTAATTGCGACTGTAGCCGGGGCGGTGTTCACCGTATGGCGAGCCTTGGCCTAGCGGTGTGGGGTAGCCGCCTAACGGCGCGCTTGGTGCGGTGTTGCGGTACGTCTGCCGCCACGTTTGATAATTCTCGGACGACTGCCGTTCCCGATATTGTTGCCGCGTCTCAAGTAAGTTCTGCCCCGCTGCCGGTGTTGCGAACGCAACAACAACTGCGGTAAGGATGACCTTCCGTATCATTTCGTTTCCTTTCGTTGTGGTCTGTCGTCAATCAGATTGCCGACAGCTTGCGCGTCGAGCAGGATGCCGCAACACGCCATGACGTGACCCAAATGAGACACGCCGCTTTCGGGGTCTATATCTTCACTCTCCTGCCACGCCTTGACGTGACGCAGTATGGCGTTGATATAGACCGACGCCGCAACAGAGTTATCGCGCCAATTCCAAGGCCCATACTTATCGGCCCCTAGTTGGTGCGCCCCCGCTGCGGCTTCCATTGCTGCCCTCGGGATCAAGCCTAACGATGGCTTGACCATACCAAAGGCAGTCTTCGGGTTATTGTCAGGACGCTTCGACACTACGCGCCTCGATGTTCTCCCGAACGGTCTTGTTCACAAGCACGATGATCTCCTCGCGCAGGTCTTCCGGCACCCACAAGTCGATCCGGCCCCACCCATCGTCCCGCATACGCTGACGGTAAGATTTAGAGGCCCGACGCTGGGCTTCGCTAGTCTTCAATTTTGCCATTGGCTTCTCCTTATGTGTAGGTCACACAATACACATATGACCGGGTATGTCAACGAGGAAATCGCAGTGAGTTATTGTGGCGACGTTCATCCTCTAGGGCTTCGCGTTCTTCTCGCTCCTCTGCGATCTCCCGCACGGCATCCCGAAGAACCCGCAGGCGGCGTTCTTCGGGTGTCTCGTCTTTCTTGTCAGGCATCACTTACTCCACGTCTTAATGAACGAGGTCAATTGGCGCTCGTCTTTCTTCAAGCACGTAGGTATCGGCTCCCCGTACGGCTCGTTTTTGATCTGGTCTTGCACCAGATCGAGGCGGTGCCGTGCCTCGCCAACAAGATACGCATCGTCGTACTTCTCGTTGACTTCTTCAATGGTGCCGGTTTGCAGATAGCCATCCGGCACGTCGATGTTTTCAAACTGCTCGACCAGTTCATCGACCTTGAACGCGGCTTTAACGATGGGGCGAATTTTAGCCATGAGAAACCCCTTCCTTGGCTGGTTGATGTTGTAAGCATTATACACATATGACCGGGTTTGTCAAATACTTTTTTCGATTGACGGTGTTAGGGTGTTACGTTTAACGTAGGCACGTTCATACATATGAAGGGATGACCACGGTGAAAACAAAAGAGATTGCACTGCAAGAGATCGAGGCGGTCATGCGCGAGTTCGGGGTATCCAAGACGCGCGTAGGGCGCGAGATTAATAAAGACCCCAACTTCGTAGACCGGCTCTCCGACCCCCGCAGAGACATTACGACAGAGACACTTGACAAGGTGTTTCGATATGTATTAGGTTTGCGACAGCAGCGTGAGTTCACGTTCACGTTCAGTCTGTAGTCTTTAGTCTTGGAAAAAACATGAAGCATTACACTTGGGGTGGCTCTACCGCCACCCGCACCCGAAACTGCAACGGTTGGATTGTTGCATCTAAGGGTGTCCCGCCCCATCCACCGTCCGACGCAGCAATAGAAGGCTCGATGCACCATGAAGTGCAGGAGCTTTGTTGGAAAAACGACACGGTGCCGGATGAATACCTTGGCCGCATCTACGAGGAAGGCTCGCACAAGCGCGAGTTTACCGAAGACGACCTGCCGCTGGCGAACGCCGCGTACGCGCTTGCCGATAGTGTGCTAGAGGAGTTCGGCATCGAGGAGTTCTTTGTCGAGCCGTTCGTCGAGTGGGTCGAGGGTGAAGTCGGTGGGTCCATCGACCTGCTAGGTATTAGCGAAGACCGCAAGATTGGCATGGTGTTGGATTATAAGTTCGGCACGAAGGCGGTGGGCATCGACACCGATCAGCTACCTTTCTACGCCGTCTCCGCGATCAACGACGCGAAGATGGGGAAACACTTCAAGGATGTCGAGACGTGGGTGTTGGTCATCATCCAGCCGCGCGGCGCGGGCATCACAAAGAAGTCGATATCTGCGAACGAGCTAGAAGACTTCGCAGTTGATATGTGGCTCGCCATCGAGGCCAGTAAAGGCGACAACCCAAAGAGAAACCCCGGCGCGTGGTGCGCGTTCTGCCCTGCCGCCCCTTATTGCGAGGCAAAGAGGCAGAAGATGCACGAAGCAACACTGATTACACCTGAGAACCACAATTCTCTCAACGCCGCCGCCGGTATGGTGGCTGAGGTCGAGGAGTGGTTGAAGCGGGTCAAGGAAGAAATGTACGTCCAAATGAACCGTGGCGTAAACGTCGAGGGTTGGAAGATCGTCGAGAAGCAGGCACGTCGGTACTGGGCCGATGAGGTTGCAGTCGTCGAGTTGGCAGCAGAGAACGGCATCCTTGAGGATGTTATGGATTACAAGTTGAAGTCGGTCGCACAGGCCGAGAAAGTATTCAAGAGCGCCGGTCTTGCCGACGATCTTGAGGAGTTTGTCGAGAAGAAATCCAGCGGCACCACTATCGCCGTTGAAAGCGACAAGCGCGAAGCAGTCGTTGTTACCGACATTGTTGGTAAACTCAACGACATTATGAAACCGTCTTAAAGAAGGGACAGTCTACTATGTCTACGAATTTTCCTACCGTTATGAAGCGCAACGAGCTTGCTCAAGCCCTTCAACAGTCTCAAGTCACCGAAACCAACGCCAATTCCGGCGGCTCTGAGTTCATCCGTTTTGATTTCGAAAGCGGTGAGTTCGATGTCGGGCGCGAGCGCGACGACATTACCGGCGACGAGGTGCTGGTAAACACCGCGTCGATCAAGCACGGCTGGATTTTGTGGAGCGGTGGTCGCCCCACGAAGTCTTTCGTCCCGTTCAATCAGGCGATCCCCGTGGCACCGGAGCCGGTGTTCAAGGGCAAAAACCAGAACGGGCAGGATGAGTTCGACTATCCGTCCGAAGGGCGCAGCTTTGAGGGTGCGCTGTACGAAGACGGGCAGATGGTGCAATTCGACACGTCGAGCTACGGTGGGCGCAAAGGCATCGACACCCTGCTTGGACATATCAAGCAGAAAGCCGCTTTAGGCGGCGATTACCTCTACCCGCTGGTGCAGTTGACCAGCGAAAGCTACGCCAACGCCAAACGTGGGGGTAAGTTGACCTTTAACCCGGTCTTCAAGATCGTCGCTTGGTGCAACGAGGACGGCGAGAAAGAGCCGGAGCAGGCTGAGGCTATCGCAGCGCAGCCAGAGCAGCAGGCCGACGAGGAGTTGGTTGCTGAGGAGCAACCGAAACGTCGCCGCCGTAAGGCAGCGGCAGGTTGAGGGGGTTGCGGGGGGCTTCGGCTCCCCGCGCTTCTCGTGCTGTACCTAGATTTCGAAACCCGAAGTCAGTGCGACCTGTCGTTCCACGGGTTACGGCGCTACGCCGTAGACCCGACGACGGAAGCGATCTGCATGGCGTACTGCTTCGATGACGAGCCGATGGAGTTTTGGGAGTTGGTTGAACCGTTCCCGCAAGTCGTTGCGGACTATATCGCAAGCGGTGGCCCCATCATGGCGCACAACGCCTCGTTTGAGGCAGACATTTTTGATTTTGTTATAGCCGAAGACTACGACATAACCCCGCCAAAGCGTGAGCAGTGGCAGTGCAGCATGGTCATAGCGTTGGCGAACGGGCATCCGGCAGGATTGGGTGAGTTGGCTAAGAGCCTCTGCCTGCCGCTACAGAAACAAGAGCACGGCACCCGCTTGATCCGCGAATACTGCGCGGTCAATTTCAAGGACATATTTCTGCCGCAATTTGAAGCAGATCGGGAGCTAATGAAAGAATACTGCGTGTTCGACGTTGAGGTAATGCGCGAAGCGGTCAAGCGCATGCGTGACCTGACACCTACTGAGTGGGCAGAGTATCACCTGACCGAAAAGATCAACGACAAAGGGTTGCCGGTCGATCTCAATCTATGCCGGTCGGCGCTGATGTACTCCAACGAGCTTAACGAAGACGCCTCTAAAGAGATCAGCCGCATCACAGACGGTAAAATGACGAAGCACACGCAACGCAAGGCGCGGGACGCTTTTGTTCTGCCGAGGTTGGAGCAGCATCACCTCGACCTGATATCGGTCTATAAGAAGGGTGAGAAGAAACTGAGTTTCGATCAGGAGCACCGCAAGTATCTGTTAGACTGCGACGATCTCGATCACGAGGTTCGAGAGCTACTAGAATACATCGACGCCGCAGGGTCTAGCGCGCTCAAGAAATACGCCGTCGCCGTGCATTGTGAAGTGGATGGTCACGTCCACCATACGTTCCAGTTCCACGGCGCGCAGACAGGGCGTTTCAGCGGACGCGGACTACAACCGCACAACATGCGACGAGACGCCTATCCTAACGACGAGGCCGAAGCCTTAATCAGCGACATCATCGCCGGATACGAGATCGAACAGCCGGGCAGGACGATGGCGCGGCTGTTGCGGTCTATGATTACGCACCCTGACGGTGTGTATTTCGTGGATTGGAGCAACATCGAGGGGCGCATCGCACCGTGGATATCCGCCGACAGTCGAGCGCAAGCGCGCATTGACCTGTTCGCTGCCGGTGCCGACCTATACAAGCGTTCGGCCATGAGTATGTTTGGCATCCCGACGGAAGACTTGGTTGACGACAACCAACGCCAGAGCGGCAAGGTAGCGGAGCTTAGTCTAGGTTACGGCGGGGCGAAAGGTGCGCTGACCCGCATGGCTAAGAATTACGGTATGGTCATACCGGAACACGAGGCAGAGAACATTGTTACCCTGTGGCGTAGCGCGAACCAGTGGGCGGTGGACATCTGGCACGAGTTCGAACGTGCCGCCGAGGATGCCGTCAACAGCCCCGGCGTACCGTTCAAGGCAGGACGTTGCACGTACCAGCGTGACGACGACTATTTGTGGTGCATGTTGCCGTCAGGGCGGGTTTTGGCGTATGCTTTTCCTGACGTGGAATATATCGACGACCCGTGGGGTGGTCGGTACAAGGCGACGTTTCAGACGCCCGTCAAGCCAGCAAAAGACGCATTGGGCAGGGTGCGCGCGCACCTAAGAGGGGCGCTTATCTTTCAGAACGCCGTGCAGGCGTGTGCCGCTGACATCTTACGTGGCGCGCTGTTAGGGTGTGACGAGGCTGGGCTGGACATTCGCCTACACTGTCACGATGAGATCATGGGGGTTGGCCCCGAAGACGACGGTGAAAGGCTTAACACGATCATGCTAACCACACCAAACTGGGCTGACGGTCTGCCATTGGCAACCGGCGGGGTAAAGTGGGCGAAAAGGTATGGAAAGTGAGCAGGCACTACAACGATATCTACAGCGCGTGGCGCGCGATTGCGGGATATTCTGCCGGAAGGTCAGAGCCGAAGGGCGACGAGGCTTTCCTGATATATTCCTTGCCAAGGGCGGTTGGTGCGTATTCGTCGAGTTAAAAAGCCCGACCGGCAAGGGGCGGTTGTCGCTCCACCAATTTCGGGAGATACAAAAACTAGAAGACGCTGGGATGCCGGTCAGGGTTATAGATACGAAAGAAGGGGTAGATGATGTTATCCAAGACATCCTTAACGAAAAAACAACGAGCCGCTATTGACCGGCTATATGAGTACGACCGCACCATCCTTGTCGCGCCTACGGGTGAGGGTAAGACGGTGATATGTTTAACGGCAATCAACGATCTCGTGCTAGAGGGACACCTAGAGACGGTGATTGTCGCTTGCCCGGCCAAAGTGGTCGATGTCTGGCCGAAGGAAGTTAAGAAGTGGTCGCACCTTGAGGGGCTGCGTGTAGTTGCGGTGAAAGGCACGCCGGAACAGCGCGAGGAATGTCTTTACACTCCGGCGGATGTTTATGTTATCTCGTTGAATAACCTTCAGTGGTTGTTGGACGAGGGTTATGTGTCCGACGGCATCATCATCGACGAGTTGTCGAAGGCTGCGGGTAAGCAGACGGCGCGCTTGAAGCGTAAGGTTTTGGAGCGTGAGATCAAATGGCGCGTCGGCATGACGGCAACCCCGGTTAGCCAAGATTTCACCAAGCTCTACAATATGTGTCGTATCATCGACGGCGGTGCGGCGTTAGGCACCAACAAGCAGCGGTACTTGGACACCTATTTCACGTCCGATTACATGGGCTATAAGTGGACGATCCGCGACGGTGCCGCCGAACAGATCATGCGGCGCATTGGTAGTTTGGTTCACGTCATCGAGGACCGTAAAGAGGACAAGCTGCCACCGTTAAGTAAGAGGGTGGTACGTTTTACGATGCCTTCACATACTCGACCACGATACGAAAAAATGAGGAAAGACTTGTTCGCGGACGAGGTTGAGGCTGCGAACGAGGCGGTCGCGTCGGGTAAGCTGCGACAGATAGCGTCGGGCTTTATCTACGACGAGGCAGGCGATGTCAGGACTTACGATTACTCGCGCCTATTCAAACTGCAAGAGGTGTTGGCTGAGGGTGAGCCGACGTTGATCTTCTATGAGTTTGTCGAGCAGGGCGAACAGATCGAACGGTTGCTGGTTGAGTACAGCCATAGCCGCGCGGTACAGATACAGTCTATGAGCCACGGCGTTGACGGTTTGCAGCATATGTTTAACCGCGCCGTGTTCTACCAACCCAACTGGTCACGGGACGCCACCGAACAGGCTATCGGTCGGCTCTGGCGCACCGGTCAAACGAAACCCGTGGAAATAATAACGCTAGTCTGCGACGACACACTGGACGACGTAGCAATGGCACGGGTTGAGGGTAACGCCCAGTGGATGAAACTCTTTGAGGAACATACGAAAGGAAAGACGAGGGATTGATATGATAGACCGTAACACCTTCCTAGCCACCATCTTCGAAGACCGGAACGACGACGAGATGATCTGCGTCTCTAAGATGATCCCGGCAGATAACGTCAACGACAAGCCGGGCTTCTGGAACGTGCCATCGACGCATGGTGTGTTTCGCAAGTGGAAACCTGAGACGCAGGAAGCCGCGTGGTACTTCTGCGTTAGCACCATGCAAGAGGAATGGAACGAGCGTGAGACGGCGATCAAGCGCAAGCGTGACAACATCCGCTATATCTACTGCGTGGTGTTCGACGATATCGGCACCAAGGCCGCGCCGCCACCGGTCGAGCCTAGTTGGAAGATCGAAACCTCTGAGGGTAATTTCCAATGGGGTTACATGATCGAGAAGACCGACGACATCGAGACGCACGAGGCGTTTACCGCTTGGGGTGCCGACCAAGGCTGGGGTGACGCTGGCGCTGGCGGCTCGTACCGCATCATGCGGCTCCCCGGCAGCTATAACCTCAAGCCCGGTCGCGGTCTGTTTCAGTCGCGCGTCACCTACTGGGAGCCGGTCGTATGGACGTTGGGTGAGTTGATCCAAGACTTCGGTAATCCAGAGTTAGGGTCATACGTATCACGTAGCACGGTGTCACGCAGTAAGGTGTCACACGGCCCTGATTTCGACCCTTTGTTGAGTTGGTTGAAAGATCGTGGTCACGTCCTGTCGGACAACGGCGACGAGTTCGTTGAAGTCGTATGCCCTTGGTCGCACGAGCACACCGACGGCAACAACGTAGCCTCATATTCTCCGCTGGGTCGCGGCACCGAACAGTGGTCGATGTTCCGCACCTTCAACTGTTTCCATGAGCACTGCAAAGACCGCGACTACGACGATTTTATCGAGGCCCACCAACGCTCCGGCGCACCGTTCGCGCCGAAGTACGATCCTATGCCCTACCTACAGGACCGTTACGCTCTGATCGTTGACGGTCAAGAGGTGGTCGATCTACACCAACGCCCGAAGGGAGGGTTGTGGGTCTACGATCTCAACGATTGGGCGCTGCTCTACCCCGGTAAGGTCCGCGTCCCGTACGCCGAAAATCCAGTTCCAATCAAGAGTGCGTTTATCGCTGACGGCAACACCCGCAAACCCATCACGTCGGCCTACGTCCCGAACGCCGACGCCATCGTTGAGCAACACGGTCAAATGGTCGTCAATAAATACGTCGAACCTAACTGGCCTGAGACGGACGACGAACCAGCGACGTTTCTTGAGCACGTCGCGTTCCTACTTCCCGACGATATCGAGCGCCGTTGTTTCTTAGATTGGCTCGCATACAAAGTGCAGAACCCTT
>Ga0070750_10002338_pt1 | contig 10499 bp, 9 predicted proteins | sample VirMetDEL_Nov_24_FD_77013 | JGI IMG/M metagenome (GOLD analysis project Ga0070750, IMG submission 77013) | Aqueous microbial communities from the Delaware River and Bay under freshwater to marine salinity gradient to study organic matter... | ecosystem: Environmental > Aquatic > Marine > Coastal... | reverse complement strand
CAACCATGTTCTTCTACCCATGCTAAAGCTCTTTTAGCTGCATTAGTAGCTGATTCAGGATAATCAGTATAGCTCTCAAACTGTAGATCTCTAAATGCAAAGAAGTCTTGCTCTATTGCTGGCATTTCTACCAAAGCAACAGCATCTACTCCGTCACTTAAGAATTCTTCGTTAATGTCAAGTTTTACGATTTTCATGATTTCTCTTTTATATAATTATGGTCAAGGTTATAAGGACCTTCTACGTTTAATTTGACTTTCTGCCTCTTGAGCAGAAGTAACGTCTCCGCTTATCACATAAGCTCTAACAGCAGTACCGCCACCCTGTTGTGATTGAGTACCTTGAGCTAATGCTGCTCCTAAATCAGGTGCACCAAAAGGCTGTGCTCCTCCTCCCATCGCTGGTCCGGATGGTCCTGTAGGCTTAGGTGTAGAAGGAGTACCTCCTGTACCTGGTTCAGCACTATTGATCTGTCTGATAGAAGATAGAGTAGTTGCAGCAAGTAATGCAAACTGAGATACCTGATAAGCGATAGCTAATGGTCCGGTACTCTGAGAGTTCTTTATGATACCTACAGCAGCCTGTCCGGCATCTACTAATACGTTAGCAATAGCAACTGCTTTACTCTCTCCAAATAGCTGTGTTAAAGCTCCTTGAATGTTATCGATAGTACCACTGATTAAAGCAGCCTTAGCTTCTTCTTTCTTCCTAGTATTCTCAATATCCTCCTTATTGTACTTCTGATTGATTGCATTTACTTCGGCATCTCTCTGAGCTGTAATAGTAGCTAGAGCCTCTGCATCTTCTTTATAGAACTCTAATGCCTGGAAATACTTATCCTCAATATCGTTAAGCTCTCTTTCCTTAGCTGTAGTAGACTGTAGGTATAAAGCCTCATCTAGTAATGCAGCAGCATCTACGAATGCTTGAGCAGCAGCTGCCTCTCCTTGCTTACGCAAGTCATCAACCATCTTAAGGTATTCTTGCTCGGCTTTGAGACGCTCATCGTTGACTCTTTTCTCTTCAGCTAGTCTCTTTTCATTTGCAGCCTTTTGCTTAGCTAAACGATCTTCTCTTGCCTTAGCCTCTCTAGCTTTTCTATCTGTTTCAGCTTGTGCCTCAAATATATTTAATTCCTCCTGTGCTTTCTTGAACTCTTCAGTACCCGCTAGGTTAGAGTCTCTTTTAGCCTCAAGTAATTCTCTTTGCTTTTTAGTTACCTCTTCAATACTAGCTCCTTGAGCTCTTAGTAACTTAGTCTCATAGTCTAGTCTTTCGGCATTCTTAGCAGATGCTTCAGCAAATTTCTCTTCTTCGGAAGCAGCTAATCCTATAAACTCAGCAACTGATTGGAAGATCTTACCAAAGAACTGAGCTACTTTATTTACTGCCTCAAACTTATCTTTTAGGAATACAATAGCAGCACTTAATGCACCAATAGCAAGAAGAGCAATACCAACAGGACCCATAGCCACTTTCATAGCTACTCCAAAGCCCTGAGTAATAGCAGTAGTTATCTTAGTAGTGTTACCTAAGAGTTTAAATCCTTCTCTAAGTTCTTTAGCACCTTCTAAGACTCTCTTACTACCATCAGCAAATGCAATAGCTCCTACGGCTGCAGTTTGAAACTTCTCAGCCTGCTCTTCAGTTACTGCTCCAGTTAAAGCTAAACCTCCAGCCAGTACTTCTACCGAACCTCCTAAAAGGTTGATAGCACCACCCAGGACCTTAATCCTACCTTCGGCTTTCTCGGTACTGTCCGATACCTTCTCGGTACTGGTAGCAGCATTATCCGCTGCATCGCTTAAGTCATTATAGGCACCTTGAGCGCTTTTACTATCGCCTTTAACGTATATTGTTTGTGTTGTGCTCATTGTTTTATCCTTTTGCTTGAATTACTAGCCATTCACCGTTTAGCACTTGACATGTTATACCGTCATATGGTTCGGTTAATGCCTTCTCTGCTCCGCCGTCTATCGTACCATCACTCGGAATAAGGTTTACTATTTTAGATGCAGTCAAGCTATCGTTAGTTGTAAATCTCATCTGTATACCGTCATTTATGTCTAATGAAGCTGATGGTAAGTATACAGTCGCTGTACCGTTAACTCCCGTATATCTAAAGTGATGATGGAAATCTATTGCAGTACCAGCAGAGCCTGTTAGGTATGTAATTGTACCTGGACCTACATCTACATTAACATAAGTCTCATATTGTTGACCCTGTCTTACAGCATTACCGATAATTGTTCTTCCGGCATCAAGAGGTGTAATAGGTTGAGTTGGATTAAATGCTATAACATTGTTAGATCCACTTTCAATAGTAGCAGAGCCGGTTAGATTTACAACATATAAGTTATCTATCACACCTTCAGCAGATACGTTGTCTCCGAAAATGTTTACTTTACCTCCAACATCCATTAACGTATTACCGTTACCTGTGATAGTAGAGTTACGTACGTAAGGACCTACAGTATTACCGCTACCTGCTACGTGTACGTTTACCGCTCTTTCATCTACGTAGTTTACACCTCTTACAATATTATTAGAAGGTACACTCTGTCTATCCTGTACCCATACTACATCATTACTATCAGGGAAGTATCTAAAGCCATCTCTTGAAGAAGCATTCTTTAGTAAGTTAGGATCAGTAATAATAGCACCTGTCTCATAATCTTCATAGACAATACGTCCATTTGCACCTACAGAGCTTACTGTGACATCACTATACCCTACGCCTATGCCAATGTCAAAAATTCTACGACGTGGATATTTTAACTTCCTGGTAGGTACTTTTAACAGCTCTACTTTTACAGACTCTTCTTTGGTTAGATTAGCACCTTGAATCTTATTGATTCTATAGTAATGTCCATCTACAAAGATCTTATCGTTAAGCTTGATAGTAGGAATATCAGTAGGCTTTAATGCTATGTTTACAGTTACTAATCTAGAGTCTATATCATAAAGCTCATTAACGTATTCTGCCCAGTAGGTATAGAATGCATCTTTAGGTGTTTGAGCATTTACAAATTGCTGGTGATATTCTACGTGATTAAGATTACCGAAATGTAGGTCCAAAGAAGTACTAGTAGCAGGTAATTCGTTTACGTGGTGGAATACAGGATAGTAGCTTTGAGAGTAAGGAGTATCTAGCTCATCACTCATCCACCATACACCTTGTGTTATTGTACCAGAAGCTCCTAGGTTGAATATTCCAGAAAGATCAAACAATTGATTATTCTCTTTCTTACCTAAGTAATAAAGTAATCTAGGGTTAAATACTAATCTAGTCTTTTCACCACCAGGACCATCTGCTGCATAGATCTGAGGTACAATAAAATCATTAGTACCTTCGATATACCTCATTGGTGTAGGAGAGAAGTAAGTACCTACAGACCTTTCTCCAGTAGCTAAATCACTATCACTAAAATACTCTAAGTCACCAAAAGTCTTTTTACGGAAGTCCTGACTATACTTGTTAAAGTAATCTTCATCAGGCTCATCACTGAAGTAAAGTTTTTTAGGATTATCTTGCAAAGGATGAGAAATCTCAAACTTAACACTTCTATCAACTTTATCAGTCCAGTCTTTTTGTATACCGTTATCTTTCCATACATCGAAAGTCTCAATACCTATAACGTTCTGTTCGTCTCTTCTAGGTTCTAATACTAGGTTAAACTTCTGAATAACACCAGCTAGGAAGTCTGTTACCTTTTGATCACTAGGGAATAGCTTACCCATAGACACAGTACTACCTTGGTAAGAGGTAGGTCCTTGATACATTTGGAAGTATGTCTGAGGAGTAGCAGCATAGAACTCTAATATCTCAGAAGCGTATGTACCAGTAAACTGTACGTATAATTCTACAGTATCGCCAGCTGTTAATGCTACGTTATTCCAGTTAGCACTTATAATACTACTGTAACTTGTGATAGGAGGTAAAGTACCTAAACCTGTATAGTTAAAGAATCTCTCAGTACCTTGAATCTTAACACCATTCTTGTATATAGCTAATACGATATTTCTGGCTGTAAATGAATTTAGGTTACTGATAGTAAAAGGTAGTACGGCAGCAAAAGAATAGTTACCTGTAGCACCAGCTGTAAATTCACTAGTACTGGTATCCCATCTATTACCGTTATCATATGTCTCAGCACTAAAGCTTACCTTATTCCAGGTAAACGATGGAGGAGTAAATTGCTGACTTGCAGTAGGGTAGGCAGAGAAAGACTGTGATACTGGAGATACAAAAGAACCTGCTGTTCTAGATTCATCCTGAGTAGCAAGTACATATATATTGCTTACATTAGCACTATCTAAGAAAGAAGAAGAATACGTATAGTCGGTATTTTCAAAGATCTTATCTACTACAGCTTTTAGTCTGATAGCAGGCTTAAAGTCAATAGGCTTTAGAGGAGTAGTCTCATTAGTAAAAGAGTTAAGTCCTCCACCATTAACTAACTGTACAGCATCTGGATCGTTATCTTCTACTCCATACTCGGCTAGAGGATAAACGATATCACCGTTAAATAAATCTAAATCCCAAGATGAAGAGATATTAGTATAGGTTAGTTCGTGATCGTATTCTGACCAATCTAGATCACCAAATGTCTTATCTAAGACCTGATACTTAAAATCTACAGTCTCGTTTACTACTATAGCATTATAGACAGTATCTCCTCTCTGATCTGTTACTACGGATTCTAAGTATATCTTACCGTTGAAGATCTCTTGACCATCCACCAGCACCTGGCAAGGTAGAGTCTTGATAAAGCTACTAGCCGGGCTAGCACCTATGTTATCTAGGTTACCGAAGTATTGTTGGTTGTTGTCTGTACCAGGGAGGGAAAACTTCTGAGAAGATATACCAAAGACCGTACCTATCTCACCGCTCTCAATTGCAGAGATATCCAGTCTAAACGACTCTTCATTGTATAGATCTAAGTCGTACTTCTCTTGGTTGTCGTTATATGCTCTTAATATAGTAGCCATATTATCTTCTAGGTCTTAGCTGATTAGCGTATTCAAAGTTAAATGAGTACTGGAATACTTTCTGAGATCTAGGGTTAGTCTTCTCAGTTGCTGCAGCATCACTGATAACTACAGGTAAGAAATTCGTACCCTCTTGTACGTATACGTTAGTGCTAAAGAATAACTCTCTTAACCAATCAGCCTCAGCCTGTGTTAGGATATCTGTAGTAACGTTTTTACGCTGAGTGGCTTTGTTATAGAATTGACTAGAACCTCTTCTAGAAAGGTCGTAAGTAACAGTACTAGTACCTGTACCATAATCTACAAAAGACTGCTGGTATGCATTTCTCTCAATTTGTACACCACTGTTTATAGCTAGTTTAGCTGTGTAATAATCCCATACACCAAACTCATTCTTCCAGGCAAATCTAACTCCTTCAGAGATACACTCGGCATCATCTTTCTCAAAGGTCATTTGACCGAATACTGCATTATCGTTATCTAGTCCGTCATCACCAGCTCCTATTAGGATTACTGTATAAGAGGCCCAGGCAGCATTTAAAGTATTACCTCCATCAGCTAGGTTTTGAGGACCTACACCTATATGTATAAGTCTAGTACCTGAAGTCTGATTAGCTGCTACTGTACTCCATAAGTCGTTAGCAATTACTTTAGGACCACCTCCATTAGCTACTATATTTTCTAAAGTGACATTCTGTATAGTAGTACCGGCAGCATTCTTTATATCGAATTTAACATAAGATATATTCTGAGCATATACATCACTATCTACAAAGTTACCGTTATAAGCAGAGATAGTAACATACTCACCATCCTGTGCCTTTTGTGTAGTAGGAGCATTACTTAAAACTACCTGATGACTGAAGGTATTATATACGTCAGCTTGTTCAGGATAGTAGTAAGAGGAACTAGCAAAGTTCCAATACCCTGCATTAGGTTCTACTAGACCGTCTGAAAGATAGGTAGCATAACTACCAGACTTAGCAGGTGATCCAGAGACTGCAGCTACACCGTTATACAAAGTAACAGATCCAGAAGTAGAAGTACCATACTCCTCTCCAAATGCTACCCAGAACTCTTTACTGCTTAAAGAAGAGGTTGCAAACTCTGCTGTCTTCCAAACATTATCCGACTCTAGATAGTTGGTAATGATCTGACCTACGTTGAATACTCCGTACCCTTGAGGTGAAGGCTGTTGCTTAACTCTCTGTAGTACTGTCTTATTTTCATCCTGGATATCACATACATACTGGAATTGAGGTTGAGCCTTTTGAGTAGAGTCAACTTCAAATAATAAGTCTGCATTAGACATATTAGGAGATGTAGGTGATTGTGAAATAGTGATAGCCATCTTACGATTGTGTTACTTTTGAATCTGGGAATGTTTTCTGTAGATGCTGTACAAAGTCTTCCATACCTCCTTTAGCTCCGGCTTCTGCTAATTCGTCTGAGAAGTTATTGATAGCATACTCTATACTGTTGTCAATAAAAGGACTAGCTTTGATACCTTTCTTGGCAATCGATTTAGCTATAGCCCAGGCTAGTTGTGTTTGAGTAAATGTACCCGTCTTAATTCTACGTTGACTAATCCAGCTCTCTATAGCCTGTACCGGAGGCATTTTATCTCCTGGCCTTCTACCTTGATCTACATACACACCATATTGTGCGAATTCGATTACAGTGGCTGGACCTTCTTGAGTCTCTTCAACCCTAGATCTAATACTCTGAATCAGATTACCGGTAGCAATCTTATTATCAGATACAAGCTCATCTACCATTACATCGGTGATCTTTTCACCTAGTAATCCAAATGCCTTGGCTAGATCTTCGTTGAAGTTAGTTAGTTTCATTAGCTAGGGAAGTTGCAGTAGTTAAGAATTCCTTCGTTAATTACATTTACTGTTGCTACCCATCCGTATACTCTATCGTTAAAAGCCTCATTGACTGGAGTGATAGTGCTTAGGGTAGTATATAATGTCTGTTGGTTTGAACCGTTATTAAAGTAGCTTAGAATATCATAGATAACTTGCTCGGTATTAGACATTACCGTTAAGTAGTCTGTCTCTGTTAACTTCGGGACATCTAATGAATACAATTCAAATGCTAAGTTTCTAGTACCAGTCAAACCGTTAGGGTTAGTAACGATACCAGGAGAAGATAAAGGACGTAAGAATACGTAGTTATAATTTACATTCTGAGAAGTAGCATCTAACTTATCTAGAGTACCGTAATAAAACGTATTAACTCCTAGATGGGCAGTACATGCTGCATCAAATAAGTCTACTATTTGTTTAAACGTTTGCATTGTCTATAATTTGTTTAGCTTTGTCTGCTGTTACCTGAAAGGCTTTAGTAATCCAATCTATACTCTGTCCTCTCTTATACCAGTCAATAATCTTCTTCTCTTTATCAGTCAGTTCAATCTTTGCTTTAACTGGCTCACTTGATACGATAGCTTCGTTGTTGTTCAAGTAGCTTTCTTCTACGCTCTTCTTGTCTAGTTTTGTCTTTCTCATAAGCCAAATAATTTAATACACCAATAAAGTTTACAGCCGTGATAGACTTATCTCCTGTGACCGAAAGGATGGGTGTTGAAGCGAGGTGATAAATAGTCGCAAGCCATCCCCAGTGCTCACTGAAAGTTGTTTGGCCATCTGATTCAGCATCTCCTTCTTCTCCTTCTGGGTTTTGGTTTTGTACGAATAGATCTCTATACCTCTCAAGTGTATGTTTGCGGTTTGCAAAAAAAAACTAAGAGCTCCTAAAGCATAGGCTACTGGGATATCTTGGAAGATCTCTGCATAGTCATATCTCTTATTGCTATCGTACTCCTCTACGGTGTAGTATTTTAATACGTCCTCTAGCTTACCCTGTCCTAGTTTTAAACCATTCTTGATCTTAAACTCTAGAGACTTAAAGCGATGCTTTAACACCGGACGGTATAGTATAGCCATAATCTGGTCTAAATTCTCCAGTGGCTTTTTAGTTAGGTTTTCTAGATCGATATACTCACCTAAAGTCATCTTAGTGATAGGCTGGTATCCGTACAATACTCCTTCTACTTCAATGATAGGATAATATTCATAGCCAACGTCAAATAAAGCTTCTGTAACCTTATCGTACATCTTAGGTAGATCCTTGCTATGCTTTTTCTTCAATTGCTCTGAAGGTATATCACCTAGTATAGCTAACACCTCTACGATCTTCTCTGTAGAAGATAGGTGCTCTAATGAATTTACCTTTTGGTAATTCTTGATAGATAGGTATTTTGGTATTTTTAGTTCCATATTGTGTAAGTAGTTTTTTTAGATGTAATAGTGATGTATATAATTATATATCGATATATCTTATCCGAATCTAGCAGCTGTGTATTGTTGAGTATTACCAACATATATCTTACTAGCACCGCCTCCTCTTATCTCATTCCTGGCTATGTTAGCCATCCATACACTATCCACGATATCATCATGCATACCAGGAGGGTGACTAAAATGTAGTTTACCATTCTGTCCTAGCTTATAACTAAAGGAAGCAAACTCTTGATATACTTCCGGCATTAGTTTCTTACTGGGTAGTTCGATTATACCTTCTTCTATGTCTTGGATTAGTCCTCGAATGGCCTGGACCTTATTATCGTTGCTCGTAGTGAACCCTCTGATAGATCGAACGTCTCTTCGAACCTCTTCATAAATTGCACGACCAATTCCATTTGTCTCACAGTAACCGGTAATGTTTGGGAAACGTTTGAGTTCTGATATAAGTATTCTTCCAATTTCGGCAATAGGTTTTCTATTGACTCTAGTGCAGGAATAAACTCTTCCCGATGCTCCGAGAACAGTGAGGACTGTATAATCGTCAGAGATGCCGACGTCAATGCCTGCAAAATAATTCTCGCCTCTTGTAATTTCTGGCCATCCATCGAGTATACATACATTATCTAAGTTCCTAAATACGTCATTTCCACCATCCACAAACTCAGCCATATACTCCTGTCTAAAGATATCCTCAGGTAAGCTTCTTCTCTGTTCTTCTATGAACGATAAATCTACATAGGTGTTATCTGTAGAGATACCTTGAAAGGAAATATACTGATCGTTAGCCTGTATACCTCTCAGGTAATAATTATAGAACCAGTTACCCTTACCCTTTGGAGTAGAGATAACCAAACACTTTTTACCAATAGCTGTTAGGGTAGGTAGTATAGCTGCCGTTAGAGCTTCTTCTCTGATATAAGCAGCCTCATCTATGATTAGGTAGTTAAAACTAAAACCACGAATACTGTCTGGTCTTTCAGCTGATAGGAATTGTATAGTACTTCCATTTACAAACCTCATAGTAAGGTCTGCTTTGTTTGAACTCTCTACTATGTCTTTACAGGCATTTAATATCTCTCCAAAGACCTTCTTACCCTGATTATAGATTGGACTAATCCAGGCTCCTCTGCTACCACTGTTATTTAAAAGCCAGTATACTAGTAGATTGCTTGCAAGTAACGACTTGCCGAATTGACGACCAGTGCTAACGATACCAAACTTATGATCACTATCACTAAAGCTCTCGATAACTTTTCTCTGACCGTCATGAGGACTGAATAATTTAACGGTTAGTTCCATTCGGTTTTAATCTCTGTAACCTGTATATCGGCCTGAATCTTCTCTATATCATTACCGGTATATTTCATGATCTGATCTACGGCTCTCTGTCTAACCTTCTCATCCTCTGAGGCTAATAGTTCTATAATAGTAAGAACGGCTGGAGTTAATTGTTTGTTTAATAACTCTCTCCAACCTTCTTTGTATTTCTCTCCAGCCTGTGCCCAGTATAAGGTGTAAGTCTGTTCTGACTTATCGCTATAATTCTCATGACAATACTTAACCAGTCCTTAACTCCAAAAGGACGATCGGTATCAAAGCGTAGTTCATAGCACTTCTGTACTCTAAATTCTACTTCGTCTTGTGGTAATCTTGTTCCAGCCATCATTCTATATTGTTTCTATAAATATACATAGGAGCTAAAATGCATATAATTGCATAGAGGGGGTATCTTTCCTATTGTGATATCATCTGTAGGGCCGTATCGGTCCATCGTAAAATCGGGTATTCTACCTCCCAATATAACTTAAGGATCTTCTCTAGATCATACTCAAAGCCTGCTTCTTCCATCAGTCTTTCTAGCGTTACTAAGTTATTATTACTATCTACAGTCTCTACACCTCTCTCATCATGGATCTTCATCTGTCTGAATCCCATATCTCTGTATACTGATAGTACTCTACCTTTACTTGATACAATAAATGGTACTGAGTATTCTTCTATCTCTATTGTCTTCCATTCCTCTCCGGGTAGGGCTTGACTCTTAATAAACAGATTAATTGCTCTCTTACTGCCTTCCAGTCTAGTATGCATCCTTGTCTTTTCGTCAGGATAAAGTTTTGCTATGAATTTATCTGTAGGTAAATGATTATAAATTGCTAGGTCCACTTGATGAGGATCCGCTGTCCATCTTTG
>Ga0070750_10002334_pt1 | contig 10509 bp, 16 predicted proteins | sample VirMetDEL_Nov_24_FD_77013 | JGI IMG/M metagenome (GOLD analysis project Ga0070750, IMG submission 77013) | Aqueous microbial communities from the Delaware River and Bay under freshwater to marine salinity gradient to study organic matter... | ecosystem: Environmental > Aquatic > Marine >... | reverse complement strand
GTCGATGCTATTCAACAAGATAAAGAAATACTTTGGGGAGTTCCTTTCTCAACGGTAGGCAGACAAGTAAAACCTGTAGATCCTGGAGATATTGATTTAGATGAAATTATGAAAGGCGGATTCCCTTTCTAATGACTTTAGATGAATACATAGACAGTCGTTTAACAATGCCTTTTCAATGGGGTAAAAACGATTGTATTACTTTTTGTGCCGAAGCAATAAAAGTCTGTACAGGAATAGATCATCTTAAATTAGAAAAAATTAGGAAATGGAATAGTCCGTTACAGGCAAAAAAAACTTTAAAAAAATTAAATATAAATACAATGTACGATTTATGGGATGCACGATTTCGTGAAATAAAAAATCCTAATAAATTAAGAGATGGTGATATTGGTGTTGCTGATGTTGGATGTAGCGATGGCTTTAGTCCAGATACATCAATGATTTTTTATAAAGATGTTTTTTTAGCACCAAGTGAAAACGGTATAATTAGAGTACCTATAAATCAGACAAAACACTTCTTTGATATACGCAATATAAGGATTAGATAAATGCCACAAGCTATAGGCTCGGTAGTAGGTTTTTTCTCTACTGTATTTTTTGGTACTGCATCCGCAGTTGTAGGGCTTGGTGCATCCTATACTATCGGTGCAGTTGTGGGAGCATTAGCTGTAGGTGGTGTTATAGCAGGCGGTGTAGCTGTTATGAAAACACTTGCACCAAAGATGCCAGATCTTAATGCTTTAACAAACAGAGGTCAAAATGTCCGATCACCAATATCAACTAGAAAGCTTATATATGGTGAAGCTAAAGTTGGTGGCACATTAGTTTTTGTATCAGAAGGAAATACCAATAGCGATAGAGAGTATCTATATATGCTTTTTGCTTTAGCATCTCACGAATGTCAAAGTATAGATAAGGTATATATATCGGATGAGGAGTGTACTTTAAATGGTAGTGGTGAAGTAACATCACCGACAAGATATGTAAAAAATAGCGTAAATCATGCACGTTTTATTTTAGATATGCTTGGTGCATCTACAAGTCAAACTTTAGATAGCATAATGACTACAGATACCGATTTAACAGCTACCGATCATTTTAAAGGCATGACAATAGCGCAAGCTAGATTAAAGTTTGATCCAGATGGTATGTTTGCATCAGGTATACCACAACTTAATTTTTTAGTTAAAGGTAAAAAAGTATATGATCCTAGAGATGGTGGTCAATCTGTAGATAGTTCAGCTACGTGGACATATTCTGATAATCCTGCACTAATTATAGCTGATTTTATTAGAAGTGATTTTGGTTTATCTGTGCCAAGCGGAAACATTGATTGGACTGTTGTTTCATCAAGTGCAAATACCTGCGATGAGACAGTAACATTATCTGATGGATCTACTGAAAAAAGATTTACCTGTAATGGCATGATTGATACAGGAACACCTGTACAAAATAATTTAGATGCTTTGTTAAGCTCTATGGCAGGGAGTATGGTTTATGAAAATGGTAAATATAAAATTTTATCTGGTGAATATAGAGCTCCAACATTAACTATTACTGAAACAGATCTTAGATCAGGAATAAACATACAAACAAAAACACCTGGAGCAGAGCAAATAAATACTGTAACAGGCCTTTATGTTGGCTCAGATACTAACTATCAACCTGCTAATTATCCTACTATTACGGATGCAAGTTTTGTAACAGAAGATGGTCAGGAACAAAAAGCAGAAATAAATTTAAGCTTTACTAACTCAAGCACAATGGCTCAAAGAATTGCAAAAATATTCTTAATGAGGGCCAGACAACAATACACTATGACACTAGGTCTTAATTTAGAAAAGTTTACATTATCTCCAGGAGATACTGTAAAAGTTACTTTAGATAGTCTTGGCTTTGAAGATAAAATCTTTGAAGTAGTAGAGTGGAGCTTTGGTGCTGAGAGTGAAATATTAGGTGTAGATGTTCTTTTAAAAGAAACAGCATCTACTGTGTATGATTTTGCAAGTTCTGAGGAGCAAAGCCAGGGTACAATACCTTCATTAACTCCAACTTACGATCAAACAGTTGCAACACCAACATTCAGTTTAACTCAACAACAAGAGAAAGCGGAAGATGGTACTATTATAGATCAGATAGTCGTAGATATTAGTGATCCTACAACAGATCCTCACGTAAAATTTTACCAGATATTTTGGAAAGAAAATTCAGAAAGTGATTACAAAGTAATAGAAGTAGAGAGAGAAATATAATGCCAAAAAAAACAATTAGCGATATTGATAAACAAGTTGCAGTATTAGAAGCACATTTAAAAGACCACATTAAAGAATGTTCCAAAACATCAGAACAAACTTTGATTAGAATTAAAAGAATTGAAGCAATTATGGTCGGTGGTACTGCATCGGTACTAGCTTTACTATTAAAAATAGTATTTTTTAGCTAAATCCTTTTTAAGCCAAAATAAGCTTCATACAGCACATTTTAACGTTTTACATCAATTAGTATATAAAACATCTTAAACACACTTTAAAACTTATTTATAAGGACTTTTTTTATGTTATCAGTATTATTTTCATCGGCTCTCGGATTCGGAAGCTCTTTTCTACCAAGTTTATTAAAATTTGCAGAAAACAGACAAAAAGCAAATTTAGAAATTAAATTAACCGAAAGTAAAATTCGTTTAGCTTCAGAAATGTCTAAGCTTAAAATTAAAGAAGCTGAGATGACAGCTTTAGCAACTCAATCTCAAAGTATTTATGCTCATGACGAGACAATACAAAAAGCTAATCATTCAAAATTTATTGCAAGCCTGTCTGCATCAGTAAGGCCTGTTATTACTTATGTAATGTTTGGTTTATTTGTGTTGGTAGTAGTTAGTCAGGTGTTTGTTGCTATTGACGAAGGTGAAGACACCTTAAAAGCAATTCGAGAAAGTTTTAGCGAAGAAGCTTATATGATTTTATCTAGCACAGTTAGTTTTTACTTTGGCGGAAGAATGGTGCGTAAATGACAAAAGTAGTATTATCACCTGCAACATCAGGTAAAACATTCAATGTAAAAGTATCAGCAATAAATGATGTTGGAGTTCATTCAACAGTATCATCCCCAAGCAATATTACCATTGCAACTTATTCAACTGCACCTGCTTTACCAACATCTATAAGTGCATCATCAGACGATCATGCTATAACAATATTTTTTACTAATCCTGCTGATAGAGACTTAAAAGGTGTAGAGATATGGTATGCAACATCCAGTGGCGGTAGTTTATCTCTCATAGGTTCAATAGATGGAGCTCCAGGAGTAGCACAAGAATACAACCTTAATTATGATTCAGCTACTTTTAGTCTCAATCAAACTTATTATTTTAAACTTAGATCCGTAAATACAAGCAATGTTGCATCAGCATATACATCAGAAGTAACAGCTCAATTTTCAACAGTTCAAACATCCGATGTTACGATGAACGCAATTAGCGATACATCAGGCTCAATTGTTAGTTATAATGTAAATCCTGAAAGCAGTACTCAAGATTCAATACAATATAACAGCAGTAGTAATATTTTAAATGGGTACATGGCTTCAGAAGTAACTTTAGGTACAATTGATAGTACAGTTGCAGGTTTTCTTATAAATGCTAATGCTCATGTATCTAAAAGAACAGTAGGAAGTTCAAAATATGCTTACGCAATAATTTTACAAAAGTTACCAACAAATACTTATTGGACAAAAGCTAACGCATCAGGAAATTATGCTGTGTTCATAGGATCAAGTTCATCTACAGGTGCATCTACTACCGATGGAGTTCAAGGTAATTTTAGTGTTTCATTTATTGATGATGCTACAGGCATAACATCAACCACAGGTACAAAATATGGATTATTTATTTATGAAACTACAGAGACAACTGATCAATGGTGGGTGTTTGGTGGCACAGGTTTAACAGTAACAGAGTTAAAAAGATGAGTTTAGAAAAACAAAAAGGTTATTTTTATAATAGTGATGGTTCGTTGATTGAATATTACAACGGTTACATTGATTTAGACGATATAGAAACAGCACTTGAATATAGAAAAAGTGCAATAGGTTTTGTTGTAAGCAGTCAAGTTGATACTGATGCTTATAAATATGATTTCGAAACAGAAACAATTACGGAAATAAATCCATAAGGAGCAATTATGTCTGATAATTTATCATTATCCGATTCATCAAAAGTACAAATACCAATTAGAAACTTAATAAGCATGATTGGTGTAGTAGCTGTCAGTGTATGGTTATATTTTGGAATTGAATCAAGAATAAACAGTTTAGAAAATGATCTTGTTTTAGTTACTAAAGATATAGAGCTAAATACTGAATTTAGAATACTTTGGCCTAGAGGTGAAATGGGAGCATTACCTGATGATGCAATCCAAGACATAAAAATTAAATTATTAGAAGATGAAATAAAATTAATTAAAGAAAAATTAGAAAAGGAGTGATCATGAAAAAATTATTTATTTTATTATTTCCTATTCTTTTGATTGGATGCAGTAGTTCAAAAATATTTATGAACGCAGACATTCCAAAAGATACAGAAGTAAGTATAGAAATAACTACGAAAAAAAAGACTGACTAATGTATTTATATAAAGCTTACTTGGTTAGAGTAGTTAACGGTGGTTTAATAAAAGCGACCATCGATTTAGGCTTTGGTGTTATGCTATCCTCTATGCCTATACATCTTGTTAACATAGATGCACCTCATGGCATAGACGGTCAAAAAGCAACCGACTATTTAAAAACATTATTACCAACAACATTTACTATAAAGACTAAAATGGATGGATCTATGATACTTGGAGAAGTCCAAGTAAAGGGAACATCTATAAATGAAAAGATGTTAGATAGTGGCCTGGTAAAAAAGTTTGGTGAGTAGTATTCACAAAGTATTCACAAAAAGTTAATAAACATACGTTTTTTTAATATTTTTTAATGTTTCGTTATTTCAGTTAAAATGGCTAAATATAAAGGCTTTGGATGTAAATGCTTGTATTATATAGCTTATCTAAATCTATTACATCGATGCCTTTTAATCAGCTTGTCGTAGGTTCGATCCCTACAGGGCTCACCAAGATATTAGCAGAATACCGCCATTATAAGACATATCTAACAATTTTAGCTTAAAATATCATAAAAGTATTCACAAAGTATTCACAAAAAAACTTGTGAAAATAATAATATCTTCTATAATCTTGAAGTACGACATCAATTTATGATGTTAAAACATTAATTTTAGGAGGATGTAATGGCTAGAGTTTTAAAAAGAAATTTTAAAATGAAAGGTAAGGTGCAAGTTTTTTGGCAAGTAGATGCTAGATCTATGAATAAAGGTCAAATTTCTAAAAACCCAAATACTAATGAACGATTTGAAAGTAAAAAAGAAGCTCAAGATTATTTAGACGAGCTGATTGCAAAACAACATTCTGGGCTTAGTTTAAATGCAGATGATTTAGAAGTGCATCAATTGTGTTTACCTGGTGATTATGTTGAGCAACCTGGATCAAATTCTGGTCAAAAGATATTTGATCAAAAAGCAGGTGAATATATATCTGCAAGATACAGACACCTTGAAAGAGACGCAATAAGCTTTAATCATTTTCAAAGCATGAGACGGTCAATGTATTTAGTTGTTACTTATTGCAACAAGTACAAAATTAAATATTGGACAAAATTAGATGCTGAAAGATGCTTAGATTGGATCTTAAAGGAGTGTAAAAAAAATGCTAATCCAAAAGAATCATCAGAGCTCCGAGAAGCTTCTGCTTGGACAACATTTTTAGTACATCAAAAAAATATAAAATGTATGTCAAGTTGGGTAGCTCGAAAGAAAAAATGTGAAGATGTTTTTGCTTGTATTGTTACCTCAAAAAAACATGGTGGGGATCTTACTTTTGAAAAACCTGCTAAACTTGTAAACTTACAAAAGAAGCAAAAAGACAAAGTAGTAAATGTTCTTAGGGTAGAAGAGTTAAGATATAAAATAGAAAAAGAATACATGAATGGCTACAAAGGTAATCGAGGTTATTCTGTTTTAAAGAATAAACCAGAATTTGCTAAAGACAGAAAAAGACAAATGCTTTTACAATTTGATTTACTAAAAGGTATTGGATTGAGAATAGGTGAAGCATTAGCTCTTACCTGGGATGACATTGATGGAGACGAGATAAGAATTAACAAGCAGTATAATGCAAAAGAGAAAGCTGTTACGGAAACAAAAGGCGGTGTCTTTGAGCATTATGTTTATGTTGGTGATGATTTAGCTAAAAGATTACAAGAGCATAAAGAATTACAAAACGAGCAGGAGAAAATTAATAACTTAGTTTTTCCTAATACAAAAGGTAATCACGACAGCAGAAATTCATTAAATTTAATTATGAAAAGATACTCAAAAAAATTGTGGGGTAGTGATATATCATTGCACATATCTCCTCACACATTAAGGCACTTATTTGCAACCGAGATGATTAGAAAAGGTGGCAAGGACGCACTACCAATGGTGTCAGATATACTTAGGCATAGTACAGGTGTAAAATTTACTGAGAAACAGTATGTGCATGAAACTAAGAAATCAGAAAAGCAAAGAATAAGACAAAAGCAAGCTGTATCTGGTTTATATAATTAAGGTTATATATGGCAAAATCACCTAACTCAATGTCTTTTGAGGAAGCAGAAGAGCTTGTCGCTAAAGCAAAACAAGTTGGCAGAAATAAAGCTTGGAAGAAACAATCCGATTTAGCTTTATCTATGGATTTAACTATCGATCAATTAAAGGGTAGGTTAAAATCAGCCAGACATATTATTAAGATGCAAAGGGATGAGACGGATCATCAGTATTATACAATCCCTGGTCTTGAAAAGATGCAAGATCATGAAGAAATGTCTGCTGATGAGATTATCAATTATGCTCACAAAAATTGGAAAAAGAAAAAAGAAAAAGATGATCTCCTTGAGTTAGTTCCTGTCAAGTTTTCAAAAGATGTTGTTACAGGAATATGTGTATGGGGTGATCCACATTTAGATGATGGTGGTACTAATTGGGATGTACTTACATCTTTAATGGAAACCTTAAAAAAGTATGATCCAGACAGAGGATCTCCAGATCCAATCTACTCTGTAAACATTGGAGATTCACACAACAATTGGATTTCGAGATTAAGCAGATACTACATCGAGCAAAAAATGAGTAAGTCAATGGTGTACAAGGTCATTGAATATTTGATTGCAGAAATTAATTTTATTCTATTAATCCGTGGTAACCATGATATGTGGAATCCAGATAATATTAATTATGATAAGATGGATTGGTTTGCACAAGCATCTGGAACACTTGCAGTAGATTGGAGAGCTAATATAGATTTTCAATTTCCAAATGGTGTATCAGTCAAAGCCGATTTCCGCCATGACTTCCCAGGTAATTCTCAATTTTCTCCCCTTCATGGACTGCAAAAGGCAAATCTATTTAACACTAATGCAGATATATATGTTGCTGGACACAGACATAATTACGCATCAATGGAAATGCCATCAACAAACAAATCAAATTATGAATCAGGGTTTAAATCACCTGCTCATTTATTAAGAGTTAAGGGATTTAAAGATATAGATTCATACGCAGATCAACATGGATTTCCCAGACAAGATTACGGTCATGCAGGTTTAATTGTCATAGATCCATTTACAACTCAACAAAACAGAATAAAGATCTACAGCGACATAGAATATGGAGCTAATATTTTAAAACTTATGAACGATGATTATAGAAAAAGAGGTATTATTGAAAATTAATACACTCAACTTGCATTGGTTTTTGGAAAGGTTTTGATGCTGATAAACTAATGTAAGACAAAACAAAAATGCAAAAAAACAATTGTAAAAATAACCAACTAAAACTTGTCTCTTTATTCTTTTTTTTCATTAGCTAATATCCATCTCTACTATCGCTTCATGTCTTTTACCTACTAAGCGATAATTTTCTTCTGTGATCCCTCCCTTTATGTTGAGCCAAGCAACTCCAACAAAAATTATATTCACTAAAATTAATCTGTATTCAGGCTTGAGCCATCTACTGAATTATTTTTCTCATAAGCTTGCTCCATGTACCATTTTTGAACAACAGGTGTAGTCCATAAGACACAACCTCTACCGTTGCTTGCAGGTATAGTGGGTTCTGGGAAAAGACCTTTTTTGACAAGATTTCTTATTCTTTGACAGTTAGAAGGCCTAGCATCACCAAATAGAATTTCTGCAACATCTTTAATTTTTAACATTGCAGGTTTGTTATCAAAATAATCAAAATGGAATGTCATCGTCCATATTCTCCATATCATAGTTTGTTTGGGAGGTGGATTGAGGATGCTCGGCGTAAGCATCAACTCTATCGTTTAGACCTGTATCTAAACTCGCACCTCCCTCGTCAGTCTGAGTTCTGCTTACATTAACCTCCATTTTCTCACTGACGAATTTTTTGTTGATCCATTCAAAATTTTCTTCATCAAAAATATAACCAGATTTTTTTAAAGATTCTTTGTCAGCATCAGATAAGGGAGCAATACTGACATCTACTCGTGCAACACCATCTTTCCAGGGATTGCCATGATAATCGTCCTTAGATTCCCAAATTGTCATTGAGATTGCTCCTTTAGGAAGGACAACATCTTCTTTTAAAATAAGCATATTACTTTTATATAAAGGGTATTTTTTACCAACATCTTTATTGCCTGTAAAAGCACGTAACGTTTTGTTTAAAAATGGTTTAGTGATCTTTTTGTTAAGATTGTATGCAAGCTTGTTAAAAGCTGTTTGTGGCGGTTTATTGTAATCTTTAAACTTATTCATTAGCTATGCTCTTTTTAGCTTTTTGTTTTGCTTTGGCTCTCTCTATCTCATTAACTGATGCCATCTCATCACCTGCTAAACCAAAACTAGCTAATGCTCGACCTATTGCTGATGTCTCGCAATTCTCAATCATGGATGTTTCATTGACAAAGTTTGTATGTTTATCCTCTACAGCATGTCCTGTAGCAATTAATCTATTACCAGGAGTGTATATCTCAGCGATCATAGAAACTTGATCGTCAGTCTTATCTAAAATTCTTGTAATTAAACTGTAGTTAGAAAAATATTTTCTAAAAACATATACTCTTATTGCTACCGTTTTATAATCCTTGCCATGTATATCTTGGCCTTTAGATCCAATTAATTCTTTTTGAGCCTGTTGCATAACTGCATTAGGTGTTTGGTAAATAACTTCAGGATCTCTTGTATATATATTATCCATTTTTTTTGCTCATAATTTTTTTAAATTTTTTTAATTTTAATTTTTCAAACTTCTTTTGGAGTTTTTTATTATCCAAAAACATATTATTAATAATTGATTTGTTTTTATCATCCTCCATAATGTTAAGCATTATGTATATGATGTTTAACATCAAGTATAAAAACAGTTATTTATTACTAAAATAGATGTAAATTGTGGATAATTTTATTTAAAAAATGTCAGATTTTTCTGCTATTTTTTTTGCAAGTTTATGAGTTTTTTTTAAGTTAGTTGACTGAGCCGTTGCAAGTTTTGTTGTATCTTCTTTTTTCCAAGACTCCATAATTACATGGCCAACATCAGGATTTAGATAATAAAGATATTTAGTATATTTATTATACTCATCATATTTCTTACATTTTTTATTTTTAGAACGATATTTAATTAGATCAAATTGTAATACAATCTCTGCATCAGTTAAATGTTTTAATTTTTTTGATATTAAGTTTTGGGAAAAATCTAAACCTTTATTAAGTAAAAATATTTGTATTTCATTTAAGCTTATATAATATTCTTTAGTAAAAAGATTTTTAAAATATTTTTCCATTAAGTGAAGTGTTATACCATATTCAATAACATCTATAGGTCTTTGTTTAGTGTAATTTGGATTACTATAATTAGTTAGCAGTGATGCAGTTTTTTCATACATAATCCATAGCTCAAACTGATGCAATTGGATTTCTAAAGCATTATGTAATGGAAGTTGAACCCAAGATTCTCCAGGGTCTTTTTTTAATTTTTTTTCTTTTTCAACGCCTTTGTGAAATTCGTTTCTTACAGTCATAATATATCTGCTTTATAAAACTTTAACTTTTAGATCAGTGATTGGATGATAACACTCGATATCTTCTAAACTCATATTAAATAAATCTTTTTGTAAATTTAAAGCAAGATTAGAAAATCTTATTGCATTATCAAAACCAATCTCTATGTCTTGTGCAAAGACGTAATCACCATTTTTAAGTTTTAAAAAAGCGTTCATATTGTGAAGCTGTCTTGACTCTGGTTTAAATTCAATTGAGTCAAAAACAAAAAAATAAACTTTGTCTGGATTGACTTGAAATTCAAAAGCAGATCTATCTGGTGGGTACTTTGTATCAACTTTAACTTTTTTATGCCTTGGGTAAATTTGTATTTTACCTGCGCTAT
>Ga0070750_10002326_pt1 | contig 10524 bp, 9 predicted proteins | sample VirMetDEL_Nov_24_FD_77013 | JGI IMG/M metagenome (GOLD analysis project Ga0070750, IMG submission 77013) | Aqueous microbial communities from the Delaware River and Bay under freshwater to marine salinity gradient to study organic matter... | ecosystem: Environmental > Aquatic > Marine > Coastal... | reverse complement strand
TATAGCTGGAGACTTATTGCCAGATGCAGGTGTTTTAGGTGTTGTTAAAAATCTTGTAGAGAAAGACGAAAAGATTAGCCCAGAAGACAAAAAAGAAGCTTTAGCTCAAACTAAAGAAATGTATGAGTTAGAAGTAAAGGATAGAGAATCTGCTAGAAATAGAGAGGTTGAAGTTAAAAAGGCAGGTGGGAAAGATACTATGATGATGCTTACAGGTATCGTTGGGTTAGCTTCTTTCTTATTTATCATATACGCAGTAGTTTACGAGGAAGGAGTTTTACATAACGAACTCTTTGTACATTTAATGGGTATGGTTGAAGGTGTGGTAATTTCAAACATATTTGCCTACTATTATGGGACATCAGCAGAAAAATAATAAAAAATAAGTAATTATAAAAAGAGTAAGAATCAAATTTAATTTAATATGAATAGAATTACAGATGAAGAGCTAGAGCTTATCAGAGAGCAACAAACAAAAATTGCTCAAATTAAACAAGACATCGGAACACTAGAGCTTAGGAAGCACGAGGTTATGGTCGTAATGCTTGATGTAAATCAAGAAGTCGAAGAAACAAAAACCAAACTTGAAGAAAAGTATGGTCGTGTAAATATTAATCTTGACGATGGAAGTTACTCCGAGGTTGAAGATACAATTAAGGAATAATGAGTAATGTTATAAGAAAAATCAGCATAGGGTCTGATTACAAAAATGACGCTATGCACTACTCTGTTGGACAGCAGGTGTATGGTGGTCACGAAATATCTGATATTCTTTTCAATGAGAAAGATAACTCTTATAACATCTATATTCAAAAAGAAAAAGAAACATTGCCTTGGAAAAAGTTTAATTCTAATATGGCAATATCTGTTGAATATGACTTGCAGTATTAATGAAAAGTATTCACGATTTTATCGTAAAACCCATAGAGGGTCGATACAATAATACTGTTAAGGTTGACGATGTTGACCTCATTATAAATACAAGAATTGAGGAATTTAAAAGTGTAAGCAAGGTGGCAGAAGTTGTCGCTTTGCCTTTATCTATAAAAACTGACATTAAAGTTGGAGATAAAGTAGTAGTACACCATAACGTATTTAGAAGATTCTATGACATTAGAGGGAACGAAAAAAATAGTAGAAGCTTCATTAAAGAAGATATGTATGCTTGTTCACCTGAGCAAATATATATGTATGGAAAAAATAAGACTCATCTTAATTATTGTTTCGTAAAGCCAATACAAAGTGATAGTATATTTTCTTTAACAAAAGAAAAACCACTTATAGGTATTTTAAAGTATGGCAACAAAGGACTAACAAACTTAGGTATAAATGAGGGAGACCTTGTTTCATTTAGACCTGAATCTGAGTTTGAGTTTATTATAGATGGGGAATTATTATATTGTATGAAATTTATTAATATCGTTGGAAGCTATGAACGTAAAGGAGATGAAAGAGAGTATAATCCTAGCTGGGCAAAAAGCAGTTCTTGAACTTATTAAAGTTGCTGAAGAAGCTATCATAGACTCAGGGGATGACATAACAGCGGATAGATTAAAGAATGCAGCAGCAACTAAAAAACTTGCAATATTTGATGCATTTGAAATACTTCAACGTATACAAAATGAAGAAGATATACTAAACGAAAAACCTAAAGAAGAAACTAAAAAGAAAGAGTTTAGAGGGTTTGCTGAGGGAAGAGCTAATACTAAGTAATATGTACGAGCAAAGTTTATACAGAGTACTAGACAACCACATAAAACCATCAACACTAAATAAAAAGAATATATCTAAGTCTTGGAAGTACGGATACAATGAAGATTTTGATGTTGTTGTAATAAGTAAGACAGGTCAAATAGGTGAGATTTACGAGATACAAAACTTAAAAATTGCACTACCAAAAGAGTTTGATGTTAAAAAACTACCAGGAAATAAGTGGTCTAATATTGAGTATCCAAAAGAACTTAGTAGAATAAAAACAATATTTGACTGGGAAGAGTATCCAGAAGAATTTAAAGAAAAATGGTACGATTACATTGAAAAAGAATTTGAAAGAAGGGAAAACGGATTTTGGTTTAATAATAAGGGTGAGCCTACTTATATTACTGGCTCTCATTATATGTACTTGCAATGGTCAAAGATTGACGTTGGACACCCCGACTTTAGAGAATCAAATAGATTGTTCTACATATTTTGGGAAGCCTGCAAAGCTGACACAAGGTGCTTTGGAATGTGCTACCTTAAAAATAGACGGAGTGGATTCTCCTTTATGTCTTCGGGAGAAACAGTTAACCTTGCCACAATATCAGTTGACTCAAGATATGGGATACTATCAAAGTCAGGACCTGATGCAAAAAAGATGTTTACCGACAAAGTTGTACCAATCTCAGTCAACTACCCATTCTTCTTTAAACCTATACAAGATGGAATGGACAGACCCAAGACTGAACTTGCATATAGAGTACCAGCATCGAAATTTACGAGGAGGAAACTTGATTCTAACGAAAAGCAAGAAGATATCAAAGGGTTGGATACTACTATTGATTGGAAGAATACAGGCGACAACTCCTATGATGGAGAAAAATTAAAGTTACTTGTACACGATGAGTCTGGTAAGTGGGAGAAACCTAACAACATACTTAATAACTGGAGGGTAACAAAAACTTGTCTTAGGTTAGGTAGCAGGATAATAGGTAAGTGTATGATGGGTTCAACATCAAATGCTTTAGATAAGGGAGGAGATAATTTTAAAAAGTTATACTATGCATCAGACGTTACGAACAGAAATAGCAATGGACAGACTGCTTCAGGACTATATTCTTTGTTCATACCTATGGAATGGAACTACGAGGGATACATTGATTCTTATGGATTACCTGTATTCGATAAGCCAGAGAAACCAATTAAAGACACATACGGAAATTTAATTAGTAAAGGGGTAATAGATTATTGGGAGAATGAAGTAGAAGGTCTTAAAAACGACCAAGATGGATTAAATGAATTTTATAGACAGTTCCCTAGAACGGAACAGCACGCATTTAGAGATGAAGCAAAGGAGTCTATATTTAATTTGGAAAAGATATATCAACAGATAGACCACAACGAAGGGATGAAGTCTAGTTCATTAATAACTAGAGGAAACTTTCAATGGGAGAATGGGATTCAAGATACAAGAGTAATGTTTATGCCAAACCCAAAGGGTAGGTTTTATATAACTTGGATTCCTCCTGTATCTTTACAAAACAGAGTTATCTCTAAAGGTGGAACAAATTACCCAGGTAATGAGCATTTAGGAGCTTTTGGATGTGACCCATATGACATATCGGGAACAGTAGATAAGAGAGGTTCTAATGGTTCTCTTCACGGACTAACTAAGTTTAGTATGGAAGATGCTCCAAGTAACCACTTCTTTTTAGAGTACATTGCAAGACCTCAAACAGCAGAGATATTTTTTGAGGATGTATTAATGGCTTGTGTATTTTACGGTATGCCAATACTAGCAGAAAATAACAAACCAAGGTTATTGTATCACTTTAAGAACAGAGGGTATAGAGGATACTCAATGAATAGACCTGATAAAAAGTATACAAGACTATCAGTAACAGAAAGAGAAATTGGGGGATTACCTAACTCTAGTGAAGATATAAAGCAAGCTCACGCTGCTGCAATAGAAACATATATTGAGGAACTTGTAGGAATTTTAGGAGATGATGAGATGGGAGATGTTTATTTTCAAAGAACATTAGAAGATTGGGCAAGGTTTAATATAAACAACAGGACATCTCACGATGCTTCTATAAGTTCAGGATTAGCCATTATGGCTTGTAACAGAAATCGTTACGCACCAGTAAATAAAGTAGTAAGAAAAAACATAAGTCTAGGGTTTAAAAAATATGACAACTCTGGAAGTTATTCAAAAATAAGAAACTAAATGAATGTAGTTGCAAATCCAAATAGCGTATTTCCTAGCCAGGTTGTTACTAACGCTGAGAAAGATAGTCCAGAATATGGAAGGCAAGTTGCTCAAGCTATAGAGTCTGAGTGGTTTAATCAAGGAGGGTATGGAAATAGATTTGCTACAAATTATAATCACTTTCATAGTTTAAGATTATACGCTAGAGGTGAGCAACCTGTGCAAAAATATAAAGATGAACTTGCTATAAATGGAGACCTTTCTTATCTAAACTTAGACTGGAAACCAGTACCTGTAATTTCAAAGTTTGTAGATATAGTTGCAAACGGAATAACAGAAAAAAAATATGAAATTAGTGCTTATGCACAAGACCCCGAATCAGCAAAGAAAAGAACTGACTACGCTTCTGCTTTAATGCAAGATATGGCGGCAAAAGAGCAACTATTAAAACTTAAAGAAAATTTAGGTATAGATGCCTTCAATACCAGCAATCCAGAAGAATTACCTCAATCTAAAGAAGAGTTATCTCTTCATATGCAATTAGACTATAAACAATCAATAGAGATAGCGGAAGAAGAAGTCATAAATCAAGTGCTTGCAAAAAACAAGTTTGATGAAATAAGAAAAAGATTTAATTACGACCTAACCATTCTTGGTATAGGTGCTGTCAAAACAAATTGGAATAAAGCTAATGGGGTAAAGGTAGAGTACTGCGACCCTGCAAATTTAGTTTATTCATACACTGAAGACCCTAACTTTGAAGATATATATTATATTGGAGAAGTTAAAGCTGTTACAATACCAGAACTTAAAAAACAATTTCCAAATATACCTCAAGAGGAATTAAAAAGAATTGAAGATATGCCAGGCAATAGAGAGTACTTGACTGGGTGGAAAGGGTATGACGAAAATACAGTGCAAGTTTTATACTTTGAGTACAAGACTTACAACAACCAAGTATTTAAAATAAAGACAGGACAAAACGGGTTAGAAAAAGTTATACAAAAATCAGATGACTTTAACCCACCTGAAAATGATACATTTAAAAAAGTATCAAGGAGTATAGAGGTTCTTTACAGTGGTGCTAAAATTCTTGGAACAAATACAATGTTGAAGTGGGAACTGTCTGAAAATATGACAAGACCATACGCAGATACTACTAAGGTAGAAATGAACTATGTTCTGTGTGCACCAAGAATGTATAATGGAAGGATTGAATCTGTTGTAAGTAAGATTACAGGATTTGCTGATATGATTCAAATAACACACTTGAAACTACAGCAAGTTATGACAAAGATGGTTCCTGATGGAGTATTCTTAGATGTGGACGGGTTGGCAGAGGTTGACTTAGGAAACGGAACTAGCTACAATCCAGCAGAAGCTCTTAATATGTACTTTCAAACAGGTAGTGTATTAGGTAGGTCAATGACACAAGATGGAGAAATGAATAGAGGTAAGGTTCCAATCCAAGAGCTTACAAGCTCAAGTGGTGGAGCTAAGATACAGTCATTAATCCAAACGTATCAGTACTACTTACAAATGATAAGAGACGTTACAGGATTGAACGAGGCAAGAGATGGTTCTGCTCCATCTAAGGATGCACTTGTAGGGCTTCAAAAAATGGCCGCTAATCAATCTAATGTAGCAACTAGACACATATTACAAGCAAGTTGTTATTTAACTCTTAGAGCTTGTGAAAATATATCTATGAGAATTGCTGATTCATTGCAGTTTGCATTAACATCTAACTCTCTTATAAATAGTATTACTAATTTTAATGTGGAAACATTAAAAGAAGTAGCTAATTTAAATTTACACGACTTTGGAATATTTTTTGAGTTAGAGCCTGATGATGAAGAAAAAGCACAGTTAGAACAAAACATACAAATTTCTTTGCAATCTGGAGGAATAAATCTTGAAGATGCTATTGATATAAGGAGAATAAAAAATCTTCAACTTGCAAATGAAATGCTTAAGGATAGAACAAAAAAGAAAATTCAACAAGCACAACAAGCACAGCAAGCAAATATACAAGCTCAAAGTCAAGCTAACGCACAAGCATCTGAAGCTGCTGCAATGGCTGAAACTCAAAAGCAACAAGTAATAACAGCAGAAAAAATTAGTATTGAGCAAGCTAAATCTCAGTTTGAAATAGAAAGAATGCAAGCAGAGGCCGAAATAAAAAGAGGTCTTATGGCTGAAGAGTTTAACTTTAATATGCAACTAGCTCAGATTAGAGCAAATGCTGAATTGTCAAAGGAACAAAATATTGAAGATAGAAAAGATAAAAGAGTAAAGATACAAGGAACTCAGCAATCTGAGTTAATTGACCAAAGAAAAAATAACCTATTACCGAAAAACTTTGAAAGTTTAGGTAATGATGTTATGGGGGGGATTGGTTTAGGACAATTTGACCCAAAGTAAATAGAATTTTTTAATTTATATTATATTATATTATGTCAGAAGAAGTAAAACAAGAAGGTGACTTTAAAATAAAGAGTAAACCTAAAATGAAAAAGTTAGGTAAAACCCCTGAAGTTTCTAAAGTAAATTTATCTACAGATAAAAAAGTTGAAGAAGAACCTACTAAGGTTAACTTAAACCAAGACAATGCCAATAAAGAGCAAGAAACAACAACAGTGGTTGCAGATAAACCAACCGAAACTGTACAAGAAGTGGATACAGAAGTATCATCAGGGGAAGGCTCCATTCAAGATGAAGGGGTTATTACTATCCAAGAAATAAAAGAAGAAGAAGAAGAAGAGATTCAGAGTGTTTCAAAAGAAATGTCAGAGGCTGTTAGAGACTCAAACATTACTGGAAAGCCACTACCTGAAAATGTTGAGAAGCTAGTTTCTTTTATGGAAGAAACAGGTGGTACTGTAGAAGATTATGTTAGATTAAATGCTGACTACAGCACAGTAGACAATAACACATTATTAAAAGAGTATTGCAAAAAAAGCAAACCGCATCTTGATGATGACGAGATTAATTTCCTTTTAGAAGATAAATTTTCGTATGACGAAGACTTAGATGAAGAAAGAGATATACGCAAGAAAAAGCTTGCGTTCAAAGAAGAGGTTCAAGAAGCCAAAAACTTTTTAGAAGACTTAAAGGGTAAATATTACGATGAGATTAAGTTAAGACCAGGCGTAACCCAAGAGCAACAAAAAGCAATGGAATTCTTTAACCGATACAACGAAGAGAAAAGCTTAAATAGCCAAAAGCACGACAGGTTTAAAAAAGCTACATCTGAAATGTTCAACAACGATTTCAAAGGTTTTGATTTTAATATTGGTGACAAAAAATTCAGGTATGGCGTTAATAACCCAACTAGTCTTGCTGAAAAACAATCTGAACTTTCTAACATAATCGGGAAGTTCCTGAATGACAAGGGAGAAGTTTCAGACCATAAAGGCTATCATAAAGCGATGTATGCTGCGTCTAACGTAGACAAGATTGCAAGTCACTTTTATGAGCAAGGTAAAGCCGATGCTGTTAAGGAGGTTGTGAATGGTTCTAAGAATCTATCAGACAAACCAAGGCAAACTTCTGGTGATAGCGTGTTTATAAATGGACTTAGAATTAAGGCTATAAGCGGAGTGGACTCTTCAAAATTAAAAATAAAAAAATAAACTTTAAAAATTAAAAAAAAAATGGGACAATTTGGAACTAACGACCCTTTAGGTGTATTTGACCTAAAACCAATGCCAACTAAATCTTTATTGGCATCTAATTACATTGATTTCACTAGCGATACAGGTGGAAACTTTGCACAACAATACCTACCAGAACTTTACGAAGCTGAGGTAGAGAGATACGGAAACAGAACTCTATCAGGATTCTTAAGAATGGTTGGTGCAGAAATGCCAATGACTTCTGACCAAGTTGTATGGTCTGAACAAAATAGATTGCATATTGGATACGAGACTTCAGGAGCTGCTAATACTGCTGAATCTGTTACAGTTGGAGTTGTTGCCGATGGTAGAATTACTTTAGGTTCAGGTCATAATATGGCAATTAGAAAAGGAAACACAGTTGTTATTGAAGGTGTTACTGGAACTGGAGTAGGAGTTACAATTAAAGGTTATGTTTCGGCAATAAACCCTGATGGCGACAATGCTAAAGAATTTACAGTATTACCTTATACTGCTTCTAATTTAGGCACTGCTGGATTTGCATTAAACGACACAATAAACATATTTGTTTATGGTTCTGAGTTTGCTAAAGGTCAATTTGGGATGGATGGTTCTTTAGAGGCTTCATTTACACAGTACAGCAACAAGCCAATTATCATTAAGGATAACTACGAAATTAATGGTTCTGATGCTGCACAAATTGGATGGGTTGAAGTTGCTGCTGAAGATGGAACAAATGGATATTTGTGGTACTTGAAGTCTGAAGGGGAAACAAGATTACGTTTTCAAGATTACTTAGAAATGGCAATGGTTGAAGGAGAGTTAGCTGTTGCTACTTCTGCTGTTCCTGCTGCTTTGTCAACTGCTGGAGTTTCTAGTGCTGGTACTGAAGGTCTTTTTGCTGCAATTACTGCAAGAGGAAATGTATACCAAAACTATGCTAATGGAACTGGAACTTCTGGAGCTGGACAAAGAAGTGCTTTGCAAGACTTTGACAACATTCTTGAAAACCTTGACAAGCAAGGAGCTATTGAGGAAAATATGTTATTTTTAGACAGAGCTACAACTCTTGATTTTGATGATATGTTAGCTGCTCAGAACTCTTATGGTGCTGGTGGTACTTCTTATGGTGTTTTTGAGAACTCTGAAGAAATGGCGTTAAACTTAGGATTTAGCGGATTTAGAAGAGGTTCTTACGACTTCTATAAGACTGACTGGAAATACTTAAACGATGCTTCAACTCGTGGGTTGATTGATAACGTAGAAGGTGTTATGGTTCCTGCTGGAACAAGTACAGTGTATGACCAAATGTTAGGAACTAACATCAGACGACCATTCTTGCACGTTAGATACAGAGCTTCTGAAGCTGACGACAGAAGAATGAAGTCTTGGATTACTGGTTCTGTAGGTGGTGCTTATACTTCTGCTGAAGATGTAATGAGAGTTAACTTCTTATCTGAAAGATGTTTAGTTACTCAAGCTGCTAACAACTTTGTATTATTTACAAAGACTGCGTAACAGCAATCATTTATTGTAATGTTACCCTCGTTTTTTAGACGGGGGTAACTATTACTCTTATTATTATTTTTTATATTATATTATATTTTATTATGGCAAAAAAAGAAAAAACAAATTCTACTGCAAAGTGGGAAATTAAAGATAGACTTTACTATCTAAAAAATAACGTATCGCCTTTAACTTTAACATTGGCATCTAAGCACTCTCAAAGACATCCACTAATGTACTTTGACCCAGAACTAGGATACGAAAGAGAACTTAGGTACGCAACAAATCAACTATCCCCATTTGTAGATGAACAAAATGGGCCTGTAACATTGGCTCATATTGTTTTTAAAAATGGAGTGTTAATGGTTCCTAAAGAAAAACAAAACTTACAAAAACTTTTGTCTCTATACCATCCTTTAAGAAACAAGATGTATGCAGAGCAAGACCAAGTTGCTGAAGCAGTAAACGAGTTAGAGGATATTGAGCTTGAAATTGAAGCTTTAAATTTAGCACTACAATTAGAGGTTGACCACGCAGAGGCAATACTAAGAACCGAGCTTGGTAGTGCTGTGTCTAAAATGACAAGCAAAGAGTTAAAAAGAGACTTAATGCTACTTGCTAAAAACAATCCAGCATTATTTATTAGTCTTGCAAACGATGAAAATGTTGAACTTAGAAGCTTTGGGATTAAAGCAACAGAAGCTGGTATTATAAAGTTATCGTCTGACCAGAAGACATTTGCTTGGTCTGTTAATGGCAAGAAGTTAATGGAAGTACCATTTGACGAACACCCATACTCAGCATTAGCTAGTTGGTTTAAAACTGACGAGGGTATGCTAGTATACAAAAGTATAGAGAAAAAATTCTCTTAATATGTAACTATATTTACAGGGGTAGGTCAACTTCGGTTGGCCTATTTTTGTAAATAAAACAAAATATTAATATGGCAATAAATATAGATACGGTATATAAGACTGTATTATTAATACTTAACAAAGAGGAAAGGGGATATGTTACTCCAGATGAGTTTAATAGAATATCTAACCAAGTTCAATTAGAAATTTTTGAGCAGTACTGTGATGACTTAAACCAACAGTTAAGGGTTCCTCAAAGTGATACAGATTACGCAGACAGGATTGCCAATATTGATGAAAAGATTTCAATATTTAAAACATTTAGTGGTACAACGTATAATGCAAATGTTCCATCTGATATATACTTTGAATTAAAAGAAGCAGGTAAGGACTTACCAATTTACAGACTAGGGGCTGTAACATACAAAGACGAAGTTGAACTACAAAGACTTCAAAGAATGGAGTTCTACAACATCCAAAAATCTCCTCTAACAAAATCCACAGAATCATTTCCAACATACTTACTTGAGAATAATAGGCTTTATGTAAAGCCAAGTACAATAACATCTTCAATAGGTGTTAGCTACTTAAGAATACCTTCTGAACCTAGATGGGG
>Ga0070750_10002310_pt1 | contig 10566 bp, 13 predicted proteins | sample VirMetDEL_Nov_24_FD_77013 | JGI IMG/M metagenome (GOLD analysis project Ga0070750, IMG submission 77013) | Aqueous microbial communities from the Delaware River and Bay under freshwater to marine salinity gradient to study organic matter... | ecosystem: Environmental > Aquatic > Marine >... | reverse complement strand
ATTAATATTATTTTAAATTCTCTTTCAAATGAACATAAATTTTTTAACAAAAATTTTGAAATTGAAAAAAATAATTTCTCACGTGAATACTTTAAAAGTAAATTCGATAAATTTGACGATGAACAAATAAATTTTTTATTGAAAGTTAATAGAGTAAAATATAAACCACTTGTTGAGACATTCAACATAAAATATAAAAAAGTCACATTATATTTTTAAAAATAATATGTTGGTTATATATAATCATGTGCTCTAAAAATATTTTTGGAAATGCTCAAATAAATATAAATCTTGATAATAGCTCGGTTTCAAGTACTTTCGATACTGTAAACTGTACAACATTAAATGCAACAACTGCAAATATAGACACTTCAATAATATCAACAAATCTAACAGCTCCATTAAGTACAATAACAACAGGAAATATAACAACACTAAACGCAACAACTATAAATAATAGTGGGGTGTTAACATCAGATAGCATAACATGTGATAACACGCTTAATACTGACTTTTTGACAGCATCCGGAGATATAATATGTAATACATTAGATGGAAATGTTGAAGCGGGTGATTTGACGGTAAATAAATATTGTGATATTCTCGGACCCCGAAATGCAACTGAGGCAAATGCAGGATGTTACATAGGGCATATATTGACGGATGATTTTGGTTTAAATTTGGTTTCTAATGCTACTGGTGGTTCAGTTATAAACTTTACAAAACCAAACACGGCACATATTGGTTCAATTGATTTTGACAATACAAACGAAGCCATGGGATTTGTTATTAATGCAGTCAATCAATTGTTATTAGATGGAACAACAGCCGATTTTATTGACAATGCAATAACTACAACATCTCGTTTAACATGTAATGATGTATATTCAAAAGGTGATATTAGTTTTATCAATCCAACAAATCCAGAAGCAAGCATAAATTATGATTTTGTTGAGGAATCTTTTAATTTTTATACTGCAGGTAATTTTGCAACACCAAAACTAAAAATTACATCATCGACAACAACATTAGAAAATGATTTAGATATTGTGGGAGATTTGATAATTGATAATGATTTATTGTTTTGTGATAGTGGAACAGAACGAGTGGGAATTGGTACATCGTCACCAGAAAGTAAGCTTCAAATAGTTGGTGCGCGTCAAGGCGTGCCAACTACTGTTGGCGTTCATATAGGTCATAGTAGCGGAACAAATTACGGTTTAGAATTATGCAGTTTATCAACTGCATCAAGTGGTATTGATTTCACACAGCCAAATTCTAATAGAAGAGGTAGTATAGGTTATAATAACTCTACTAATATATTTACAATATCAACAAATGACAGTCAAACACAATTAACAATACAAGATGGTTTATTAGATGCTCAAGATTGCGATGTAACAACAACGGGAGATATAACATGTCAAGATTTAACAGTTAATGGTTCTTTTTCATCTTCTCAATCATTACAAGATATATATAATAATGATGATGTTGAACCACATATTATAATTAATCAATCGCATCCCGTTACATTTCAAGGTCACGCATCAGTAACTAATACTTTTCAATGTAGAAATACAGCGGGAACAAATGTTTTTGAAGTGAGTAGAGATGGTGATATAACGTGCGAAAATGCTAATATTGATGGTAACGCTATAATATTAGGTAGTTGTACAACTGGGGCATTAACAACAGACAACGCCAATTTAACTGTAAATGGACAATCAACAATAACGGGTAATTTAACAGTTAATAGCAACGCTACTGTGAGTTCTCTATTATCATGTGATAACTTTAAATGTAATGGAACTTTAGGAACTGTTGATATTGGAATATTTGCGGGTATGGATGGAGATGTTCCAAATTTAAGATTATCCGGAGATAGCAATAAAGATGCTTCTATATCACTCGATGTGTTGGGACAGAAAATGTTTACTATATATCATGATGCATTAAATAGTTATACTCATTTTTATGTAGTTGGAACAACATATGACGTTATGAAATTTAATTATCAAGGTGTTCATATGCCTTTAAATTGTCATATAACTGGTTATTTAAATTGTTTTGGGAATTTAAATTGTACGAGTACAATGAGAGTCAATACAACATCAAATATGGTAAAAATTGGAGGTACAACAGAACCGGCGAGTTCATTACATGTAATAGGACCGAGACAGACAACGCCATTAAGCAAAGGGTGCCATTTTGGCTATGGTGCTTCTTCAGATGCATACGGAATGGAAATATGCAGTAGTGTTAATAATAATTCAGTTATTGACTTCACTGAAGAAGGTTCAGATTATAGAGGACGAATTTTATATAATCCATCATTAGAACGTTTTGATTTTTCGGCAAATGGTGCTTTACAGTTCGTTTTATCTAATAATGAAGCAAATTTTCAAAATCAAGTAATAAGAACAACAGGAGATTTAAATATAACAACAAATAACACATTATATACAGACAGTACAAACGGGCACGTTGGAATTGGTACATCATCACCAGAAAGTGCCCTTCATGTTGTTGGTGCTCGTGAGGGTGTTCCGCAGACTGTAGGATGCCATTTTGGACATTCATCAGGTGTTAACTATGGAATTGAATTGTGCAGCGTTGCGACGGCTTCAAGTGGTGTTGATTTTACTAAGCCAAATTCTAATAGGAGAGGTGCAATAGCTTATAATAACTCAACTGAGGAGATGAGCTTTACTGCTAATAATGGCGTTCAATTTACTTTAAATATATCTACCGCAGATTTTAAAGATAATAATATTATAACAACAGGTATAATAGATGCAAATTTAAACAGTACAAGAGGTCAATTGATTACATATCACGGTGAAGAGAATGGACAACTTAATATTGATTCATTTGACTTTAATTATGGTAATGGTTCTGTTAGTGATTCTAATTTCGCTCCAATGATGCCATGTAGTGTTAAGTTAAAAAAATTCACTTATATAGGTGGAGGTGGTTCAAATCCAACAACATCAACGAAATATGTGTTCCGTGCTTATATAGACGGTATAGCATCAAGTATATATGCTTATGTTGATTTTAGCAATACAACAAATGGAAATATTACGCGTCATAAATTTTGTAATAAATTTTCATCATCATCATCATCACAAGTTGATTTAACTGACGCTCAAGCAACTTTAACAAATAGTGGGGCTGGTATTCAGATATCATGGCGAACAATAACAAAAACATCCGGTTCATCAGATAATAAACACCGTTTCGGATGGATAGTTGAAACAATTGAAGATTTATAATTTATTTCTTGTTATAATATTAAAATGATACAAATTATAATAATACCTATAGTAAAGGAAGGAACACAAACTTTTTTTTTTCTCCTATTGTTTCGGAAGTACAGAACAATATTATATAATGCGACAATAAAAAAAATGTATAATATTTTTAAATTTTCATATTTATTAAAAACTAAGAATTTAATGATAAAAATAAAATCTACTAATAACATATCAAACATGATACCAATACATGAATATGTGGTAAAATTGCTTTATGCTCGAGTGATTGAGAAAAAAAAGAAGAAGAAGAAGCCTAAAAGACCTTCATATATATCAAGATGGGGTAAATTATATAATGAAAAAAATGAAATTAATGAAATGGCTAAAATTGGTTATTACAGGTGTAATAAATGTAAATCTTTCATATCTCCAGATAAATTAATAAATGATATTAATGAAGCAGTTATGGAAAGATTGGCGAAAAATGACAAATTCAATAAACATAATTTAGTTGAATGTTCAGAATTAATTTTAAATGAAGCTCCATATATTGAACGAGATATAAAAGATTTTAAAAAATACACAGAGGAATTAAGTTTTATAAATGTTCCTTGTCGTGGTTGTTCTCGGTGTTTTGAATGTGATGAATTAAATAAAGTTTCTTTATTTGATGAAGACTTAATAAACCCCGAAACTATCATCCATTTACAGAACTATAAAGACAGGTTAGTTTATGTTAATGAACGCGTTGTAAACTATGAACATAAAACAGTAAATTAATTTTTTAAAAAAATATATAATATAATATTAAATGAATAAAACTTATTTGCATTCGTTTAATATTGACTTATTAAGCAGTCAAGCGGAAAGCGGAACAAGTGACGGGAATAAAATATGGTATTTAGAACACCCAATAACAAAACCTTCACATATGCATTATACAGTAGGACTTATAAATTTTTCAATGCCACTTAATTTTTATGATATTAGAAGCACAAATAACACATTTGATATAACTTTGGATTTTTTAGGAATAGAATACACAGCAAACATAATAATACCAGATGGAAATTATAAAGCGGATACAATGGCGACAACATTAACAGCTTTATTAATTGCAGAAGCACCAAATTTAAACAATACGAATATAACGGTGAGCGTTGATAGTTCTAAAGGTAAATTTTTATTTACATGTAGTCAAGCACCTACATTTATAAATATAGAAACAGGAGCATATAGACAACTTGGATTTAATACGGGGATAAATACATTTTCAACAATTTCTTTTAATACTCTTAATATGTTTGATTGGTCTTCAAGTCCAGCTTTATTTATAAGATTACATAATAAAGGGTTATCTAATAGGAACAGTAATAATAATTATGGAGGAATTCTTAGTATGATACCAGTTAAAGCATATCCAAACGAATATATATTTTATCATGAAACAAATCCACAATTTTTTAAAATGTCAAATGAAATAATTAAAGAATTACAAATAAGCATTTTAGACGAGAATTTTAATGATTTAGCGGATTTAAACGGCGCGGAATTTAGAATAACTTTATGTATTAATTATATGTATAACCATGAAGTCATAAGGGAACCTATAGATAAAACAAAAGATGAAAATTTTTTAGAAAATGAACAAAAGGAAGAAGAAGAAGAACCAAAGAAGAGGAGAGGAAGAAAAAAAAATAATAAAAAAGAATAAAAAAAAATATATTTTTTTAATGTATACAATGTATAACAAAAAACCAAAACATTTTATTAAAGAAGTGGGGAGAGCATCTCGAACATTGGGAAATATAGCACATGAAGCAACACCAATTTTAAAAAATTCTGGTGAATTGGCTATTTTGGGTAGTGAATTAAACCCAGAATTATTACCAATTGGTATTGGTTTACTTGGAGCTTCACGAGTAACCAAAAAAACGGCTTCAATTCTAAAAAAGAAAAAAAATAAAAAAGATAAAAAGGATAAAAAATTTAAATAAAAAAAAATGAATTTTATTAAAATATAAATATATTTGTTATAAGTATATTTTAATAAAATGGGGAAACGATATGACTATATTGTATTAGATGGAACAAACGCAACTTTACAAAACACCAATAAAGAAATAACTTGGCTAATAGGTGATTATTTATTTAAACAATACAAGAACCAAGATGATATATTTTTAAGTCTTTGTTCTTGTCAGTTTATAGGTACATACACAACAGCACACTTAACAAGCACGATGTATTCGGGAGAAGTACTATGCAATATAAGAGGACAAAATATAAATTCAACAAATTCAGAAAATCTTTTAAGTATTGTTAATACTTTAGATGATGAAACAAATTTAAGAATATCAAATGCTACGGCATACGTAGAAACACCTTTAAGGTTAAAATTTGGTTCAAAATTTGGAGAAATTACTTTAAAAATCAGACATCAAGGGCAATTTTTAGATTTTGGAGCAGTTGCGGACAATGTCAATAAATCATATTGTAAATTTGTTTTAAAAGTTGAATATGAAGGAGATGACGGAGTATAATTTTTTTATTTTCAAAAAATCTTAATTTTCATAAAATATAATTATGTTTATATTAATCATAATATAAATATAAATATGGCTGTGTTTAATCAAGGAATAGATTATCTTCAAAAGGTGGACGCTATGGGACTTCCTAAGCGTCGTATTAAGCTTAATCCAAGTAATCAAAATACTTTTACTTCTGGAAGTGGTAACATACAGTTTAATCTCCCGATGAGTCAACCTGGAAAATTTGCAAATCTCAGAGATGCTTATATTGTATGTGACATCATTAATAATGACGCAACTGATAATAATTTTATCGGAAATTGTGGTTCACCTGCATTTATTAAAAAATTAACTGTTGAAACTGATAGCGCCAAATTTTCTGAATTGGATAATTGGAATGTATTATGGGGAATGCATGTAGACGAAAAAGCCGGAATTGATTATTTAAAAAGTCAAGGTGATGTATTGTTCGGGATGAAACAAACAAGGATCGCGGGTGAAACTATTGTGGCGGGTGTGTTGAACCCTCAGAGAAAAATTTTACCACTTGCTTTCACTGGTGTTGCTGGTGTTCAATATTATCCTATGCACTCAAGGGATAACCTAAGAATTCAAATAGATCTTGAAAGTGCTATTTTGGCTGTTGTTGCTGGTACTGATGGTTTAACCGCTGAACAATTCAGCATTTCAAATTGTCAAATGTTTTACGATGTTTATACAATGGAAAAAGAGGATTATTCAAAATTTTTAAGTGACATTGGCGGTGTTTATCGTATTTCTACCACTGACTGGATGCACCACCCCGAAACAATAGCAAGTGCTGACACTTCCCTCATTGCTAATCTTGGCACTGCCAAAAGAAAGGTTAAAAATGTTTATGCATGTGTTAGAAATTCTCTTAATTTGACAGATGATCAAGCAAATTCTCTGACTGCTCGTAATAAATCGGGTATTACATCATTTAGATTGTTATTAGATGGTGAGACAGTTATGGGAAATGAAGTTAATACAAGTGACACAAGTGCATCGGAAACAATGGCGGAAATTATGAAAGCTAACGGCGGATTATTGAATTTAGAACCGACAACATTAAGCAATTTGGCGGGCGGTGATGATGTGGTTGATTTTAATTTTGCCGGTGATGCTGACGCAGCAACTTCAAACGCTTTGAGTGGTTCTTATTTCATGAAGTTGAACCTCGAAAATGGATTTCAGGGTAATTTTTCTGTATCTGGTTTAGATATTGTATCAGGTAAAGCACAATTTCAAATTGATAAAGAAGCCGGCACTTCTGCAAATGAAAGAATTGATATATATCTTGAATATCATTCTGAATATGTTATGGATGTAAATGAAGGAACTTGGCAAAAATTCTCATAAATTTAAAAAAAATCAATAAATTATAAATATATTTTTCTAAATTAAGAATATATTTATAATGACTGATTTAAGCGCCTTATTTAGTCAACAAGCTTATGTTATGGATGAGCAAAAAAGCAAAGACGAACGAATCAACAAAATAAATGAAACAATAAAAGATACGGGATTTAAAGCAAATAGTGAGAAATCAAATAGGGATATGTTATATTTACAGAATGATAAAGGACAAACACATATCGCAGTAAAAGGAACAAGTAATAAACAAGATGTAGGAACAGACCTATTTTTAGCATTAGGAGCAGAAAAGCATAATAAACATTTTAAAAAAAAAACAAATAGAATAAATAATTTAGTTAAAAAAACAATTGCTGATGACCCCACACAAGAAATTTTTTTAAGTGGTCATTCATTAGGTGGGTCAGTGGTGAACGACGCAATGAAAAATAAAAAAACAGTTCGTGAAAATGTTACAGCAAATACATTTAATGCGGGAGCTTCTCCATTTACAAAAAAAGCAAGTAAAAAAGTAGAAAAAGAATTGAAAGACGGACGTTTAACAAATCATAGAATAACAACGGATGCCGTGTCTGTTTCTTCTGCCGTCAATCCATTAGCCGGAAACACTAAAACATATAAACCAAAACAAAACAAACATATTAAAAAAGTACCAAAATTTTTAAATCATGTATTTGATACAGTTGAACAATTAAGGGTACATTCAATAGATAACTTTGTGAAAGATAAATATATTAAAAAAAATAAAAAATAAAATATACATAATATGTTAGAAGATTGGGGATAAATCAAAACCAATTTTTTTTAATGTGCGTTTAGTTTTAAAAAAAATTCTAAATATAACATATAAATAAAAAATGGATAATTTATATGCATGTGTTTATAAAATTCAGTGTAAAAATGACCCTTCAATAATATACATAGGAAGTACAAAAAATTTTTATTCAAGAGTTCATAACCATTGCACAAACATAAGACACGGAAAAAAAACAAAATTATATGAGCAAATTTTAAATAATGGAGGAATACCAAATTTTACATTTGAAATATTAAAACATTATCCTAATTGTGATAAAATAGAATTGAGAAAACACGAGAACGATTTTATTAATTTATTACAACCGAGTTTAAATAGCAAATTAGCTTATATAAGTGAAGAGAGAAGGAAAGAGTTAAGCAACATAAGAGGGAAAAAATTCAGAGAAAAAAATAAAAATTATATGCATGAATACTATAAGAGAAGAAAAAACGAATTATTACAATAAAAAAAGAAATAATTTTAAAATCTAATCTATATTTAAACATCATGATGAATAAAAATTTATCATTATGTATAAATGGATTAATTGGAAGTTTAAGTTTTAGTATGTGGACATATTATATAACATTAAACCAAATAAAGCAAAATAATATGAGAGAAGATAGAAAAAAAGATAAATATAAATTATATATTGTGTAATTAAAGATATGTCTTTTATTTCGAAGATGGAACTTTATAAGGCTGTATGGTTACATTATGAAATAATAAGAGAGATTGAAGAATATAGAAATATACACAAAACTAAAAAAGATTTATATAATAAAATAAGGTTATGTTATGATGAGATGGGAATAAAAGAAGAATTGATAGCATATTTTTATCATCCAATGAGATATAAATTTATTTATGATTACTAAAATATAAAAATCTAATTATAATATATATATATGGAAAAAGAGAAAAGAATAAGGGAGTTAGAGTCATATAAAACATTGAGGATATTAAGAAATATTGCATCGAAAATATCTAAACTTGATTTAACAGAAGATGAAAGGGAGATAATAGAGGAAATGTTTGATATGATGTATGAACATGAAAAATTAAAATTATATGGATTAGAATAAAATATCATGTTATGATAAGATGGAATTAATTAAAATAATAGACTCAAAAAGAAAAAACAAAAGGTATAATGCAGTATTTAAGATTAATGATAAAATAAAAAATGTTCATTTTGGTTCTGATAAACATCAAAATTATACTATGCATAAGGATAAAGAAAGACGTGAACGATATAGAAGCAGACATAAAAAAGATAATATAAATAATCCTCTAAGTGCTGGTGCTTTATCATGGTATTTATTATGGGGAGAAAGTATTAATTTAAACGAGAATATAAAAAAATTTAAAAAAAAATTTAATGTTTAGAATTAACTCTTATATGTGTTTAATACGTGATGAGGTAATTTTTCAGAATTGATATGAAGTAAATAAGAATTCATATGAATTGTGTTTGAATATAAAAATAATTATCTCATATTATGTTAAATGACATTATATAATTTAACAAAAAAAAGATGTTATGATTTTTACGATTATTATGACCGAGAAGAAAGAAACAGATTTTTAAACTCTATAGTCGATTTTAAAATAATACACGATATGAAGATATATAGAGATAAAAATGCAGACTTTGATAAAAATAATGGAGACACAATAAATACATATTTAAATTGGTATGGAATTAGACTAAATCATAATTATTTATTTTTATATGAAACAAGAGAAGAAAGAATGAAATTTATAATTAAATTTCTTTCACGTGTTGATAATGATACGCAACAAAAAGTTATAGGGGGTAGTATATAGTATATTTTATAATTTTTTAGAATTAAAAGAGAGCATTTTTTAATTCATATAATATGAATAAAAAGTAGCATTTTAAAAAAAATAAAAAGTTGTAAAAAAATAAATTGTCAAAATGATCAGAAATTGAGAAGTCCGGAAAATTTTCCGGCAACCCAGAAGAAACATGAAATGTTTAAAGCATTTCCCGTCATTTTTCCCGTCATATTTTCCCGTAAAATTTTCCGGCAACCCAGAAGAAACATGAAATGTTTAAAGCATTTCCCGTCATTTTTCCGGATTATTTATTTTCCGGAGAATGTTATGAAATAAAAAATGGTGTCTTTTAATTCATAATATATGAAATAAAAAATGGTGTCTTTTAATTCATAATATATAAAAAATATTCATAGGTGTCAATAAGAATAAAAAAAATTCAGTGGTGAGGCTACGCCTCACATGGTGAGGGCTACGCCCTCACTTGGCGACCTATTATAATTAATCATATGAAATTATGAATTAAATTATATATATATATTCAAATCATAATAAAACCAAATAAAACCAAATAAAACCAAATAAAACCAAATAAAACCAAATAAAATTTATTTACTACATATATTTATATACATATATATATTACTACATATATTTATAAGTATAGCTTATTTTTAATACCAAATAGAACCCCGCTTTTATCCCGTCAAATTTCCGGACTATTATTTAATACCAAATAGAACCAAATTATAAGACTAAAATGACGGGTTAATTTACT
>Ga0070750_10002308_pt1 | contig 10572 bp, 8 predicted proteins | sample VirMetDEL_Nov_24_FD_77013 | JGI IMG/M metagenome (GOLD analysis project Ga0070750, IMG submission 77013) | Aqueous microbial communities from the Delaware River and Bay under freshwater to marine salinity gradient to study organic matter... | ecosystem: Environmental > Aquatic > Marine > Coastal... | reverse complement strand
TAATTTTGGCCTTATTAATTGTATAATTTAAAATATTATAATCAGTGCTATAAGGCACACCTTGATAAAAAGCCCCAGTATGATATTGATTAAGCCACTCATCGCAAGCAGGTTTTGCAACATTAATGTCTAAATTTAAAATCTTGTCTTCCCTTGTTAAATCAATAAAACTGCCAGTATCGTAACCATTTACAATAGCCGTAAATTGACCCTGCATAAAAATTGGGAAATTAATAGGACGATCAATAGGAAATTGGTGGCCGAGGCTTTTCAATTCCGACCTTTCCAAATTAATGGAAAAACTATAAGACTGCAAATTAATACCAGTTAATTTTGTTCCCAAATTGGAAGATTGAATATTTAATTGAATGTCGCCATTTCTAATAACAGAAATGCCATTCAGCCTCATACTTTCTGGAATTGTAAATTTTCCAGTCATTGGCTCGCCATCTTTTGGGTAAACGGCTGGGATATTTTCGCCGCTTGCGGCGTCATAAAAGGTGACATTATTGCCGACATAACTAACGCTTGCCTGAGCAAACGAGCCCACGGCGGCCCCACATTGATAAGAGACCATTTGACAGTCGCCGAAACCCATAACTTGATTGGTCGCGGCATTCAAATTATTAAATAAATTTTGATTAAAGGGCTGGTTTATATTTTCTTCAAAATAAACTCCAGTTCCTTCATCAACTCCCTCTGGGGAAATATTTACAAAAAAGTTCCTCTTATCTCTATAAAGAAAGGGATACATTGGGGCATTATCTTGAATGTAATAACGTCGAGCGCGCTCGACATCATCATTGACATCAAATGGAACCAATCCAGTCTGCTGCCAAGACGCTCCTGTATAAGTAGAAAAAGCCCTTCCAGAAAATTTATTAATATCCCAGTTTTCACCCCTAACATGTTCGGTTTTATTTTTTAAATAATCCTGTTCAGACATTCCAGAAAACAAAAACACTTTATTTCCAGAATAGTAAGGTTGACCATCAAATGGATATTGAAACATTGGGAAGTTGACATTCATTCCCAATCTATGTTCATTTCTTATTCCATTGATTAAATAATTAAAAGTTAAATTGACTACGGGATTGGAAATAATAGGATCTGCAACTGTCCCTAATTTATTTAATTGAGAAATGTTGGTTCGTTGATAATTTATATCATAGGAGATAGATTGCACTCTATCTAGTTTTTGTATTAAATTATAATTTCTATTGTAGGTTATTATATTCTTATCTTTAATTTGGTCAGAATAAGATACTGCCCCCACTGGAGAATCCGGTGTGTAAGATTCATAAAAAGCACTTGTAAAAGCATCTCCGCGACCATAATAATCCCCATTAACATCAACTTCATAAGAGGTGTCTTCGGCGACATTGTTTAATTGGCCATCATAGGTCATAAAATGGTGGCCGCTACTCGGAGCGGGGCCAACATAAAGTCCTTCTGAATTATAAATGATGCGGTTTCGAGACATTATTACTCTTCTTCTTCTTCTTCTTTTTTTATTTCGCTTTCAATTAGAATCGCTGCCATTTTTGGATCAATTTGATGGTGGGCAGCCACTTCATTGACTTTCATGACCTTATCATGATTTTTATCAAATGGTTCGCTTATATAACCATTTATTAAATCTTCATTTAGCCAATTGTCACTATCTTCGTTAGCGAAGACGATAGAAGCGATAGATTCAATATTAAATCTATGAATGTCATTAAGTTTTTTCACCTTCTTGGTGCTTTTATAAAGTTTTTCAACCAATTTTTCACAAGCGATAGAGTTTTTAAATTTTTCTGCAAATGTTGTTAAACTGTAATTGATAGATGATGCGCTAGATTCGCCCCCTCCGGCAGGAGACGCATTTTGCCCAGCCTTGTCCCTGCCGCCCTCTGGAGTGCCGTCAGGACGCCCTTTCTGGTCTCCTTTGCCGCCACCTATCAACGGTTCATAAAGCCCTTTATTTCGCAGCTCCTTGTATTTCTTCTGGTTTTCTATGGACTCCTCTTCGGACGGGAATCGGCCAGTTTGAATAGCTTGGACACCCTCTGTATTTGTCAAAATACCAAGTTCAACCAATCGAGTAATCACCCTAGACTGATTAACATTGGTAGTTAATGCGATTTCAACAAATTTTGGAGTTGGATAGTTTTTAAAGCCGAGTTCTTTTGCAATTCTCTTAAATTCTGGAATGAGGAAGTTATTGAGAAATGATTCTCTTGCTTGCGTTAATCTTTCGATAAAAATTTGGGCCTTAGTAGTGGTGGATGAAAATTTCTCTTCTCCCAAAATAATATTGTTAAGACCAAGTTTAATATCACGATCTACAATTTCATACTTTTTGGGATCGAGAATGTGGGCAATTTCAGGAATGACGAAACTCGCTTTAGTTGTATAATCGGATACCAAGACTCGGCCAACGGATTCATTTTTAAATAATTCCTGAAGCTGATTGACTTGTTTTTGATCAACCCCGTTTTCTTCATCGCCGACGGTAATCAAAAGGACGGCTTGCTGGACAGTCCTAGTAATCGCCATGTCCATTTTTTTCAACTCCAACTTCCAGTTAATATCTTCAAGAACAGGATAACCCATTGGAATTGCCATTGGTTCGTAATCTTGTTTTTTATAAAAGACTGCTTTAATTTTTTCAGGCGGCAGCTCTATACTGATAACCTCTTTAGACCCTTTGGTTGTCCCCTTGTATTTTAAAATCTTTTCTCTGACCTCTGGATCTAAACTATCCAAGACATCTTTTGCTTCCTGAGTCTCTTGATTGGCCAAAACATGAACTTCATAATCGGTTAATTCTTTGTAAAATCGGCCATTTTCAAATGAGATATTTTCTCCAGCTTTAATTTCGGCGGGATTCAATATAACATACTTTGAAGGAATTTTCATGTTAGAGGCTTTAGCCAAGCCAAAAGTTTGGGTAATTTTAAAAATATCAGAATCTTTAATTTTTGTATCATATCTAAATAATACAACGTTGCCTGATCTATAATATTCTCTAAAAAACTGATCTTGAAGATCCCAGATGTTAATTTTCTTTAACCACGCCTCAAAAAAACTTTTCGCTTTCTTACTTCCTCCAGTTAAATAAATATCATCTGAAGAAAACTCAGACATCAAATCAATAGTATTTCTAAATATAGAGATGTTGTAATAAGCCTTTTGACAAAGTATAATTGTGTCAGAAACGTCTAAATTGGAAGTATTTGTGTAGGTATTGTTATTCCTGCGAAAAGGGATGACGCCATCATCGATATTTTTAAACCTATCAAGACGATGTATGGTAGAAGACCTATTTCTCCTTGTCGTTGTGGCATTTGGAGTGGTTCTAGACGCCTTGACTTCGGTGTCTTGGCTGCCCAAGTCAGCATATCCAACGGTTTCTAATCTTGGTTTTTCTTGTTTAACAGTTCTGCTCATTCCTTATACCTGATTTTTTAAATTTTTAATGTTTTTTTTGTTATATAATTTTACACAGTTAGGTTTTATATCAGAATTGGTATAAAAGCCTCTTTTCTTCTTACCTCGCCTTTAAATTCCATCATTTCATTATAGATCTTCAACCCCCAACATCCAAGCATCAGGGTTGAATAATTGTCTTTTCGGACCCTATTAACGGAAGTGTCTCTCTTTAGATTTTGGGGCAAATCAAAGGTTTGGGAGCCTTGCGGGGTAGATCTTACAACGATAGAGGAACACTGTTTGATTGTCTGCTCAACCATATTGTCTTGAATATCAACAAGTTCTATCATTCTCTTTCCGTAATTTCTATGGGTTGCATTTTCTTTATCAAAGTAGTGGATAAGATCGAAGTTGTTTTCAAAACCACTTGCGGTATATTTATCCATAATAATATCATTGCCGTTTATCTTTGAGCCAAACCATATTCTTTTATGGTCAATGCAAGCCTGTAAATATTCATTCATTTCACGAACAGAGCTAGAAGTAAAATTCTGCTTTATTATAATTCTACGTTTTTCTAAATGGTAATTGAGTTTTAATTGCTTTAATTGCCCAACGTATTCCTCTCCTTTTTTATTTGAATCGAAATCGATCATTTCCAACTCCTTACCAGCGAACCATTTGGATTGATTGACGCCATCAAAAAATTGGTCCGCTCCGGCCCCGTCACTAATTATCATTACTATATTATAATTATTGAGAAGATATCTTAAATAGCGAGCGTTACCTTTTAATGATGCTCCGGCATAACCGTATGCATGAACAAGGGTTCCCTTATTGGTCCCCTCATGTATTTCAATGATGGTCATTGCAAAAAAGTCAGCCTTTTCTGAATTACTGAAGTTCGGATCAATTGATAGAATATATTTCTTATTTTTATCACCAAAAAGAGACATACTAGGGGTTTCCCCACTTGGAATTCTGCAATCATGCATTTTCTTTGCCGAAAAGTAACTATCGGAATCATCAAGAAATCTAGCCTCATATTCTCGTTGGAAAAATGCTTGCCCCTCATCGCGTGAGGCTTCCTTAATCGCTTTTTGATCCAGCATTTCTTTTGGGGCGGCGCGATAACTCATTCTTGAAACAAAATAAGTAGGTTCATCTTCATTTCTATTCGGCTTTAATATTTCATTGACCCAATTATTATAAACTTCATAGAGGTATTCAAATTCATAGCTCGCACTTGACAGGCCAATTAACTTAGAAGTTGAAACAAATTGAGTTCTATCTTTTTCTTCCAATTTACCATCTTCGACCATCTTGTTTTCGATTTCAGTAATTTTCATACGGTCTGTGATGTTTTGTGGAGAAAGAATAAATGGGAAAAGAACTCTCTCAAGAATATCTCTTGGAATTAATAAAAACTCATCAACAATAAGAACATCGGCGCGAAGACCACGAATTTTGTCGCCGCTCAGTGGGACGGCCATCAGGGTGCTTGTGGCGTCCCCGATTGGAATATTCCAAGTATACAATTCATTGTTTTCTTTTTTATTCTTTTCGTCAAAGAGGTCATGGACGAGGGTTGCCTTTGGCGACGACACAATCTTTTTGATTTCATGAAACATCAGCTTGGAGGTTCGGAAGGTTGGGCCGACGAGCAGCACCCTAGAGCCTGGGTTAAAGATGAGATACAAAATAGCAAACACCCTAGCCGTAAAAGATTTTGATACACTTCTTCCCCATACATTTAAAGTGAAATTTCTATTAAACATCATTTTAATATGCATGGTTTGGAAGTCAGCAAGGCTTACGCCCAATAACATATCGGCGGCAATACCTATATTCGCCCTAAGATATTTTGCTAAAGTGATTCTAGCTTGCCTATCGCCTAACTCTCCTTTTAATTCAAGAAGTTCTTGGTTAATTCTTGTCACTTCTTTGTTTTTGTATTTTTCAGGAATATAAATCATAACAGATTGGAGGAATATAAAAACTGTAAATCAAAACAATTCACTTCTTTACCTATCCCAAGTAACTTTACTATCAATTTAGAAGATTCTTTGCGCCCGTTGCAAAATAAGAATTGAACATTATCGAAAGTCCTGCAAATCTCCCTCATTCTATAAAAAACGAAACTCGGGCTTATCCTCTTTGTATATTTTCTTATTTGGGAATTATAGTCGAATGATAAAGTTGAGTTAATTGAGGACTCAACTAATACAACTAAATTTTTATTTTTATTTTTTGCGCCTTCTATTTCTCGGCAAAACCTTTCAAAGCCGCCAGACATGGTATTAACAAAATCTGTCAAACTTTTTCTTTCAATGGCCAATTCATATTCATTGTTTATAGAATAGTCGCCGTAATCCAGTTTTTGAGAAATTGTTTTAATCTCTTTTGGGAATTTCAATGGAAGTTTTTCCCTAGTATCAACGAATAGCTCGCTTACGCTCGCTGGTTGCAATTTTGTAAATTCATCAATATTATAACTGAATCTCGTCTCAAAATTCAACTCTTTTGCAAATTTTTCACAACCGTAATTCTTTTCAATGTAACGAATTGACGGAAGTATTAGGGAGCGGGACTCAGATTCGCCAATTAATTGATTGTAGCCTTTTGTTGCAAGTCGTTGTTTATAAAGATATTTGGTTGTTTTTTCCAATAGTTCTTTATCGCTTTTGTTTTCAGTGTAGAATTTTTTTAAGTTGCTTTTGTTATTAAATAAATTGGTAAAATAACTTTCAAATTTACTAAATTGTAAATCTTCGCCCGAGTAAAGATCTTTTTTATCAAAATGTTGTTTAAGATAATCGGCTTTTTTGACCTTATGAGAGACGATGTGTTTTTCTAAATCGTCAAAATTATCAAAATCAATTCCGCAAATTTTACATTCCAAATTGTTATTATCCATCTAATACCTCCTCTTCGGTTAGTCCGAAAATTTCCGCAGTCATATCATCCATAGATTGATAATGATCAATAGATTCTTTCATTCTTGAGCGGCGCATTTCGGCAAACTTTAACATCTTAATTCTAGTTTCTTCAACCTTCCAAGCGTCGATAACATGGGCGAAAGATTTATTCGTCTCTAGTTTATTTTTAATTCTGGCGGCGCGATCCCCTTTTAATGTTTTGATGAGGGCATTTTGGCGACCAATACATTGATTATATTCTGATTGAGAGTTTTTAATTGCTTCAATCAATTTCATTGTCATGGCCTTGTCACTTTCAGAATCGTCGTTGGAAGGGTCATTAGCGTCTCTTAGTTGTTGTTGCAACATCTCAACAATATCCTTTGTATTTCTAGCAATGACCACCTCAGAGGAGAGAATGATATATTGATCAATTTCTTCTTGAGTTAAATCCGGTTTATCGAAAGTATATCTAATGAAACAATCTTCAAAGGCATCTCTATCGTCAGATTTTATATAAGAATTTATTTGACTTAAAAAGCGATAACCATTCAAATATTTAATCAATGCTCCCATGTTCGCTTTCTGGGAATTTGTTATTTTTTCCTTATTTATGCCTTCTAGGATGTATTTATTGACACGAACAATTGCCCTCTCTAAGGTTTTGGGCGGGGAGTATTTTTTATCAGACTCTTCTGCTATATCAATTTTTAAATTCTCAGGAAGGGAATCATAAAACGATTTGACCGCCCTAGACTCAAAGCTGGCAGGATTTAAATCTTTGATTTTGGGAAATAATTGCTTCGCACAATCATACCATTTCATTCGACAGGCATTGTTTTGAATGAATTCTTCCTGTTCGGTTGTCAGCTTAACCTTCTTTTTTGGCGCATATTGGTGGGAGCGATTAGGAAAAATGCCGAATGTTGAGATTTGTTCTAGAAGTTCTTTGCCGAATTTGCACCGTGCATCAATTTCAACTTCAGAACCCGAAGCGTATTGTATAATTTCCTTTGCCTTTGGGGGCGGATTATCATCTTTATGAAGTTCGTAATATTCAACAGCCTGATCTATATGTTCTTTTGTAACTTTATCTGGGGCGGCGCTATTAATGTTTTTCATGAATGAGTTCTTTTGCAAGTTGATAAAATTTATTTTTATAACCTTGAATTTGTCTGTATTTTTGAGGGAGAGATTTAATTACTTCAGATTCTTCTATATTGTCAATGTAGAGAAGTTTATAAATATTCCATTCTCTGTCGTTGAGATGCTCCTTCATGATTCTATTAATTTCCTCGATTTCGTATTGTATGTTGTATTTTTCATCAAGGTGAAGGTCAATTTCTGAGCTGTGATGACATAATGGAAGGGGCATTTTTATATCATATGCAGACTTCTTATTATAGAACCAATTTCGATAGAGGGGGCAGCTATTATCTCTTACTCCATAAATTTCGCAAGTTCCATCGGCTAAGGCACAAACGCATTTGTTACAAGGGGAGATAACATTGGTATAATTATTTCTTAACAAATTAGAAAGTTGATTACATACAATTCTTGCGACCCAAGGGGCCAAAGGCTTTTCGGGGTCGTAATAGCTCCACTTCTTGTAGATGTGAAGTTTGATCAATTGGGAAACATCGTCGTAGTCCATCCAAGTGACCGCTTTTAATTGCCATTTTCGCCTTCTTTTTTCCACCTCTTGGTGGATAACTGGGTATGCTTCCTCGTATGTCATAATCTTTTTCCCTTTTTAATTAATCAATATTAATACCTTTAGCCTCAGAGCGTCCGTCATTCATAAAGTCGTCGAATGATTTGCCGTGGTCAGAATGAGTGCGAGTAATTTCTTTTGTTGGCTTTAGTTTTTTTGGGCGTCCACGGCCTTTTGGGGAGTTTGCTTGGGAGCCGATTTTGTCAATTTCTTTATTTACAATTCCACCGAGAGTTTCTTTGTTACTATTATTGTCGATGAATATTCGGGCTTGTAACCTTGATAAATGAGGGACGTTTTGATACTGCTCCTCTTCGGCATCATCATTATATAGATTTTTTGCATCATACGTCGGTCTTTTAGATTCCTTTTTACTTAAACTTATAGTAGCTGCTGGGGACTGATTGCAGTGCGGGCAAACCTTTGGTTTAAAAAGATCATAAACGATTTTTTCACTACAGTTGTAACAATATGTTGCTGGCATAATAATTCTTTCTTTTTCTTTCTTTATATTAATGTAGGGTGTATAAGCGAAAAAACCCTAATTAGGTTTTACACCTAACTAGGGCCTATAATTACAACGCCATCAATTATTTTTAAAAAAAATTAAACTACAATACTGTCAATTTTTGTAATCATATGTTGTATAATATCATTACGCATAATGTCTTTCGCGGTGAATTTGAAGCAATGAATTCCTTTACCCCGATCTTCGGGAGTGTTGAATAAATCATAAGTGAGGCCGAAATTTGAATTTCGAACATTCGATTGCTTGACATCCCCAATAATAAAAAGTTTGGCCCTCTTTCCCATTCTTGAAATAATAAGGCGCAAGTCTTGGAGGGTGAAGTCTTCAGCTTCATCGACTATCATATAAGTGTCGTCGTAAGTCCTTCCCTTTGTGAAGCCGAGAACTTCAGAACTGAGCATCCCCCTTTTTTCGATCATATTAACACTATGCTTATCGGCTAATTTATAGAGATTGTCATAGAGAGGCATGATATAGGGTTGCATCTTCTCATCAGTCTTCCCCTTGATGAAGCCGATACCCTTACCAGAGCAGGACTCAACAGGATTTCTTACATATAGTATTTTTTTACTTTTATCCTCCAAGGCAAGCCTCAAACTACAATATAGTGAGAGGAGGGTTTTTCCCGTCCCAGCCGGAGCTGAACAAAATATAACTTTTGTTTTTGGATCTAATGACAGGTCTATAAAAGACTGCTGCCGTTCTGTCCAAGGAAATGCAGTTAGTGTGATCTCAGGGTAAGCACTGCCCACGCTTACCAACCTTTCTTGTTTTGACATCATAATGTTTTACAGTTTATTTTCTTCGATAGTTTTACGGGCCACTGCTACGACGTTTCGGTGCTTTACAGCTTCGGCGGCGGCCAACATTGCAAAATTGAGACTCTCCTTGATTTTTTTTGTTTCTAAGTATTTGACAACGAGGGCCGCCATTACTGTATCACCAGCCCCGCTTACACAAGAGACCTCGACATTGTGACCAGCGATATTTTCCACAGTTCCATCTGTATGGTTATACCATATACAACCATCTTTGCCCAATGTTATGATGTAATTTTCACCATAAAGAGGGTAGCCATTTTTCATATTTAAAGCCTTGGAACTTTCTAGATGTTCCTTTTGGTTAATTTTAATAAAATCCGCGCCATAAAAAGTTTTGTCAATAGTCTTCTTCGTATCAAAGAAAGTCGGTATGTTGTATTTTTTGGCAATAGAAATGATCTGTTCAATATTTTCACAACTCAAAAACCCTTTGTTGTAATCGGCAACGACAATAGCGGAAATATCATTATTTTTATTATTTTCATTATTTTGGTTTTCTACAATATTACAAAATTTATCAAAACAGAAGCGGTCGCTATTGCCCCTTTGGGGCATTGAGTCAACCCGAAGGAGAATCTGGCCGCTCCTTTTGTCAACATAACGGGTCTTACAGACTTTGTTGTCATTAACCATAGTTATGATCTTTATTTTGTTTTCTGACAAGGAAACCATGTTTCCTAAGACATTTCCGGCCATTCCCTTATTGACAATAATTTCGTTTATTTCGTCAAAAATGGGAGTTGGCGACTCTGGATTTATCCTGTCTACATTGCCGTAGACAAATTTATCGATACATTCATCTCCAATGAGTAAAACTGTCATAATTACTATTAATATAGGTGGGGCGGCGCAAAATCTAAAGAATTGAAGAGAAAAAAAGAAAAAAAGAAAAAAAGGTGTTGACAATATCAAAATGTTATGTTAAGTTAACAACCATATGATCGAAAAGAAAGAAAAAACAGAAAAAAAACGGAACATTAATGACGTTACTGACGCCTTGTCGCAACTTGAAGACCAAATTGAGGATAGATATCCTTATTGTGGGAAACAGATGTTTTCGGGCGCAAAAGCTGATATTATTGATATTCTCATTGCTGATTTTATTTTGTCAAAAAAGGCGAAATTTATCAGTGCAATTAAAAAATATAACAAGGATATGAACGAATTTATGAG
>Ga0070750_10002306_pt1 | contig 10573 bp, 18 predicted proteins | sample VirMetDEL_Nov_24_FD_77013 | JGI IMG/M metagenome (GOLD analysis project Ga0070750, IMG submission 77013) | Aqueous microbial communities from the Delaware River and Bay under freshwater to marine salinity gradient to study organic matter... | ecosystem: Environmental > Aquatic > Marine >... | reverse complement strand
GTCGATGGGTAAGTCAACGTGGGTAAATGATCTATGCTGCCGGCTCGTTCAGCAGTACAGGTGGCCGATCGCATTCGCGTCGTTCGAGCAGCCGCCGCAAACGGATCACCTCCGCGCGCTCAGGACTTGGTATCACCGCAAGATGGTGAAGTATCAGTCGGAGGATGAGATCAAGGCAGCAGACAGGTGGATCAATCAGCAGTTTGTGTTCATCGTGCCTGATGAAGACGACGACGTGAGGCTCGAATGGGTCGAAGAGCGGGTCGCGACGGCCGTCATTCAGCATAACGTCAAGGTGGTTGTCATCGATCCCTGGAATGAAATGGATCACGTCAAGCCACGCGACATGAGCCTGACTGAGTACACCGGCGCAGCCATCAAAAGGCTGAAGAAGATGGCGCGGAAATATAATATATTCCTGATCGTCGTCGCCCATCCTGTGAAGCAGCAGAAGCAGGACGATGGCACGTTCAAGGCGCCAACGCTCTACGATATCAGCGACAGTTCGCACTGGTTCAACAAGGCTGATGTTGGTATTGTTGTGCATCAGGAAAATGCTGGCGCCTTCATCAGGATCGCCAAATCACGCTATCATCACAGCATCGGTAAGCCTGGAGACGTGGCTGTGATGTTTAATTCTAACTCTGGGCGATACGACACCACAGATATCTAGGAGGATGCAGATGGCAAAGGTTATCAAAGAACTCGCAGTCAAAGCCGGCGAATATACTAATCGAAACGGCGAGACAAAGGCACGATGGGTCAACATTGGTCGCGTGATGAAAACGGATGATGGCGGCACGTTTGCCCTCATCGATCGGCACTTCAATCCTGCCGGCATCGAAGTCGAGCCAGGTCGCGACAGCATCATGGTCAGCATGTTCGATCCAAAGCCTCGGGATGAGCAGTCGGCTCACAATCAGGCCAAGGCAAATGGGTACCAGCAGCAGCCGGAAGAACTAGACGATAACATCCCGTTTTGATATGGTCCGACTGACGAGATGTTTCCTCCCAAACACTCCTCAGTGAGACTTGAGGGTCGCGGCAGTCGTCGCGGCCCCTTTTTTTTGGAGATGGCAATGGCAAGACCAGGCACAATGACGGATGAAATATTCGAAGAAATCATTGAGCGTGTGTCATGCGGCGAAACGCTGGTCGGTGTGTGTGAAGATGATCATATCCCAACCATCAGGACATTGATGCGGCACCTCGCAGCAGACGACGCAAAAGACGATCGAATGCATCGCGCAAGGATCAGAGGCACACTCTGTCAGGCCGACGAGGCTGTAAAGGCACAGCAGAAGATCATCAGAGGCGATACAGCAGAATACGATCCAAAGCATTTGCAAGCCGTCGTCACAGCAGCGAACAATATGGGTCATCAGGCCAACGCAAAGCTGACCAGGATTGATAAACGGTATAAGGACAAGCAAGAGGTCACTCATACCGGACCAATGGTGTTCGGATGGCAGGATGACGCAGAAGAGCCTGAGAAGCCTGTACAGAGCGATCAGGACATTTCTGGGGTTGAGGCCCAAGGCAATGCATAACGCGCATCAGCGGCCTTCTGAGGGGATTGTAGAAGGGATTGGTGCTTGTCGTCGCAGTCGTCAGTGTCACGGCCTCGCGCACGGCGCCCGACCCGACCGCGCGTCCGCATCCTCCCGTGTGGCGCGTGTGGTGCCGGCGACCGTCTCGCTTCCCAGTGCGATCGATGGTCGTCGGCGCCTGAAACCCTTGGAAATCAAAGCGTCTGGCGATCGGCGTCAAATACTGAAACGAACGATTGAGAATTTGACAGGACCTCGAGCCGGAGGCCCTGGGGGGTGTGAGGCAGGGGTACCCCGCCTTTTCGCGCGGTCCTGTCCTACCGATGGGTCCACGGCCCGTCTGCGACCTCAATTTTTGGAGGTTTTTTGATGCGTGATTATGCAGCGGAGTATCGGAATTATCATGCCAAGACTGCGCAGAAGAAGCGGAGAGCGGGACGCAATGCGGCGCGCCGTAAGATGGAAGCGGAGGGCCGTGTTTCGAAGGGTGATGGTAAGGATGTTGATCATAAGGATCGTAATCCAAATAACAATTCTGGCGGCAATTTACGGGTTCAGGCTAAGGGCCAGAACCGTTCTCGGAACAGTATTTTGGGCAAACGCAAGTCGATATTAGGAGGTTGATATGGCGTTGTTGAGGAAGAAGGCTGCGGCAAAGAAGGCGCCGGCGAAGAAGCTGATAAAAGCGATAAAGGAGGCTGCTGCGGAGTTAGATGCCAATGAGGTTCCTGTGCCATTGGAGGCGGCGCCTGGTACTTCTGAGGATGAGCGTCGTCGTCAGGCGCAGCGTGAAGTGTCGCAGCGGCGTTTTCAGGGCAAGCCGGTCTGAGGTTTTACGTTAGGGATGTTTTGACGCCTGGGGAGGCGGCTGATTTAGCGGCTGAACCTGGTTATTTGTCGTTTACGGACCCGCGTATTTCTGGCGTTGTTTCGAAGGCGCATTATTTGGCGGATGTTTGGCTGGGGGGGCCTGGGTATGCACGGGTTGAGCGACGATCCTCTGGACATCCTTGGCACCATGACACGGGCACAAAGGGTCATATGGCGTGGTGTGCTTGGTCTGCTAGTATTTTGCTTGTTTCTCAGGATCAGTTTAGTGGGGGCGGTTTTTATTTTCGGGATATGGCGGATCAGCCGATATTTCATTACTTAGACATGGTTTTGTACGACGGGGCGCCTGAGAATGAGCATTATGTGGCGTCGAATTCTGGGGAGCGAGTTGTTTTGATCATGTTTTTTGCTGGGAGGCCTGATGAGTGAATTACAGCAGATAATTATTCCGTATACGCCAAGGCCGCTACAGAGGCGGTTTCATGCTGATTGCAAGCGTTTTAATGTTGCGGTGTGCCATCGTCGCTTTGGCAAGACGGTGATGGCGATTAATTGGCTGCTCAGAGAGATTTTGACGTGTCCTCAGAAGAATGCCCAGGGGGCTTATATAGCCCCGACGTATGGCGCCGCGAAGCGTATTGCGTGGCAGATGTTGCGCGATTATGCCGGCGTTATTCCTGGGGTTAAGTTCAACGAGGCGGAACTGCGCTGTGATCTGCCTGATGGCAAGCGGCTTTGGCTGCTGGGTAGTGAGAACCCAGATATGCTGCGCGGCATGAGGCTAGATGCGGCCGTTTTGGATGAATATGCCGACATGAATGCGCGGCTGTTTCCTGAGATTGTTAGGCCGGCGCTTTCTGACTTTGGCACGGGTAAGTGTTTGTGGATTGGAACGCCGCGTGGCGAAAACCAGTTCAAGGAAATTTACGACACGGCGCTACAGCAAATCGAGGGGGGTAGTAAGGAATGGTTTGCTATGCGTTTCCCTGCGTCGGAAACCGGCATTTTGAAGCAGAGCGAACTCGACGCTGCTAAGGCCACGATGGACCCAAGTCAGTATGAGCAGGAATTCGAATGTTCATGGTCGGCGGCGTTGATTGGTAGTTATTTTGCGAACCAATTGGATGAGATCGATCGCCGGGGCCAAGTAGGGCCTGTGCCGTGGGAGCCAAATTTGCCTGTGTTCACGTCCTGGGATTTGGGCATTTCTGATGCGACGGCGATATGGTTTGGTCAGCAGTTGCCGCGGGAGCGGTTTATTCGGATTATTGATTATTATGAGGAAACCGGCGAAGGGCTGCATCATTACATCAAGGAATTGAAGGCGCGCCCATATACCTACGGTAAGCATTACTTTCCACATGATGTCATGGTGCGAGAATTAGGCAGCGGCAGCAGCCGTTATGAGATGCTTATGGGGCTTGGCGTCCGTCCTACGGTGGTCGCGAAGCTATCTGTGCAGGATGGAATTGAGGCTGTGAGGGCAACGATACCCAAGTGTTACTTTGATCGGTCTAATTGCGCTCAAGGCTTGAAGGCGCTCAGGCATTACCATCGGCAGTTTAATGATCGCACCGGCGATTGGAAGGATCGGCCAAATCACGATTGGTCGAGCCATGCCGTCGATAGTTTTAGGTATTTATCGGTTGGGCTTCGCGATGGCGACAACGAAGACTTGTCTTCGATCGCGCGCACTGGTCGCACGTCAAATGGTCAACCAGTCATGGCGCCGGCTAAGACGAATGTCGGTTGAAATAATACCAGCATCGTATGCCGACCTGGTGTTTATTGCTAGGCGGATGCGCGCGCTGGACGCGGAGGAAATATGGCCGGTAGTGTGGCTGAAGAAGCCGGAAGATTTTGCACTTGGTATCGCGTCGTCTGGGGGGATGAAATTTATTGCGCTCTCTGGGGGCGTCCCGGTGGCTGCGTGGGGTGCTGTGGAAAATCGCCCCGCATTTTGGAGCGTTTGGATGTTTGCGACCGATCGGTGGCAGGAAGTAGCAATGCCGGTGACAAGGCAAATACGTCGTGATATGATGCCGGCGCTAATTGCTACTGGTGCGTCCAGGGCAGATTGCTGGACAATGGAAGGCCATGACGTGGCGCACCGTTGGCTTGAGGTTTTAGGGGCGAGGCGGGAGGCTTCCCTTGAAGATTATGGGCCGTTAAGGAAAACGTATCATTGTTATTCTTGGACGCGGTCTAGGTTAGAGAAGGAAGGTAAATTTTAATGTGTGTCGGACCTCTTGCACCAAAGATGCCTACGCCACCGGCGCCACCGCCGATGCCTGAGCCGCCGCCGACCAGGGATGATCCTGAAGTCAACGCCGCCGCTGCCGCGGAGCGCAAGCGTCGATTGGTGATGAAGGGTCAGTCTTCTACGATCCTGACGGGGCCGACCGGCCTTAAACAGGACGAGAACGTCGGCAAGACGTTGTTAGGAGGCTGATATGTGTGCTGGACCCTCCCGCCCCGCAACACCGCCGCCGCCGCCGCCGCCGCCGCCGGCACCGGCACCCGCGCCTGAGCAAAATGTGATTTCTCCGAATAACGATCGAAGACGTGCTATTGCTGCTGGTCGGCGCGATACACAGTTGACGGGGTCGCGCGGCGTTCTTACTCAAGCGAACGTCGGCAAGACGTTACTGGGGGGCTAATGTGCGTAAACCCACAAAAACAACAGTCAGGAGGGGCTAAAGTTCCCCAAGGTTCTGCCGGCTCGAGGCTAGATCAGGCCCAGCGGATGGCGATGTCTACAAAGGGTGGCGGCACGTTTCAGGGCCGATCGATACTTCAAGGTGTGCCGCGAAATACGGACGTTGACGCGCAGCGTAAGAATACATTGTTAGGGGTTTAATGATGAACAGCACAGATGAAATTTTTAAGCGGTTCGATAACCTACGCAATTCGCGCGGCGTTTGGGAAAGCCACTGGGAAGAGATCGCAGAAAGGGTTATGCCCCGTGCGGCTGAATTTGTAGGGGAAAAAACGCAGGGTGATAAGCGGACGGAAAAGCTGTATGACGCCACTGCTGCCTTGGCCTTAGAGCGTTTTGCTGCTGCTGTGGAAAGCCTACTTACGCCGCGTGGCGCAAAATGGCACACACTCAAAACCAATAACCTTGAACTGAACAGAATGCCGGAAGTGCGGCTGTGGTTCGATCAAGTGGCTGAGACGATGTTTCAATATCGGTATCGTCCAAAGGCGAACTTTGCCGGCCAAACGCATGAAAGTTATTTGAGCCTGGGCGCATTTGGCACAGGCCCAATTTTTGTTGACGAGGCGCCGGATAAAGGCGCCATTTACCGCGCTTGCCACTTGGCTGATGTTTTCATCGCTGAGAACGAACACGGCATGATTGACACGGTATTTCGGCGTTTTGAGGTGAGCGCGCGTCAGGCTTTGCGGATGTTTGCAGATGGCGACTTGTCTGACGACCTTCGTAAGTGCGCGCAGGAAAAGCCAGACGAAAAGATTAAACTGCTGCACGTCGTCATGCCTCGCAGCGATCGTGATCCTACGCGGCGCGATCGCAAAAATGCAAAATGGTTCTCAGGCTATTTTGAGATTAAGACGAAACACCTGATCGAAGAGGGTGGGTTTGATACCATGCCCTACATCGTCAGCCGGTATGTGACGGGTCCACGCGAGACGTATGGCCGATCCCCAGCCATGACGATCCTCCCCGATATCAAGATGGTCAACGAAATGTCGAAGACCGTTATTCGGGCATCACAGAAGGTCGTGGACCCGCCACTGCTTATTGCCGACGAAGGTGTTATGTTCCCCATCAATGCCAATCCAGGCGCGGCGACGTTTGCGCGGATGGATGGTCGCACGATGCCGCCAATTCAGCCCCTGCAAACGGGCGCCAGGGTCGATATTGGCCTCGAAATGATGGAGCAACGCCGAAAGGTTATTAACGACGCATTCCTCGTTACGCTGTTCCAAATCTTGGTCGAAACGCCACAGATGACGGCGACGGAAGTATTGCAGCGCGCGCAGGAAAAAGGCGCTCTTCTCGCTCCCACAATCGGACGTCAGCAGACTGAATTGCTAGGCCCATTGATTGAGCGGGAATTTGACATTCTCGACGGCCAAGGCCTTATTCCTGATCCACCGGAAGTGCTAATTGAGGCCGGCGGCGAATACGAAGTCGAATATGTTTCGCCGCTTTCTCGCGCTATGAAGGCAGAAGAAGGCGTTGGAATTCTACGCACTCTTGAGATGGTGCAGCCGATCGCCGCGGTCGATCCTGGCGTCATGGATAACTTTGATACGGATGAGATCACACGCATCTTGGCAGATACGAACGGTGCGCCACAGCGCATCCTTAAAGACCCTGCTGCGATCGATGCTATACGCCAACAGAGGGGCCAACAGCAAGCGGCAGAGGCGACGATGGGCATGGCCCCACAAGCGGCTGATGCGGCCCTCAAAGTGGCTCAGATTGCTGATATGGGGCAATTGCCGCCAATGGGGGCGCCTGAACGGTGAGAAAGCCTGAGCAGCATAAAGTTCAAGCAGAATTGATGCAGTCGTATCGCAACATATTCCTGCACACGCCTGATGGTCAGGCGATCTTGAAAGATATGATGAAGGTTTCCGGTTTATACACAATGACCGGAGTACGGCCCGACAGCGAACTCCAGCATATGGAAGGCGGTCGGGATATGGTGCGTCGGATCATATCGATCCTGGCGTTGGATGAAGAGCAAATCACACGATTAGCAATAGGAGATTTAGATGTCTGAAGTGGACGGGTCCGTTGAGACGGGCAACCCTGAAGCCGTTAACTGGGCGGACGGGTTAGACGATTATCAAGAATTGATCGAAGCAAAAGGTTGGAAAGGACCTGGTGACGTTCTGCAATCATACAGCCACCTCGAAAAGGCAGTCGGCGCAGATAAAGTGGTATTGCCTACTGCCGACGCTGATCTGACTGAATGGGAAGGATGGGCCAAGCTGGGAACGCCGGAAGAGGCTGGTGGCTATGAATTGGCTGCGCCTGAAGGCTTCGAAGCGTATGACCAAGGGCTGAGTGATTGGTTCCGCGAAGCCGCGCACAACGCCAAACTGCCGGCGCCGATCGCGCAACGACTGCACGACCAATTTGTCGAACGTATGCAGACGACCTACGGCGACATGATGCAGCAACAAGCGCAGCAGCAAGAAGCCTGGGAAGGCAATCTGCGTAAGGAATACGGCACCGCATTCGATGAGCGTGTGTCTGCCGCCAGAACGGCGATCCGCGAATTCGGAACGCCAGAACTGCAACAAGCCATCGACGCCGCCGGCTTGGGGTCGCACCCAGAATTGGTGAAGGCGTTCGCCAAGATTGGCATGGCTCTGGGCAAAGGTCCGCAATTTAAAGATGCGGAAAGTAGTGGGAACTTTGGCACGACGCCAGAAATGGCTAAGGAGGAAATCTCCAAGATCAGAGCCAACCCGGCACTTTACGATTCAAGCCATCCAGAGTATAAGGTATTGAATGAGAAATTGACGCGCATGACCGAATTGGCCTATGGCACAGAGGTCGTTGCGTAAGCTGGACAACCGATAGGCCCAGCAAAAGACAGTCGGACAGACGACGCTCGGGTCCGCAAGGCGGGTAACCCTTTAGCCTAAAACTTTAACCAACGCAAAAGGAGAACAGAATGTCTGTTCAAATTACCACCGCGTTTGTTGAGCAGTATAAAGGCAATGTCGAACACCTTGTTCAGCAGAAGGGTTCCCGCCTTCGCGAAACCGTTTCCATTGAAACGGTCGTTGGTAAGAACGCCTACTTTGAGCAGATCGGCAGCGTCACCGCTCGTCAGCGCACGTCGCGTCACAGCGACACCCCGCAGATCGACACCCCGCACTCTCGCCGGCGTGTTTCCTTGGTCGATTACGATTGGGCCGATCTCATCGATGATGAAGATCGCGTTCGTATGTTGATCGATCCCTCTGGTCCCTACGCGAAAAACGCCGCTATGGCGATGGGTCGCGCAATGGATCAAGAGATCATCTCCGCTGCTGATGGCACGGCGTACACCGGCGTTGCCGGCGGCACGGCGACTGCTTACGACAGCAACAATACGGTCGATGTCCAGGTCGGTGTTTCGCCGGCTGCTGACACTGGCCTGAACGTCGGCAAGCTACGGGCTGCGAAGCAAATCTTGGACGCGAATGAAGCAGAAGACGACGATCGTTTCTGCATCATTAACGCCAAGCAACTTCAAAACCTGTTGGGCGAAACGGAAGTTACATCGAGCGATTATGCTTCTGTCAAAGCCTTAGTAAATGGGGAAGTCGACACGTTTCTCGGGTTTCGCATGGTCCGAACTGAACTTATTGGTGTGGACGCCAACAGCGACCACAAAGTCCTGTTCTGGCAGAAGATGGGTATGAAATTGGCGATCGGTAAAGAGCCGGTAGTCAAGATCAGCGAACGTGCCGACAAAAACTACGCAACCCAAGTGTTCACTTCGATGTCGATCGGCTCTACTCGTATGCAGGAAGAGTTGGTTGGTTACATCGAATGTGATCCGACTTGATAGGAGGGCTTTGAAATGGCTGTAACCACTCAAAAGTCCACCGAGTACACGAACGCAACTGCGACCCCGCCGGTGAATAACTCCACCGCGGAAGAGCATGGCCGTGTTCGGGTGCTGTTCTTTACCCACGATCAGAGCGGCGCTGGCGATGCCACGTCTTCTGTTGCCCTCGGCAAACTGCCGGCGGGTCGGGTTCGCGTCCTGGCGGCGTCTTCCAGTGCTTATGTCAACTGGACGACTGCGTCTGCCACGATCGACCTCGGCTGGGATGCTTATACGGACCTCAACGGCGATGCTGTCGCTGCTGACCCGAATGGCATTGATGACGGCACCAGCGTTGAAAGCGCCGGCACCATCTCGTTTGGTACGGCACTCACTGCTACTGGTGGCACTAAGGTGTTTGAGAGCAAAGATGGCGTTGTCATCCGCGCTACCTCGCAGGACACCGCGATTGCAGACGGAAACGACCTGGTCGGCTACCTTCTGTATGTCATTGACTAAGGTTCTGGGAGGAGGTTTCGGCCTCCTCCCGTCCTTTTCTTGAGGGGCTGATATGTCATCCACTTTTGTTCAGATCGCAAATCGTGCGCTTACTTTTCTGGGCGCAAACGTGATTACGTCTTTGGATGACGACACTAAAGAAGGCCGCGCTTGCAAGCGTATGTATGAACAGTCCCGCGCTCATATCCTGCGCGACCATCCTTGGAATTTCGCGATCCGTCGCGCCTCACTGGCTGCGAATACGACATCGCCGGTTTTTGAATATACCAACGCATTTGATTTTCCTGACGGGTGCCTACGCATCATTGAAGTCGATACGGAAGAAGAGTGGGCTGTGGAAGGCCGTCAGATCGTTACTGACGAAGGCGCGCCCCTAAACATCGTTTACATTACCGACATTACGGACAGCACATTCTTCGACCCCAAATTTGTTGAGGCGTATGCTATGCGGTTGGCGGCAGATATCGCTTATGACATTACCGCATCCCAGGTAGTCGCGAATAATGCAATCGCCAATTACCGGCAACTGTTACAAGAGGCGCGCCTGGTAGATGCTCAAGAAAGCCTGTCGGCTAAAGAGCAGTCATGGCTAGACGCGAGGAACTAATGAATGTCTCGCGTATCAATCATAAACACCAACTTCACAGCCGGCGAGTTATCTGAAGACCTTTTCGGTCGCGTTGATATCAACAAATACAATAACGGCGCCGCGACAATTGAGAACTTTATCGTGCAGCCTCATGGCGGCATTAATCGCCGGCCTGGTACGATGTTTGTCAAAGAGATCAAAGACAGCAGCGCGCAAACGCGATTGGTAGAATTCGAATTCTCCACTACCCAGGCGTATGTCATCGAATTCGGAAATCTTTATTGCCGGTTCTACCGGAACCAGGGTGTGGTCCTTGAAGCCAATCAAACGATCACAGGCGCGACGGCGACCGATCCTGTGCAGATAACAATCGCATCGCACCCCTTCAGCAATGGCGACGAAATTTATATCGCCAGCGTTGGCGGCATGACGGAACTCAATGGCAAATACTACAAAGTCAGTAATTCAGCGACAAACACCTTCGATCTACAAGACATCGACGGGAATGATGTCGAGGAGACGGGGGAGGCTGCCTAAACGTCAAGAAGAAAAGCGGCGCG
>Ga0070750_10002298_pt1 | contig 10584 bp, 11 predicted proteins | sample VirMetDEL_Nov_24_FD_77013 | JGI IMG/M metagenome (GOLD analysis project Ga0070750, IMG submission 77013) | Aqueous microbial communities from the Delaware River and Bay under freshwater to marine salinity gradient to study organic matter... | ecosystem: Environmental > Aquatic > Marine >... | reverse complement strand
GATATGGCAAAGAAGAAACAAAAGAAAGCACTTATCAAAGCAGCTATATACAAAGAACAAGAAGAAGAACGAGAGAAACAAATGAAGTTTGGACAGAGTTTAATTGTATGACCACTGTAAAATTGATATCCTTCCAACAACCCACAGAATACCTATCTAAAGACGGTATAGAGGACGCTCTAGGACTTGTAGCATACTGTGCAAGGGTAAGTAACCCTTCTAATCAACTAAACAGTGAAACCAACGAAAAACTGGTGAAATACTTAATTAAACACCAACACTGGTCACCTTTAGAGATGGTCAATGCATGTTTAGAGATTAACACCACCAGAGATATAGCACACCAGATAGTGCGTCACAGGTCGTTTAGTTTCCAAGAGTTTAGTCAAAGATATGCAAATGTATCAGAAATGGGAGATATGTTCGAATATTCAGAAGCTAGAATGCAAGATACAAAGAATAGACAAAACTCTATAGAAACTGAAAGTAAAGAGGTTCAAGTACTCTGGGAAGAATCACAAAGACAAGTGATTGAACTTGCAAATAAAGAATACCATAAAGCAATCAAAATGGGTATTGCAAAAGAGGTTGCACGAAAGATACTACCAGAGGGATTGACTAAGACTAGGTTATATATGAATGGTACACTTCGTTCATGGGTTCACTATATAGACTTGAGGTCTGCAAACGGTACGCAAAAAGAACATATGGAAATTGCGAAGGCCTGTGCAGAGGTGATTTCAAAATTATTCCCACGAAGTGATTCGCAATAAAAACTAACTACGTCAAAACGTGATAGTACGTAAGTCATTGTTTTTATTACGTTTTTTAGGTGGGGTTGACATTGCTGTTCAAAGGTGTATACTAGGGGTATAACAAATGAGGTTACAAAATATGTCAAAAAAATCAATTATCGCAAAGTTACTTTCAGAAGAGGATATCTCAGTAGTCCATAAAAAGACTAAGACTGCGGCCTTTAATGTTGAAACTAGAGAATTGATACTTCCACTTTGGAAGGAAGAGATGTCAAAAGATATCTCTGATTTATTCATATGCCACGAGATTGGTCACGCATTATATACCTCAAAAGATTTATTAACAAAGATGATTGAAAGAAAAATTGACAAGTCTTATGTTAATATTATCGAAGATGCAAGAATAGAAAAAATGGTTCAAGACAAGTATCTAGGTACTAGGTCTTGTTTTACTAAAGGTTACAAAGAATTAATTTCCAAAGATTTCTTTGGAGTAGACAACAAAGATTTAAATGAACTCAACCTTGCCGACAGAATCAATCTTCATTTCAAGGGAATGGATAATGTTCCATTCTCTTCTGTCGAGCAAACATGGGTAGATAAAGTTGCAAATGTAAAGACTGAGGACGAGGTATTAGATATTGCTCAAGGTCTTATGGATTTCACTGATGAGAATGAAGAGTCTCAAAATCAAGAACAAGAACAACAAAGTCAAAGCTCCGATAGTTCTGATGATAATTCAGATGACAATTCTGATGATACTGAAACTCAAAGTTCTGATGATAAGTCTGATGAGAGTCAAGAGGATACTCAAAGTTCTAGTTCTCAAGAGTCTGATGATGATAAGAATGCAGAAGAAAAAGAAGTTGAAGTAAACGGCGATATTCAAGGTGGGTCTGAGTACAAACACAGAGCTACTACTGATTTGTCATTTGATAAGTCACTTGATGATGCAATGGATAAAGATGCAAAAGATAGAGTTTATGCGACTATTCCAAAAGTAAATGATAAAGTAATTGTTAGTTACAAATCAGTTCTAGAACAGTGCAAAAAACATTATACTGATATAGACAATTGTTCTAAATTTATTTCTAAAACAAAGTCTGAGATGACTAAGTTTCAAATGGATAGTAAGAAAGTTGTTTCTTACATGGTAAAAGAGTTTGAAATGAAAAAGTCTGCTGACTTATATAAGAGAGCTAGTGTTTCTAAGACTGGTACTTTAAATATGGGTGCGTTACATACTTATCAGTTCAACGAGGATTTATTCGCAAAAGTTACTACATTGCCTGGAGCTACTAATCATGGATTAGTTATGTTCTTTGATTGGTCTGGGTCAATGCAACACAATTTAACACAAACTCTAAAACAGTTATTCAATTTAGTTTGGTTTTGTGATAGAGTTAAGATACCTTATAGAGTGTATGCATTTAGTGATTGTTATGTAAAACCTGCTAGTTATTCTGGTATTGATTCAGAGGGTACTAAAGTTACTCAAAATCCAGATAACAAGTCTGACTTAGATGTTTCTGGTTTCAGATTAATTGAGATGTTCTCAGATAAGATGAGAAAAAATGAAACAGCTGATATGATGCATTATTGGTATATGATAGGTAGTTATTACGGTGGGTCTAGAAGTTACAGTAGAGATTATAGTTATCCTGCTACTCCACCATATAGACTTCAGTTAGGTGGTACTCCTCTTAACCATGCAATCGTAGCTGCAATGTCAATCATTCCAAAGTTCAAGAATGATAACGGTATTCAAAAAGTAAATGCAGTGTTTTTAACTGACGGTGTAAGTCACAATATTAGTAAAAAGATTTCTGGAGAAAGATTATCTCATTACTCTTTTGATAAAGATTCTTACATCACAGACAAAATGACAAATGCAACTGTTACTTCTAGTCAAAAAACATCTAGATATAAAAGTGATAATCAAACAAATATCTTACTTGAGTTACTTAAGAAAAGAATACCAGAGTCTAACATATTAGGTTTCTTTGTTGCTGGGTCTGGTGCAAGGGGTGTTGTAAGAAGAGAAATTATTCAAGATAAAATGGGTCTTCACTGGGACGATATGGATACTCTTAGAAAGTATCAAAAAGAATTGAGAACAAACAAAGTTCTAGTTTGTAAGACTGCTGGATATGATGAGTATTACATTTTACCTTCAGTTCCTAGTGATGACGAAAGTGCTGAGGAAGGTATCCAAGTTAAAGAGAATGCAAAAACTGGTGATTTAAAAAGAGCCTTTGCAAAGTTCTCAAAGAGTAAAGTTCTTAATAGACAGTTACTTAACAAGTTCATTGCTCAAGTTGCTTAAACGAATCGATTCGTTTATTGTAAAAACATTTAAATTATATGATGACAAAAAAACATAGTAAAAACAAGGGGTTACATACCCCCCTTGACAACATAAGAAAAAGTTGGTACAATAAGGTATGTTAATTAATAATGAGGTTGAATATGAAGGCAATAGATAATTTTTTAGTCGAGGCGACTAAACAGTACGGTGAAAATGCAGTTATTACTATCGACCAAGCCAAACAAGTTCTTAAAGATATTAAGAGGGCAATTGGTATTGGTCATATCAAACAAGCTGGTATGGTTACTGGTATGGGTGAGTTTGCTCAAGTTAAACTCAAATCTGTCAATGCTGCAACGACTGACGTTGCAGTGGTTACTAAAAAAGAAGTTGTCAAAGAGATTGTTAAAGAAACATCTCAAGACAACTCAACGGTTAATTTAATTATGGGTAGTGATATACAAAACTTAGTGCCCTCTGCGTTTGACGGTTTCGTTGCGTGGGGTCATTATTCTACAATCAAACAAGTAGTTAAGTCTAAAATGTTTTATCCAGTTTTTGTTACTGGATTATCTGGTAACGGTAAAACTCTTATGATTGAACAAGTTCACGCAGAACTTAAAAAAGAGTTAATCAGAGTTAACATCACAATCGAAACTGATGAGGACGATTTACTCGGTGGTTTCAGATTAGTAAATGGTGAAACCAAATATGTTCCAGGCCCAGTTATTGAAGCCATGCAAAGAGGTTGTACTCTTTTACTTGATGAGTGTGACTTAGGTTCAAACAAGTTAATGTGTTTACAACCAGTTCTTGAGGGTAAAGGTGTTTATCTTAAAAAAGTAAATAAGTGGATTACTCCTAAAGACGGTTTCAATGTAATGGCCACTGCCAATACTAAGGGTAAAGGTTCAGAGGACGGTAGGTTCATAGGAACTAATATTCTTAACGAAGCATTCCTTGAGAGATTTGCAGTGACTATCGAACAACCATATGCTTCAAACTCAGTAGAGAAAAAGATTGTTCTTGGGTCTATGAAAAAGTATGGTTCAGTAGATGAGAAGTTTGCAACTAACTTAGTTCAGTGGTCAGAAGTTATTAGAAAGACTTTCTATGACGGTGGTATTGACGAAGTGATATCAACCAGAAGGTTAGACCACATAGTTAAGGCCTTCGCAATCTTCAAAGATAAAATGAAGTCAATCGAACTTTGTGTTTCAAGGTTTGATGAGGATACCAAAGTTTCATTCTTGGATTTATATACTAAGATTGATGCTGGTGTTGACCCTCTTGCAGAAGAAAAAAAAGAGGAAGAAGAAGTTACTAAGGAAATTATAGATGACGAAAATGATTTCTAAAAAAAATTGTGTAAAGGGGTTGACATTTGACTTGTCAATCCCTATATATAATATAGAAGACGCCATAAAGGGTCTTCGTTTAATCTTGCTTAATAAGGAGAAATAATCATGGTAAGCAAATCTATAAGTCTATTCGACAATTTAAATTCACTAACACCGTTTTCAGTAGGATATGATTCAGTCTTTAATCGATTGAATAATGCTATTGAAGCAGGACATGGGTCTAACTACCCACCTTACAATATCAAAAAGAAGAGTGAGTATCTTTATGAAATCGAACTTGCAGTTGCAGGCTTTGGTAAAAAAGATATTGATGTTGAAGTTGCAGATGGTATAATCACTGTAAAGTCAATCAAAGAAAACTCTGAAGATGAGGATATCGTGCATAGAGGAATCTCATATAGAAAGTTTGAAAAGAGGTTCTCTATTGCAGATGATATTGAAGTCAAGGGTGCAAAGTTAGAGAATGGTTTATTAACCATTGACCTTGAGAGAATTGTACCAGAGGAGAAAAAACCTCGTACAATAGCGATTAAGTAATGGTACTTAATTGTTTATTAACCTTATACACTATGGAGATATTATGTATAAAAAACTTACTAAAAAAGCGAAGATTTTAAATCTTCTAACTAAGGGCAGTAATGTGACTTGGAATCAACTAAAAACTACTTATGGTTTAAAGTCACCTAGAGCCATGATAGACACCATCAGAAGAGATGGTTATGTAGTCTATGCAAACAAAAATGCAAAGGGAAATACCTTTTACAAAATCGGTAAACCTTCTGCAGCCATCTTAAAAGCTGGTGTTGCAAGGATTAGTTCTATCAAGAATGTGTCTTACGATACAATCATTGCAGCTGGTGTTGCAGAGGTTTTAGGTACAAAGTTCGCATACGCAAACTAACCTAAGTTTTTTTGAGAGAGAGGGGTTGACAACAGCCCCTCTCTTATGTTATGGTAGATACAATGAGTGAAAAAAAGAAAAAAGTAAAATTAAAACCAGAAGAATTTGTTTCTCAACATGATAAGATTGAGGAAGGTGTAGTTCATACTAGACTACGAAACAAAGATGGTCGTTGGCTTGATATGTTTGATTATGTTCCAGAAGGAATTGGTGTTGACAGATTAACTAATGATGGAACAAAGACAACAAAAAAAGAAGAAAAGATTTTTACTATCGGTGACTTAAATAATATGTTAGTAGATGGTAACAAAGTAAAACAACAGAAAATTGATTTAATGAAGGAGAGTGAAGTGAGTGATGAAGCATACAATCTGATGCCCAGAAAAGAATTTATCAATGCACAAAATAGAGCTGCAGAAATGAGTTCTCAACCAACCCCACAACCAACAATAGATACAGCATTAGACCCAAATGATGTAACATATAATCCATTTGATTCTGAAGAAATAAAAAATAGAATTGAAAATGATTTTGATAACTTCATTGCAGAAAGTAAAGCACGAAGTAAAAATATGAAACAAATTAAACTTGTGTTTTCAGATGCAACTCCAGAAGAACAAAAAGAAATGTTTCTACAAAAGAGAGCAAGGAAAATGAAAACACAACATGACCAACAAGAATATGATAAACTTGAAAAAGAGGGTAAGCTAAATGAACTATCAAAGTCAAATGCATTTCACCCAGAGTATGTAAACCCTCACGCAGATAAAGAGAAATCTGAAAGTCCACAACCAGAACAACCAGTTGAAAATCCAAACCCAGGCGGTCTTCAGGTTGCAATGCGTCCTAAACTTGCAGTAAATATAATGAGAATACAAATACCAGATGATGTAATATCTGAAATCAATGAACATATCGATAACACAATCATACCAGCTAACAAAGATTATTCAAAAGGATTAGTTGGACAAATCAGTCACGACAAAAGGTCTGCACAATTACACTTCCCACATAACGACAGTGGTGTAGGTGAACAGTTTTCTGGTGTGATTAAAAGATTAGGTAGTGAATATATTGACAGAGTTGTTGGTATTAGGTCTGAGATTGAAATGCAATCTATGTGGACTGTTCATAGTTACGAAGGTGATTATAATCCAGTACATGACCACGGCACTAAAACACCTATGGGATTATCTTGTATTCTATATTTGAAAGTTCCACCACAGATTGAAAAGTTAGGTAATCCAGCAGAACACTTTGAAGGATTAAACGAATCATCTGGTGCAGTAGACGGATTTACTTATTTGACATGGGGTGTAAATGGTATGAGAGATATAAACATACTAAGACCTATTACAGAAGAATATGTAAAACCAGAAGTTGGAACAATGTTAATGTTTCCAGCTTGGTTAAGACATGGTGTAATGCCATTTTTTGGAGAGGGTGAAAGAAGAACATTCTCTTGTAACATGAACGTATCACCAACAGAAAAATTAAGTGGTGACCACTATAGAAAAACTAGAGAGGAATAATTATGGACGGTTTTAAAACACCAAATATTACATTTAAGACTAGAGTGAAAGATGAAGAAGGAAACTTTGATTGGAAAGACGTAACAACTGATGATTACTTCAAAGGTAAGAAAGTAATTTTATTTTCATTGCCCGGAGCCTTTACACCAACTTGTTCAACATATCAATTACCAAACTTCGAAAAGATGTATGATGATTTTAAAGAGTTAGGTATTGATGCAATCTACTGTATGTCTGTGAATGATTCGTTTGTAATGAATGCATGGGCAAAAAACCAAGAATTAAAAAATGTAAAAGTGATACCAGATGGTTCTGGTGATTTTACTAGACAGATGGGAATGATTGTAAAGAAAGATAATCTAGGTTTTGGATATCGTTCTTGGAGATACGCAGCTCTAATAAATGACGGTGTAGTTAAAAAGACTTGGGTAGAAGAAGGTAAGATGGATAATTGTCCAGATGACCCATACAGTGTAACTGACCCAGCTTACATCTATAAGGATTTAATAGATGGGACTGAGTGACTTATCAAAACAATTAGATGATAGAAAAACATCTAATAAAGAACAACCTTATTCAATGGGTAGACAAACTGTGAGAAAGGCTAGAACTGATTTAACAGAAAGTGACTTTCAAGCAAATATCAAACTGAAAACTATGCCTGCTATAAAATGGTTAGAGGTAGAGTTTCCAAAAGTATTTGTAGATGAGATTAATGAATATGTTGATACTGTCGTTACAGAAAAGAATGAAGATTATTCTAATCGATTAGTAGGTCAGTTGAAAACAGAAAAGTCTGCACAACTTGACTTCCCATTGAAAGACCATGAAACTGGTGTACAGTTTAAACAAGTATTAGAAAACTTGGGTAAATCGTTTGTACAAAAACCTTATGGCAGAATGTCATCAGTAGAATGTTTTGAGGCTTGGACTGTTCACAGCTATGCTGGTGATTACAATCCTTTACACGACCATGGCGTTCACACTGGTTCTGGATTATCTTGTATATTATACTTGAAAGTTCCAGAGTGTATCAGTAGTAAACCAGAAGTAGATGTTCCTAGTTTGGAAAACGCATCTGGTATTATTGATGGTTGGACACAGTTTTCTTGGGGTTCTCATACAATGAAAGATTTGTATCAACTAAGAGAACAGACACAACACGTTGTAAGACCGAGAGAAGGTCTACTAGTTATGTTTCCTTGTTGGTTACAACACATGGTATGGCCGTTCTCTGGTGAAGGAGAAAGAAGAACTTTATCTGCAAACTTTAACATACACGATTCACCAGAAGTTGGAAAACAGTTTGGTTCGATAGGTGCGAAAAGAGCAGTAGGAGATAACCCACTTAAAAATGTAAAGAGGTAATATTATGTACAAATTTGATGAAGACAAAATTATAAAAGAAATAAAAAAACATATTGACAAAACCTATCAAGGTCACTATAATAAGAATAAGTTTCAAGCAACAGAGTTTATTATAGACTCTGGACATGGAGAAGGTTTCTGTATCGGAAATATTTTAAAGTATGCTCAACGATATGGAAAGAAGAATGGTAAAAATAGAGCAGACTTATTAAAGGTTATACATTATGGTATAATCGCAATGCATTTAAATAATGGAGAAAGTGAATGAAATTAAGTAATAATACAGTACAAGTTCTAAAGAACTTTGCGTCTATAAATCAAAACCTAGTGATTAAAGAAGGTAACGAAATCAAGACAATGTCTGCAATGAAGAATATTGTTGCAAAAGCTCAGGTAGAAGAAACATTTCCTAAACAAGTTGCAATCTATGACTTGAATGAATTTTTAGGTTGTCTATCTTTGTTTAAAGAACCAATACTTTCATTTAAAGATACAAGTGTTGTCATTACTGAAGAGAATGGTAGTAGTGGTGATTCTTTAGAGTATATGTATAGTGACCCAAGTGTTGTAACAACACCAAGTAAAGATATCAATATGCCTAGTGAGGAAGTAAAATTTACTTTAGATGATGTGATGTTATCTAAACTATCAAAGTCAGCTGGTATGATTGGAGCACCAGACTTACTTTTAGAAAATAATAAACTTACTGTAAGAGATAAAAAGAATGACAGTGGAAATTGTTATTCAACAAATGTTGATGCACAGGGTAGTGGAACATATAAGTTTTATTTCAAAACAGAGAACCTAAAACTGATACCAGGCTCTTATGATGTAACTGTTTCATCTAAGAACATCAGTACTTTTAAAAATGGAAAGACTCAATACTGGATTGCACTTGAACCAGAATCAACATATTCTGCGTAGGGGGAACATACATGGAAAAGTTTCTCTGGGTGGAGAAGTACCGTCCAACGACAGTAGACGAGTGCATACTCCCAAGTAATCTAAAACAAACTTTCAAACAGTTTGTCAAAGATAAAAAGATACCTAATCTTATTTTATCTGGTGGTGCTGGTGTAGGTAAAACTACAGTTGCAAATGCTATGATAAATGAAATAGGTGCAACATCAATGATGATAAACGGTTCTGAAGAATCTGGTATTGATGTCCTTAGAACTAAGATTAAAAACTTTGCATCTACAAGTTCTCTTGAAGGTGGTCGTAAGTATTTAATCTTAGATGAGTCTGACTATCTTAATCCTCAATCAACACAGCCTGCACTTCGTGGGTTCATGGAAGAGTTTCATAAGAACTGTGGTTTTATTCTTACTTGTAATTACAAGAACAGATTAATTGAGCCTTTGCATTCTAGATGTGGTAGTATTGATTTTAAAATAACAAAAAAAGAAAAACCACAACTTGCAAATGCGTTCTTTAAAAGAGTAAAGAATATACTTGAGCAAGAGTCTATTAAGTATGATGAGAAGGTTGTTGCAGAACTGATTAATAAATACTTTCCAGATTGGAGAAGAACTCTTAATGAAATGCAAAAGTATTCTGCTTCTGGTCAAATAGATTCTGGAATACTTGTTAACTTATCGGAGGTAAGTATAAATGAACTTATGGACGCACTTAAAAAGAAAGAGTTCACAGTTGTTAGAAAGTGGATTGTTAATAATTTGGATAATGACCCAAATCGTATGTACCGTCTTGTTTATGATTCTTTGTATGATTATCTTGATGGTAGTACTATTCCTCATGCTGTTCTCATCATTGGTAAATATTCCTATCAGTCAGCATTTGTTGCAGACCAAGAAATAAATATGTTGGCTTGTATGACTGAATTAATGTCTACGGTGAAGTTCAAATGAGTTATGAACTAAAAGAATATCTAAAGGCAATCAATCAGTCTAAAGAAAAACTGATGGATACTGAAGATGAAGTTTGGGAAAAGAAATACCCAGCCTATATTGTAAATAAATGTCTTGCACCATCTGATATGCAAACTTGTTTAATTGTTAATGAAGTCAATGGACTTTCACACCTAGACAATAAACTTCAGTTTGATTTTTTGATAAATAGTCTTAGAAGAATGAGTAGATATTCTCCTTGGCAGAAAGCTAAGAAGATAAGTGATATAGAGTATGTGAAAGAGTATTATGGATATAGTAATGAGAAGGCTAAGTCTGCACTCACCATACTTAATAATGAACAGATTAAATATATAAAGAAGAAATTGAATAAAGGTGGAAGACATGGAAAAAACTATTAATTGGTCGCAAGACCAAATGTTGGAAGTTGTATTAAAAGAACCAGATGATTTCCTTAAGGTAAGAGAAACACTATCTCGTATAGGTGT
>Ga0070750_10002292_pt1 | contig 10607 bp, 13 predicted proteins | sample VirMetDEL_Nov_24_FD_77013 | JGI IMG/M metagenome (GOLD analysis project Ga0070750, IMG submission 77013) | Aqueous microbial communities from the Delaware River and Bay under freshwater to marine salinity gradient to study organic matter... | ecosystem: Environmental > Aquatic > Marine >... | reverse complement strand
TTGGCTTCACCTTTACGCAGCAGTTCCAATCCACGGGCAGTTGCATTACGTTGTTTCCATTCGGGAGCAAGCAGGAGGATGCGATTGCCTGCTTCTTCCTTGATGGATGCCCGTATGTTATCGTCATAGGCTGCAATCTGGTCTGCTGTGAGCGCGGTCACAATCCACGGCTGCTCCCACCGCTCACCTTTGAGTGTTGGTGTGGGGTCTAACTGCGCTGTATGCGTACGGTCATCAGTTTCAGGCCGCGAACCTTCGTAGACACGAACAATACCCTGTTGCTTTAGTTCCGCGTCTGTGCAGTCACTCCACCGCCGCATAGAGATACCAGATGTTTCTCTCCACTTACGCTCTGTGATGGGGAATTGTACAATTGTATTAAGATGTATTGTTGCGTATTTCATGTTAAGCTGGCCTCAGTGCCATTGTTCCGCTGCCTTCAGTACCACCCGTGTTATTATTTCTCATGGTTATTGTGCCCGTTGCTCCAGCACTGTCCTGTTGCGTGTAACACAACGACACATTGGCGTTACCTGTGTTGAAGGTTTGGTACGAACGCACTGCCTGCCCCATCCCCGCATAACCAATTGGCCACTCAGATAGACCGAAATCACGATTCCCAAAGGTTCCGCGCCACCGTATCACTAAAGCATTATTCGTAACTGTAGTGATAGATGGGTGTGTACTACTGAAGGTGTTGAACCCTACAGCCACGTCTTGCGGAGTAGTGGTATCAACCCCGCGAAATGCAACAACCTCTAGCGCCTGACCGTCGGTGCCAGCGGTGATGTTAAACGTCGTGTCCGGTGTTGACCCCATGACCTTACCCCAAACATACATAAACTGAGCACTGCTATAAAGCACTGTCCATCCACTAGAATTCATAGGATCGCCACCGGACCCATAGTTACCACCCGCCCCTGAAAAGATCAGAACGTAATCATCCTCAAGTACCGTCGGAAGATTGTAGGTCGGACCGTCTTGATTGGTGTAATGCCGCCGGCCAACTTCTGTGATGCTCCAAGTTGAAACCTCGGACTGATCCGGCATCAGTGCAATGCTGCATGTTGCCCAGGAGTCACTGCTGTTGAACGTATAGGCCGACGGGTTCTCTGAACCAGCGGAAGATACAATCTTCGAGGACATAGCAATAGTACACTCGTTGGTAGTCCCTGTGTTACCTGTCCCCTTTTCAATTTGATTAGTGTATCCTGTCGGCCAGACACTCACTGTGGTGTCGTCGTCATCCATCATTGCAAATGCGATGACAAGCGCATCGTCAGTGACCGTTGTGACAGCAGGTGGGTCAGGGTTTGCACTGGACCCGGTCGTGTAGGCACTGCCTGATCGTGCATCAAAAACACGAGCATCGACACCTCTCCACGCTTGACAGACATAAGGAGCGTCGGCGGTGGCACTACTAGACCCGCGCACTCGGACGGTCGTAGGTGGTGACGATTCGCACACTAAGCCGTAAATGTAACCGTCTACAGATGAATACTGTGATGCGTGCAGATGGAACCAACCGTCTTGTGAAATGTTACCATCCACAGCCGCATCTGGTGTGGCGTCGGCTAAGTTGACGTCTGCCGCAATCATAAGAACCAAAACATCACCTTCTTGCAAGCTCCCCGGTAGTGTCACGTCAGTTGTTGTGGTCCCACCCTGAACAACTCCAGACACTTCATTCACGAGAGTGATACCCGTTGGAGCAACGCCATCAACAAGCCCACCGGCCCCGAGAAGTTTTCGCGCTAAGATCATGTGCCATCCCCGATCAATGCGCCATAGAGCGTCGTGCTAACTTTCCAAACGGCGACCCATGTGTAGCCCGTCGTCGCCAGCGTTGGTGCGCTACCGGCGTTGTTCACCCAGGTTATCGTCGGCCACGCGAACGTGTATGCTGTGCCGTCATCAATACCAATGATGAAACTCTCGCCCGCAGCTACGTTGTCCGTAACGGAGGTCATATTACCCGTGAGCGTCAGCGTGTGAACCGTACCATTCGCCGGGTCAAACTCGGTCGTGTTGCTGCCGGCCGTCGTGGACCACGCGAAAATCTCTTCCGTTACAGAGCCATCCAGAATGATGTTGGTGTGGGTCTTGTTAGTGAAAGTCTGCGTAGCCGTCAGAAGGGCAATCGTATCGCCTTCGATAGACGCAAGCCCTGCACTCACGCGAGCAAGTGTCGTATCACTGGCGTGACCGATATTGACCGCTGTGAACTGCGGACTGTCACCAGTACCAACTCCGAGATTGGTACGAGCATTTGGCGCTGAACTGGCACCTGTGCCGCCGTGTAATACAGCTACGTCTGTGCCTTCCCATACGCCTGTACCAATCGTGCCTACAGACGTTAGGTTAGACAGGGTGTCAATAGCTGCTTCGATAGTTGCTTCAGTTGTTGCGTCTAGCGCATCAATGTTACTGAGTGTCATAGTGCCGGCGCTGTCCGACAGAATGGCCGTGCTATTCCATGTCAGCGCCGTGCTGGCAGCGAAGTCCTGGCTGCCGGTGATCTGTCGAGAGCCATCAGCCAATACATACTGCGTGTGGTCGTCGTCGCCTAAGCCACCCAACAGCCCGTGATCTGTAACAATGGAGCCAGAAAATGTTGTGGAAAACACAGTCTCAACAGACTGCGCTGATGACGCTGACTTTTGGAAAATGATGCGCCCTATAAGGACAGCTTCGTCCATACGGTTAGGTAAAGGCGACGGCGGAGTGTCTGCTTCGGCTGCGGCCTCTGAAACGTACTCAGCTTGTCCGTACATACTGAGCAGATTGTCATTAACAGTGACATAAAAATACTGCACAGACCAACGGTTGTTGGTCATCGTAGCAAGCGTTCCACTGCCATCGTCGTACTGAGTGTTATCCCACGTCGTTTGAGCCGACTGTTTCGTGAATCCGCCTACACCGTCACGGTAATAACGGTCGAAAGTTCCTGTCGCAGACGTGTCAATAGCCGCGAGCGCAAATCGGTTTAGCCGGTCCCAGATAGCCCCTGCGCTAATTGTAATGTTGCGAGTGCCTGTCTCGCCCAGAATTAGTCCACCTGTCCGCTCATCTCGCTTCAGAGGCATGGTCTCGTAAAGGCGGGAGATCATCAACCCCGCATGGTCGCCAACTTTGTGAGGCGCATTCTCGATCCAAAGATCAGACCCCTCCCGCATGACTTTTCCTAACGGAAACTCCGTGTTCAAATCCCAACTGTAAGACGTTTTGACAACGACTTGTGGCGATCCTGCATTGTATTCGACGCCAACATAGCGCTCTGCGCCGTCAGGTATGGCGTTTGTGTTTGCTGCTGACCAGTCGAACCACAAGAGTTGAGCGACATCACTATCTGTCGCCCGTATTAAACCTGTACCAGCGGCAACGTCAAAGTCTGTCCCATTTTGCGTAATCGTCCCGCCGCTTGTATGACCGGCGGAGTGGAAGATGTCTTGTGCGTGCTGGATGGTGCTGTAGGTCGAGCCGGCGACGCGGGCCATAGCGGTGCTGGCCGGATCGTAATCAGAAATATCTGCTTCAACTACCGTAATAGTGTTGTTGGCAGTGTCTATCGTCTTGTTGGTAATCGTGCCTGATGCCGCCATGATCTGTGCCACGACATCGTCATAATCGACCTTTTTTGAAACGCCGCCATCAACAACATAGAACAGGTCGCCACTGGCAAGCGCGGTTGTGGCAAGCAGCGCGGAAAGTGCTGTGTCAGCCATCAAGCAAGCCCTTCAAGCAAAATGGCGTCGGAACCGCCCTCAAGAAGCAGTTTATCCGACGCCGTTTCCAGCAGCAGTACCGATGTGTCTGCGCCAGTGCCGCCTCCACCAAGAAGCCAAGGCCTCCGACGACGATGCCGGAACACCATGACCGTTACTCCACGGCGAGGAGTTGACGGGCTGTTGCCTGGGCTTTCTCGATCTTACCGCGAATGTCGGCCAGATCCTTTTCCGCAGCACGGCGTTCCTGACCCAGTGTTGCAAGTTTTTCTTCTGCCAGAACGCACTTGGCTTCCGCTTCAAGAACCTTCTTATCAGCAGTATCTGTTGCCCTCTTGGCAGCATCCCTTGCCTTCTGGCGAATATCAGCCGCCTCGGCACGAGCGTCGGCAATAGCCTTCTGGCCATTTTCCTGCGCTATTTTTGCGCCGGCACGCGCCTTGTCTGCTTCCGCTTTGAGACGCTCGGTTTCCGCCTCCGCGCTTTTACGGCGAGATTCGGCCTCCGATGCCAACTGGTTCTGGCTCTCCAAGACTTTGACAACCTCGTCCGCGTGCTCGAATGCGCGGAACATATTGCCCATTTGCTTGAGGCCAGTAGCGGCCTTGCTTAGATCGGCTTTGGTCGTCATCGCAACGCCCTCCGTGCCAGGAGAATTACATCGACATCAGTACCTGTGCCGCCCGACGTGATAGCTCGAATGTACCGGGGAGCCTCGGACAAAACCTCCATGGCAGCGGCGGTTTTAGCCACCGCATTGCCTTGCGGGTCTGTCATTGAATGCCAGTTGGTCCCATCGTTTGAACCCTGGATTGTCACCGTTGCGCTGCCAAAAGTGCCATCAATCGTAACCGTCATATCGACGAGGTTGTTAGTCTCGATTGACGTGCCGGTATCGGCATTGCCCATGGTTTCCCATTTGTATTCAAACACCTGCGCGCCACGGGAAGTAGCGCCGGATACGTTGATGGTAGCCATTCGCTATTCCTTACGCTGGCGCAGAGGCTGTGCGGATATAATTCTCAATCGCCTTGAGAGACTTCAAGAGCGCATTCTTGTTGGTGGTCAACTGAGCCGTCGCGTCAGTTACCCGCAATTCGATGACCGTGCCTCCTGTCGAAGACCCAACCGTAACCGCGCTCACGTTACCCGTGCCGTCCACTGCAACGCCATAAAAAGTATCAGCCATTTGCTGTTCTCCCTAAAGGAAGGGGAGCCGAAGCCCCCCAACCTGTTAGACCGAGTAGTAGACGGTCAACTGAATTGCAGTCGGCCCACCATTGAAGGTAGTGCTGACCTGCGCGACCACATCGTATTCCTTGTGCGAGTCTTCGGACAGGCCAAGAACTTCCCAGATGCGAGTTTCGGATTCAGCAAGCGTGTACTCGCCGGATTCGAACGTCTGGTCGCTGTTGTTGTACGGGCCAGCGGACAAGTCGAGGGCTGAAGCAAAGAGGTCCGCATCAACCACGGCATCGCCGTTGGACTCGGTATCCCACAGGCCGATATTAACCGCACCAGCCGTGGTGGCATCTGCGGCGTTAATCAGAACCTGATGAACGATGGCGTTAGAGGGGATGCGGCAGAACCTGTAGGTCGAGTTCGCCGTATCATCGGCAGCGGGAGTCACAACGCCCTTTGCCACACGAAGACCACCACCCTGGAGAGCGCCGTCCACGGGGGTCCGTGGCGTTGCCTCCATGAGAGTAATGGTGGTTGAGTCGAGATGCTGTACAGCCATTGGTCAGCTACTCCTTATGCCCGGTAGGATTCAATGTTGAAGACCTTGTCTTCATCGAGGCGAGTCGCGCCAATGGTCTGCGCCATGTACAACTGCCAGGGTTCGCCCTGGAGGTCGTGACGTGTCGAGACACTAGCGTACATGTCATTCCAGATGCCCAGATGCATACCGGACTTGCACCACACCGGGATGTTGACCTCGTTCGTGCCGGCAGCAGTCGTTTCGATCTGCTCGCAGAACACAAAGTTAATGCCCAGGAACCGGCGCAGACGCCCGTCCTCAAGCACCGGGGCCATACCCGACTTGTAGTCGCTGGAGATGATTTCGATCTCGTTCAGCAGAGCCGCCTCGTCCACAGCCGTCAGGCCGCAGTAGAGAGGATCGCTGTCGAGGTCGATGTGTTTGCTGCGCGCAATCTCGCGTACCGCCCGCAACTTCGCCACGTTCAGTTCGCTGTTGGTGCCGCCAACCGCCACGTCCACTTCATTAGCCGCCGTGAAACTGGTGGAAGTCCCGCCCGTCTCGCCGGTCTTGGCCGCGGCCTGGAACGCCTCGATGATTTCAATGTCACGGGCGCGGCCCATGGCATACATCGCGTTCTGGGAATAGGTGGATTCGGGATCGGTGATGAGGCGCAGCTTGTCGAACATGTCGATCAACTGCGGCAGGTCGTAATCGACCGGGTAGACCCACCGACGATCTGTCGGCGCATCGACGCGACCCATATCGGCAAAGCGAGAAGTCACCTTCTGCGCCGCGATCTTGCCGACCTGATCAACGGGGGATGCCTGCTTACCTACATGATTTCCAATCATCACATAGTTTTGCAGCATCGAACCTTTCTGCTGGAGAAGCAGCTCGACATTTGTCGCGAACTGCATCACCTGGAAGGTGGGGATTACATTTTCAGACACGTTGTCCACTCCAAGGTTAAAGTCAAACCGTTGAAGGGCGTGTCCGTGTGATTACGGGGCCGGCTTCTGCGTCGTTTTCGGAGGACGCCCCCGGCGCGGCCTTGGTTCCGCGCTGTCCGCTGGCCCATCGTCAGACGGGGTATCAGCGTAGAGCGGCGCTAAGACGTAGGCTTCATAAACCTCGGCTCGCGCCACAATGTCCTGCTCGCTTTTATCATGCCTATGAGCCATTCGCAGGCATTCAAGGCGAACATTAACAATGCAGTTATCAACAGCGTTGGCCATTGTCAAGCCTTAAAGTTGTGTCTGGCCAGGATAGGCAGTGCGTTGCAGCCTTTCCATTTGCTGCCGCGCCTGCGTGTCTCCAGCCACAAAACGCCTGCCAAAATCCTTGTCCCGCTGCAACTGCCTGATCTGCTCGCGCGCCTGTTCCGGCGAGCCGCCCGTGCCAAAGCCAGGAATTTCCCCGCCAACGAAACCGTCATCCGATGCCAGTTTACTGCCGATGTTCAGCAGGATTCGAGCGGCTTGTCCCGGTCCCAGGGCCTGCTTCAAGGCCTCCTGCGCCGTATCGTCAATACCGAACTCGTCAGCGGCACGCATGGCAATTTCGAGGTTGGCCCTGAAGTTCTGACCCCATTCCAGCTTTAGCTGATCCACCTGCGCTTGATCGCGTTGCTGAATCTGCTGCGACTGCTCCGCAGTAACACCGCCCACATATTCGTTCCATTTCTCGGCAAGCTGCTGCGCCATCGGAACGGGAACACCCGCTTCATACATCCACTGCGCCGCCTGTTGTGCAAAGGCTCCATCCTGTCCTTCGGGAACGGGGAGTTGGTAATCTTCCGGCCTCTGGCCAGCGCCCAGCTTTTCCCAGATTGGGCGCATGGCTTCCGGCGATTGATCCTTCGGGATTTCGATCAGGCTGTCGGTTGGCTTGCCCAGCATCTTCTCGGCATTCATTGCCGACTTGGCCAGAGCCTGCACATCGGGAAGGCCTTTGTTCGTTACCCAGGCCTTCGCCACCGGGTCTTTTAGAATATCCCAGGAATCAGGTGAGGGGCTGGCAGAAGGCTCAGGAGTAGCGGAAGGAGGCACACCTCCCTCGCCTTCCGCCATGGCCGCAAGCCCTACGGTGACGTGGGGATCGGACGGGCTTGCAGCGTCTTGTGGGGCGACATCGCCCTGCGGTACGGTATCATTCATTGTCTGGTTCCTTCACTGTCCTGCCGTGGTAGAGTTGCCACAGCGTATCCTCGTCGAGTTGCAGATGCTGCTGTATCCGCAGCCAGACTTCCCGACGCCCCTCTAGTACCGCGCTGGCTCTTGCGTCGGGCATTACCGTTGTCTGGTAGGCTCTGCAAAAGCGTGCGAGGTCTTGCATGACGACAACCGCATCGGGATTGCCTGTGCCGAACACACGCTGATAAGCGCGGCGGCGATTGCCGAGGTATCGCTTTAAGGCCTCGATCATCCAGCGGCCTTCACCAGTCCGGCAGCGGCAGGTGCGGCCTCAATCATAGTCTGCATTTGCTGCTGCTGAGCGCGAGATGCCCGAAGCTCCTCCACACCTTTCATATTCCGCATCCAACGGAACGGCACGGCGGAAATGTCGGCTAGTTCCGGTAAAGCAGCATCCCAATCGACCCAATCCAGCGGAGACGGGTCGCCTGTGATTTGAACGTGAGCGCTGGCCCACTCCATCAACCGCATCAGACCCGTCGCCTCCTCGGCTCGCTGGGCGCGGGAGAGCGGGCTGTCGTAAATCGTGTCGAACTCGGTTCCAGCCTCGATCAGTTCTTCCGGCATTTCCGGCAGCAAGCCCTGCTGCGCCAGCACGTCGAGTTCCCGTTCGATCAGCGGGCCAAGGTATTCTGTCTGGCTGCGCCCCATCGTCGGAGACAGTAGCGCGCCTTTCTCTCTTGCTCTCTCCATGACTTCGGTCGCGGTCATGGTATGGCTCTCAACCAAAACCTGAAACAGCGTGATCAGGAACACGTCATTGATGACCTCGCGCTCCATTTCCATCATGCGGTCTGCGACGGCGAGGTTGCCGACCGGCAGCGTCTGGACGAGAGGCCGGCCATTGGCATCGACGCCACCGAAGTTGACGGACCCTGGCGTCAGGTTGAAGCCATCGAGTGCGCCATCGTCATAAGCCAGCAGCACAGGATCGACCGTCCTATGCCCTTGTTTTAGAACGGTTTTTTTCTGCTCGTTCAGCGTCTTGATCGACGGGAGTGCAAGCATAGCCGGTGAGCGGCCATAGGTCTCCCCCGGTGCAGTGATGTAGCGATCAATCGCGTAAGGGAACTTGTTATAGCCACCCTCTCGCACAATGGAGGCAGAACTGCCGGAACCTGTATCACCCGCAAGCGCGACGTAATAAGACGCATAGAACATCCCCCTGACATCGGCACGGCCAGGGTCATACCCTTCCGCTTCCTCGCGCGGCTTCACGCAATGGATGAACCAGAACGGCGACTCAGCCTTCCTCTCATCCTGCAAGGCTTCCTGCATCTGAGGCGGCAGGTTTTCTTCGCCGAACCATTGCTCGGCCTGCCGCGCGGTCAGCGAGAACTTCCGCAGGGCCGTGTCGATGATGCCCTGATGGTTTTCAAGGAAGAACACTTCCGCCAGATGGATTGCCTTGTAGCGAAGACCGCCGCCGTAGCGGGAATCGAGCGCATCAACAAACAGCACCCCGGTCCCGAAGGCACCGAGAGACATACCCACCTCAAAGTTCTGGCTGGCAAAGTTGGCCATCGGAGCGTAGCGGCGTTTGAATAGCGTATCCGACGCCTGCTCGAAGTACAGTTTCACCCGCTCGTTCTTGTCGAAGGCGGGATTGCTGGAGCGCAGCCGGTGCCACTTGCTGTTGCGCGGCGTCAGCAAAGACTCCCGCACCGCAGCAAAACGCGAGAGCGCAAGGGCAGCAGTGGCGTCCACCATTTCCTCGGTGCGCTTTTCCCCCTGCGTCGGGGTGGAACTATAGCCGCGCGCATCGAAGGAATCGGAGTAGGACGGCAGAACCCGCTCGGCAATCTCTCGCCAATGCGACATCCAGTTGTGGCGGTCAGACTCAGCCCGGTCCAGGCGTTGCTTGATCGTGCGGGCGAGTTCTTCTTGCGCCATCAAGCGCCACCAAGCAGACGCCGCAGGCCTGACGGCTGATCATTCCCACCAAGGCCAAGCGGCCCGGTCATGATCGTGCTGGACCTGCCGCCACCATAAGCGGCTCGTCGGCGGCGCTCGGCGGAAGCATCGGCATCCATCTCGGCCTCATCGGGGCCTTCCGGCATCGGGGGTAGGCTTGGCTTGCTAAAGAAACCCATGGCAAAACTCCTTTGTTGCCCCTTATCACCCAAACACGCGGTAGTCAACTCCCACCGCCTGCCGGCTTCTGTTGCGTCCAATATAATGCCGCGTGTCCTTGCGGGCAATTCGCTTGGCAAAAGTCAGGGCCAGGGCATCGCCGTGATCGGGCGAGGCCACGCCGCGGGCCTTCATCTTCTCTTTGCTTTCAAGCCGTATCTTGTCTGACGTGGACGAGGCGAAGCCATATTCCGGCGTGGTCAGGTCGCGGAACAGTTCAAGCGACTGATCAATCGCGCCCCCTTTCATCCAATCCCGCATGTCGGCATACATTTCGGTCCGCTTGTCGGCCCATTCTTCCTTATCGGCCTTCGATCCGAACCAGACCTCATTGACCCGGTAGCCCATTTCTCTCAGCCGGTCGATCACGCCCGTCCCATTGCCGGCATCCACATTCACCGCATCGGGCTTGTACTTGTCCATCATGCGGGCAATCTCGTTCGCCATAAACATATTGTCCCGATTCTTGAACACTAGCGGCGGGATCGAGCGCGCATCACGACCCTGGCGGAACCGTATCACCGACTGATCGTTGCCGAACCTCGCAAGGTCCACCCCCATAATCAGAGGCGCATACATATCCTCGACAACCTCACGCGCCTGCGCGCCATAGACAATATCATTGGCAATGAACTGCTTGTCGCCTTGCTTGGGGAATTGCCCCAACACCTCGACCCTGGCCTCATCGCTATCAATCCCATGCTCGGCAATGATAGCATCATAAGTTGCACGATCCGTTCCCTCGACCGTGCGGCTATCAATCGTGCGATGCCGCCACTGCTTCGACACATCGGGATTGTGAAACACATCGAAGAACGCGCCGCTATTCCGACGAGGGTTGCTGAACACATG
>Ga0070750_10002291_pt1 | contig 10608 bp, 9 predicted proteins | sample VirMetDEL_Nov_24_FD_77013 | JGI IMG/M metagenome (GOLD analysis project Ga0070750, IMG submission 77013) | Aqueous microbial communities from the Delaware River and Bay under freshwater to marine salinity gradient to study organic matter... | ecosystem: Environmental > Aquatic > Marine > Coastal... | reverse complement strand
TAGTAGGAACAATCAATGGTGGTACCGGTGGAGGGGGTTCTAGTTTTCCTTCATTATCTATTACAGATACTACAGGCACAACTCTTATTTCATTGTCAACCGATGATTCCACATCCCCAACTACGGGAGCCTCTGTTTTTGATGGCGGGGTTGGTATAGCCAAATCAGTTTTTGTCGGCGGTAACGTCAATACCGATGGAAATTTAGGGGTTAAATCAGCAAAATTAACTTCAAACGGTGACGATATTTTTGTAAACGCGAATGGGAGCAATGTTTATCTTAGACCCACAGAAGGTTCGAGTGTCGGACAAGTTTTTGTTTCTCCGACCCAGACGAGTATTAAAGGTACCTCAGGGGACAGTTTCACAATTCAAGTTTCTTCAGGAGATGCGGTTTTCGAATCGACAACCGAGTCTTCTTCGGGAATTACAGGATCTGTGGTTTTCAAAGGAGGGGTAGGAATAGGAAAGAGTCTTTTTGTTGACGGTACAACCGCCTCTACTTCAGGTTCAACAGGTTCAGCGGTTTTCAAGGGCGGTGTGGGTATTGCAAAGAATCTATTTGTAGATAGCACAAATGCCTCGACATCCAAAGTCACAGGAAGTATTGTGACGGCTGGTGGAATCGGAGCTTCAGGAACAGCAACCGTTGATACCTTGGTGGTCACATCAAACAAAGACGGGGAAACTAGCGGTAAGGTTAGTAATACCGATCATGGAGAAAGCTCTACAGCCATGCTGAAACTAGAGAACGATACAGGGACCGCCGATTTTTATTTGAATTCTTCAGCAGTAATATTAGCTCCTAATACTTGTACTTTAAAAAATAATGTCGGACCCCTAGAGGTTTCGAGTTCTACAGGTTCAATGACAATCACCAATGAATTAAATACTGACATGGATATAACTTCAACAGGGATTGTTACAGGTGGAGACTTTAATACCGCAGGGGATTTGATTCTCCAGTACGCTAGCAAAATTAGATTATCCGATAACTTTTTACCAAACGCGAATATCCTAAGCATTTCTTTTGATGAGCCAAACGGTCTTAGCGGAAACGGAACGTATCTATCTACACCCGGTGCAGGTGTTGGAGGATCTGCGACACCTGTTTTTGGAGTCAATGCAGTTCAAACAAAAGTTATGGTAACAACAGAGTCTACATCTTCAACTACGGGGGCTCTACGAGTTTTGGGTGGTGGAGGGTTCGACGGTAACGTCAATACCAATGGATATTTAGGGGTTAAAACAGGAAAAATAACTTCAAGCGGTAACGATATTTTTGTAAACGCGAATGGGGGCAATGTTTATCTTAGACCTACAGAAGGTTCGAGTGTCGGACAAGTTTATGCTTCTCCGACCTCTACGGTTTTTACAGGTACCTCGGGGGACAATTTCACAATTCAAGTTTCTTCGGGAGATGCAGTTTTCGAATCGACAACCGAGTCTTCTTCGGGAATTACAGGATCTGTGGTTTTCAAAGGAGGGGTAGGAATAGGAAGGAGTCTTTATGTTGAAGGAAGTTTAGGGGTTAAAGCAGCAAAATTAACTTCAAACGGTGACGATATTTTTGTAAACGCGAATGGAAGCTATGTTTATCTTAGACCCACAAGAGGTTCGAGTGTCGGACAAGTTTATGCTTCTCCGACCTCTACGGTTTTTACAGGCACCTCGGGGGCCAATTTCACAATTCAAGTTTCTTCGGGAAATGCGGTTTTCAATTCGACAACCGAGTCTTCTTCGGGAATTACAGGATCTGTGGTTTTCAAAGGAGGGGTAGGAATAGGAAAGAGTCTTTTTGTTGACGGTGCAAACGAGTCTACATCTCCAACTACCGGTGCTCTACAAGTTTTGGGAGGGATTGGTGCCGCCAAGAATATTCACTCGGGAGGGAACATTGAAGCTGTAGGCTCAGTGACTGCCGCGAGTTTTGTGGGAGGACAATCAGGATCTTTTACACCAACATTTGTCACGGGGACGTCTGTGACTTATGGAACCCGTGCGGGATTCTGGTACAGGTTGGGAAATCTCGTTAATATTTCAATTCGTCTAGATTCTACTTCAGTGGTTGATTTGTCAGCTACAAATCTAACAGTTGCAGGGTGTCCTTTTGTGAATAACTCTGGAACTGCAGCTGTTGGGGGTTGTACTCTGTCAGACTATGGGTTACCGATATCAACGGATACTATACAGGCCGTAATGTTAGACGGGGAAAGCAATATTAGCTTTTTAACTAGCAGGGATGATCTCGGAGGGATTTACGTAAAATCACCAACAACAGCGAAATCTAGATCTATTTATCTGCAAATGACTTTATTTACGAATACGGTTTAAAGCTTCAAAGAATATATCTAATTCTTTAACCTTTCTTTTTGTTCGCAATACCGGAATGTATCTGTTTTCGATCCCTAAATCTTTTAATATACGTAAAGCTGTATACTTTAGGTTGGGGAAATATTTTCTGGATTTTTCAATTCTATAAAACAAATTTTCAAAAACCGTGAATCTGACATAAACTTCTTCAATGACCGATGATAAATTTTTCGTGGTTTCAGGATCCATGTCAAATACCTTGATTCCCAGATACCTTTTCACAAAGTAAGGAATATGTTTGTAGTACTTTTGGAGTTTGTAGCTCTTTAGAATCTGACGACAAAACTCGTACGGGTTCCCGGGGTTGTTTCTCATATACGTTTCCATAATAACCAAAACAGGTTCGTCTTCTTCGATTTTCGGTAAACTTTCTCCAAACAAGTTTCTGACTGTTGATTTGAACCTAGCCATTCTAGAGTACCGGTGTTTCTTTTTCAAATACGACTGGTCCCAGTACGTAGCCCCACAAACATACTCTGGGGCTGAATCGATTACCAGGTACTTTTCGAATCCATAGTAATCGGGCTCGCCTAGAATATCAATCTGTTGTTTTGTAAATACAGCGATCCTAGATTCACCCTCTCCATCATACCGAATCGGTTCCATTAAATAGTAATAATGTCTGCTCTATTTATATATGTGTGGCGAGGCACCGTGTACCCCCTGTGAAAAAAGAAAACAAGACCCCGTGAAATTCAACGCGTTTGAAAACAGCAAAAAGGTTTGCGACTACACAGGGTTTTCAGGGGCGGGCCTGATTGCCGATTTTGTAAAACCTCTAGATAAATTACCTGCATGGTTTGCAATTCAAATGTACCAGGATACTTTACCGGACCATTTTGAGGAATTTGAGTTGTCTAAAATATCACAACACGTGGCTGTTTGGACGGGGGGAACAGACGCCTATGTCGCGTTCCGAGGAACTGCTATTGGCCAAAAAGGTGCTCTTCAAGATATCCAAGACGATCTACAAATAGCTTTCGGGGCCAACTGTAATTTACAAATTCTCAATGAAGCCATTCCTTTGCTGAGAGAACTTTATTCAACAGGGTATAGAATTACTTTATCGGGTCACTCGTTGGGCGGAAAGGCTGCACTGTGTTTGGGTCATATGCCTGGTGTCGTGAATGTTGTAGCTCTAAATGCCGGAGCTCCAGTAACTAATCCCGACTACAAAGGTCCGGGAATAGGTACCCATTACCATATCGTTGGGGACGTTATAAGTACTCATGTTTACGGAATGAACATAGTAAGGGTTACAAAGAGAAAAGATATAAACTGGTTGGATCCATGGTTTCATAGTACAGACAGATTTTTCAGGGGTGAAGAGTATGCGTTTGTGGACGCGCAATTTGAGCAAAACGAGCTCGAGGATTTTTTCTTTGTTACAGGGGAAAAACGTCTCATGCTGATAAACGCACTAACATCTGTTTTTACTTTGTCGTGGTACGGGGAAGCCAAAGACTCGATCTGCAAGAACCCAGTCCCAGGGGCTACTCAAGGTCGACTCTGTATAATGAGTTACGAGAGGGGTGGGCATAAAATTCAATCGACTCTCTTTGGAATTGCTGGAGGTCTACTGGGTTTGCTAAGGAACCCTCTGTCGGGGATTTCTGGAGCGTTTGCAGCGCAGGGATTACCTGACGGGGACATTGGAGGTTTGATTGGGTTGTTCCTCCCTTATTATGCGGTCGCCTCGTTTGCCACAAAAAATATAATTGAACGTCTAATAGAAAACTCAAAGGACCAGTCGGAATTGGAAAAGGAATTGGAAAAAATTATAAAGTCTGAATAAAAATGGTGCAAACCAGTACTTGACGTGGTATTGACCAGGGTATTACCTGGTAATGGTAATAATGTATGGTAAAAAGGGTAATAATGTGTGTATCTATAGTAAATGGCTTCTCACTTTAGATGGTATGGAACTGACTCGGATGTTACTATCCCCTTCAACGCTAGATACAGCTACCCTTCGCAGTCGAACAAGACAACGATTACGGTACCTAGAATTACCCCAAAGAATCAGGCGGTTTTTAGTCCAGGTAATCCTATCAGAATTGAAATCCCAGCGCAGGGTTATATTAACCCAGCAAACACCACCTTGGAATTCGACGTTACTTTGTCGTATACTACAGTAGCCGACGACCATTCGATCATTCGTTTCCAAAACAACATCCAAAGTATCTTTTCACGACTACGAATCATGTACGGATCAACTCCTCTTGAAGATATTCCAGAGTATGGATTTTTGGTAAGATCATTGACCGAGTGGACGGCTACTGGACAAAACGGTGGACCGGATCAAATGTCTATCGCTGACGGTGTAGGTAAAAAGGTATGGGGAACCAGCGGAGGTTACCCAAACAGCAACGATGACGGGATCCTTGATTCGGTTAGACCTCTAATGGTAAATACTAGACAGTCTCAAATTCAAGGTATCTCTCTACAGAGGGCCGATTTATATGCCCCCGACACTGATGTAAAGGCATACCAAAATGCTAACATGGGGTCAGGCTGGGGTGCTATTCCGTTTAGCGCAAACTCTAGTCAAGCTGCTCTGGATGGAGCTGGCCAAACGATTGAAGTCACTAGACGTTACCAGATTCAACTCCATGCCGGATTGTTTCAACAGGGTAAACTATTGCCAGTAAAATACATGGCTTCCCAGCTAGCTATTGAGCTTAATTTGGAACCCGCAGCCAACTGTATCTTTTGGCAAAAGGGGCTTGTGTCCAATGACTCTGGGCCATATTCTACAATCAGTGCGACACCACCAACCTACTCTGTATCCAACGTCAACTTTATTCCTGAAATCCTGGAATTCGACACCTCTTATGATGAATCCTTTTTGCAAGGTTTGGCTAGCGGGGGTGTTCCAATCAAATTTTCTTCGTGGAACCATTACACTTTTGCTACCCCGGCTTCTTCTTCAATGACCTTTTCTATCCCTGAAAGAAACAGGTCCATCAAGTCTGTTTTTATGATGCAGCAGCGTGACCCAAAAACTATTGAAACTGATTCAGGGGCATCCTTTTATTCGTCAAATACTACCGTTCTTGGAAACACTCTTCAAGAGTACCAGTTCCGAATTGGGGGTCGTATGTTCCCTGCTTCACCAGTACAGTGTTCTACTCAAGTCGGTGGAGATCGTACAAACGGTGGTGCTGAAGCATACGTTGAATTGGCAAAAGCCCTAAAGACTATCGGTGACTATAGACTATCTGTTTCAGTAAACAGTCTTTCCTGGGCTGCTCCTTACGGTATTTTACCCGGTGGAGCTCAACACGCTAACCTGGAGAATACATCTCTCCTCCCTGAATTCGATGGAAAGTACTCTGCAGTCACTACTCGTTTGCCTGAAGGTACTTTGATCTTGCACGAGTCTGAAGCATCTAGAAAATTGACCGGAACCACGGACAATAAGTACAAATATGCAGGTAGATGTGCTGCAGGTAACCTCGACTCTGGTTGTTTTGCTATGGCTATTGATCTCGAGACTTCCAACGGCCTGGAAATCTCAGGTCTTAACGCAGAGGAACAGTCTGATATTTCGATTACTATGAGATGGAGTGCCCCACAAGTTCAAGGTTTTGTGTTCCAGGCCTTTACTTATTACGATGCCATGATTGTCTTGCATGAGAACAATGTATTGGAACTTATTAAATAATGTGTGCAGGATTAATAAATGGGTGATGCTTTATCTTTGCGTTATGATTATGTGGAATTGTACTGCGATTCTTTAGGGGCTAACCAGAGCAACGATTCAGGCGCTCTTACTACAGACTGGCCACGGTTTTACTTTACCCAAAAGAATTTTAGACCGGCAGGCCTAAAGATTATTTCAGCCAACATTCCTTTTGTGTTTGATACAATTACCGCTGATAATAATCTGATTACTCTGGTTATATCAGCAGTCGAGTACCCTCTATACATTACTCCAGGAACATACACAGGTCCAGATCTAGCCACCGAATTGAGTACACTATTGTCTACGGTTTCTGCAACAGCCGTCGTTTGGAATCCCGATACATTTAGATTTGCATTTACAGGGGTTGTGGATTTCTCGTTGATTTTGCCTCAAGTATGTGCCGATATCCAGCTAGGATTCAAAACAGGAACCTGGAATTCGACGAGTAATATCCTGGTTAGTCCTTTTGCCGCGGCACCATCAGGTCCTTCTTACCTTTACCTGAATTCCCAGACTATCGGCCCGGTAGTCCACGGGCATATTCAAGACGGTGAAAATAGAGTCAATCAGTTATGTAGAATTCCGATTACTGTTCAAAAAGGTGGGTGGATATTCTACAGCGATCCCAACCCTGAACAATTCTTTGATTTCCTCCCCCAAAGTTTCAACGTATTTGACTTGTATCTTACCCTGGGGTACGATCAAGCAACGGTGCCTCTCTCTTTAAAAGGATTAGGATTTAGCGTAAAAATAGCGATTCTCAACTATAGGGAAGGGGGTGTTCCTATCGGTCAAAGACCTACTTCTTCGCAGTTTCTTACAGGTTAAATTGTATGCAACTATAATAAATGGAGTCTATAATTCAAGTTTCCAGTAAGAGTGTTAATCAATGGAACTATGATTATATTTCCCCAGGGGCTGTTTCCAGTGTCGGAGACGTTTTACAAAATGTTCGACTCAAGCAAAGTGCCCCTGAACTTCCAATGAGATTCTTGTATGACGACGAGGAACTAGTAGAGCGCGGACAGAATGTCCAAGACGGGCAAAAACCTAGTTTTACGTCTGGAGGTTATGGACCTAGAACAGTTGTGAGGGATTCCTACAATTCTCCATACGAGACAAACCAAGTTGGTATTTCTACCCAGGAACTCCACCCTACCAACTTGGCTTCGTCTACCCGAGTAGCGGCGCGACCCCAAGACTCGTGGAAATCCCAGGCAGGTCAGACCCTTCTTTCTAAATCTACCGGTATTGACTTCAGACCTTTACCTAACGGGTACCCCGCTACAGGTGTACCGAGAGGTCCTCAACCAAGACGTGGTTTTATTACATCTAATGAATTTTACAGACCGGGCCAGCAACCTGTACAGCCCCCAGGAAAAGAGCAACCAACAGATCCAAAAACAGGGATACCTGTACCAGGAGCTGATTGCAGAGACCCAGACCTTACACCAGGTTTGGGGAGTGGAAGGGGAAACAGACCCGGGCTTATAGGATCGGGGTGATAATGTATGCTTCTATAATAAAATGATTACCTCTGGACTCGTATCTACCCATACAGGAACTTATGATGGCCGTAAACATTCTTACGATCCTCTGGCTACAAACAGATGGGTAATGGATCCGGATGGAATTAATCAAGGAAATATAAGTAAGAAGCCTTTACCGGAATACAAGGCTTCGCATCCTAATTTTGAAAGACCAGAACCTAGGTCTATAAATTACAATAGTATTTTTCGTACAAGGGTTAATGTCAGTACATTTGCTGAAACTTACCCGAGTTTAATCAAACCTGTTATCTCGAGACCGGAATTTGGTGGTGCCGGTTTTGGACCCGGTCTGGGTGGACACGGAGATCTACAAAAAGGTCTAGCTCCTATAAAGGAAGAACGGAGCCAGGATGAAACCATTCTAACCCCTGAAAGTATGATGGAATTAGTTAATGGTCATGATGAAGAAACCCCTCAAAATATAAACCAGATCCATTCCCAGGCTATCGTGGAATCTGTCATGTTCCCTGTTAAAACAGTAAAAACAGTGGCTAAACCTCCGGGGATTATAACTCATCAGGATCCTGTTCAAAAGACTATGGAGCCTGATTCTGTTCTAAAGGACGAAGATGTATCTGGCCTTGAAGATGTTCTTAGAGGCTTTGGGAAAAGTGTAAAGGCCGAAGTCAGAGCCAACGGGTCAAGATTATATAAACCTAAACCTCGGAAACCGCCTGTCACTAAAAAATTAAAAAGACCTGAAAAAACTTCTAAAAAATTTAAAATAGCTAGAAAAGCTAAAAAGCTTGTAAGCTTCTAAAGACTCGAATGGTAATAAAATTCTTTACTAATTAAAAATGAACCTTTACGAAATTGATCCGGAATTACTAAAGAAACCAGTTGCACACAAAAAGACACCTGCAGCTACTAAACGACGAGCCCCAAAGAAAAAAGCCGAGACCCCTGTCGATGAACCGCTTACCCCACAAGACACCCCACAGCTTACCCCACAAGCCACCCCCAAGAAAAGAAAGAGGGTTACCAAAAAGAAAGAGGTCGAAGCCTCGGATGAAATCACAGAGGAGCCCGTATCACCCCCCAAGGCTAAAAAGAAACGCGTTACCAAGAAATCAAAAGAAGTATCTCCACCACCAACCCCAAAAACTGATGAAAAAGAAACCAAACCAAAAACCGAAAAACAATTGGCCGCTATTGCCAAGCGAAAGGAAACTCTACAACGTAAAAAGGAAGAAGCTGAAAAGGTAAAGGCCGATGCTGAAGCTGCTGCTGCAGCCGTGGCAGAAAAGAAACGTCTAGCCAACGAAAAGCGTCGCCTAAAGCGTCTTGAAAAGAAGAATGAAAAGAAGAGTGAAAATAAGAGTGAAAAGAAGAGTGAACCTCTGCCGACTGAAAATGTCGGAGACAAGGTTCCCGAGCAAATGCCCCAGTGGTTCAAGAAACTCACGACAGAAGCTAAAAAAGTCGAGGGGGACAAAAAGAATGTAAAGGCCCAGGCCTCAAAGGTATGGAACGATCCTGTTTCTCGAGACCGCCTCAACAATGAGGTAAAGACTCATAATCATCGCATGTACTCTATGATATTTGGCAGATAAGAATGTGTGTGTCTTTAATAAATGGGTGTTACTAAAAGGGGTGTTACAAGATGTGTTCAAGTAAAGGAAATACCCGTACCCCAGAATTTTAAACACCCCCCGGTTCCAAACAAGGTTCTACCAAAGCACGAGTTTACGTAAGTTTTATCTAACTTAGAATGGGAATAATCGCCCCCAAGGGTAGTGGAAAAACAACTCTGATTTGCAACATGCTAATGTTCTACAAGGGATACTTTAACACCATTATTGTTTTTTCACCCTCGGTAGCTTCGGACGAGAAATGGGATTATATCAAGAAACAAAGTTTGTTGGTTGAAAACAAACCTCTAAAGAAATGGATGGCTAAAATGGCCCAGGCCCGAAAACAAAAAGACAATGTCGTTGAAGAAGCTCCAGTACATATTCCTCTTTCGGGTTTGGTTGGAAACGGTGACACAGAATTTGACGGGGTTATACCTGAAAAGAATTTCATTACAGAATACCACCGCGAGGATCTGGTTGAACTAATGGAGAACCAAAGATCTATGGTTGCTTTTCTAAAAGAGCATGGGGAAAGTAAACATTTGGCCAATAGAATACTGGTGGTGTTTGATGACTTGGTGGGTTCAGATTTATTCTCCATAACTTCCAATAACCCATTCAAGACTTTTAATACTAATCACAGACACATGTCGATTTCAGCATTGATTGTTACTCAGGCATACATGGTACTTTAAATTAATAGGAAATACCAAAGACGGTTCGACTCAATTTCACTTGCGGGATCTTATTTGAAATCTATAATGAAAAGGAAAGGGATACAATCTATAAAGAGTACCCTATGGGGTTAACTCGTGACGCGTGGGAGGAGGTTTATAACCATTGTATTTCCGAACCTTTTTCCTTTATGTTCTTCAACAACTTCAATGAAAAGAGTTTACGGATAATGAGAAAATTCGATAAATACATTACGATATAGTTTCCCAATTTAAATGACTGTCAATATCAATATCCTGGTTATCGAAGACTCATACAATATTGCCACAATCTATGATCTTTGTAAAAAAGTTCAAGTACCCTGTATTCGTCAATACACTCTGGAAAATTTTTTGCCCATGATGAAAAAAGATTTTAATTTTGAAAAGACCATGTTATTTTCTTCAACCAAAAAATGTATTGTCGAAGTGGAAGATATCCCCGATATCGCTGTAACCTGGAACGATGAGGATCCTAGCCAATTTGAGGATTTCATGAGAATGGTTTTAGATCGGGGTGATATAAAGAGTCACCCTGACTATGAAGTGTTCCGCGATGTACAGATTCGGCAAGAGCCCCCTGAAGCTGGGTACGTTTTGGGTATGTTTTACGATAAACCACGAGACTGGATGTTTTACCAAATCACCAGACCTTTTGACGATCAGCCGTTTACTACGATTGTAAAGGAATACTCAAAGGTGGGAATGGAG
>Ga0070750_10002287_pt1 | contig 10620 bp, 10 predicted proteins | sample VirMetDEL_Nov_24_FD_77013 | JGI IMG/M metagenome (GOLD analysis project Ga0070750, IMG submission 77013) | Aqueous microbial communities from the Delaware River and Bay under freshwater to marine salinity gradient to study organic matter... | ecosystem: Environmental > Aquatic > Marine >... | reverse complement strand
GGTTTCTGATGCCGCGCGACCCAACAGCACTGGTCAAGGAAGGCGTCGAGGCTGGTCCCGACCCGGTATCGACTTACGCCAAGGAGCGGGCGTTGTGGATGTTTGGTGCTGCCAAGGCCGCTGCCAGCGAGGTCGGCGGCATGGGCGCGTACATGCTCAGTGGACTGGTTTCACTGCCAGACGTGGTCGATGCCGCCCGAGCCTACACCGACCCAATCGACGAGGAGCAGAAGGCGTACAACGAGGAGATGTTGCAGAAGCCCGTCGTGACCCGGTTGTCGGAGGGCGCTGTCAACATCGGCAAGGGTGCGCTTGCGATGGCGGGCGCTCCGCTTGGGCTTGGTCCGCTCGGCGCACCCGACAAAGCCGGCGAGATGGTCAAGGGCGTCACGGGTGGCACCATCGGCTACTACCGGGCGCTGCTGAACCCGTCGACTTTCGCCGAGACGGTCGCCGCTGACCCATTCGCTGCCGTGGTCGAAGCCGCTCCCGTGGCAGGCGCAACTGCCGCCATGCTTCGGAAGAAGTCGGGCGCGCTCGCCAAGGTCGCAGAGAGCAAAGTCGGCAAGCCTGGCGCACGCGCTGCCAGGGGCGCTCGCGGGCTCGACGTTCTCGCCGAAATCCTCGACCCGACGCCGTACCACTACGACGCGGCGCAGCCAGTGGAAACGTCGGCGACCTACTCGCGTGGCGAGGCGAAGGCGAAGACCGACGCGCAGAATGCCGGTGTTGCTCCCGAGGTCGTGGACGCCGCTGAGGCCAAGATTGCCAAGGAAACGCCAAAGCGGAAGGGCATTAAGTACGAGACGGTCAAGGGCGCTGCCTCGACAATGGGCAGGATGCTCCGAGGCGCTGCGTGGGGCGCAATCGTCCTTGAGCCTGCGACCGCTTTGACCGGCGTGCCGCTGCTCGGCTTCACCGCAGGCGCGCTCGCCCACCCTGCCGCCAAGGCCGCATTCCGCGCCGTCGCCAAGCGCAAGGGCATCAAGCCGAGCGAGGCGCAAGCAGCCTTCGACCAGGCGCTCAACGACCCGAACGCGACCGGCAACCCCGACGTGTCTTCTGCCGTCGAAGGTCTTATGGACGCCCGCAAGGCTGCCGCGACTGCAGAGGTCTACGCCCGCCGCATTGCCTCTGCCATCGAAGCGGGCGAAGGCGTCGTGCCCGTCAACGAGGCGGCTGCACTTGCGCCCGAACCGTCGCGCTTAGGGCAGAAGTTCAGCCTTGGCGTCGACGGCTCGCTGACCTACGACCCGGTCGGAACGTCCAAGTGGTTCGAGTACGCCGCAAACGCATCGGAAGCCCGCACCCGCGCCGCAGCCTTGAAGGTCTACGCCATCGAGGCGAAGAAAGAGCAAAACGCCGCGCGCTACGCCTTGCAGACGCCCGAGAACGTCGGAAAGTTCAAGCAGGCAAAGCGCACCCGTGAACTGCTCGACGCTGCCACAGCGGGCAACGAGCGGCTTCTGGACCGACGCATCGCCGTCGAGGAGCGGTTGCAGACCCTTGTCGACACCGCAGGCATCGAGCGGCTGGAGCAAGGCGTCGCTGACTTTCGTGAATACAAGCGCGCGGCGCTGGCCCTTGAAGACCAGTTGGGTGGTGTCGAAGGCGTCAGGGACTCACGCAAGCTTGCCTCGGAGTTCCGCAAGGTCCGATCCGACTACGAGCGCGCGGTCATGTTCGGCACGCAGAGCATTGAGAAAGCGTCGGCGTGGTTGGGCAAAATCATGGAGGAGGTTGGTCCGCAGATGGACCAAAGCGCGGTCGACGCCGTAAAGGGCGCTGCTGCCCGCATGGACGAACTTGCCGCCAACCCCATCATGAACCGCTGGGGCAACCTGCTCGACGCGCAGGCCGCAGTCCGCGACCGCCTCCGCGCCATCGACGCCGAGACGACCCCCTACGAGGTGTCGTGGCAGGGCGTTCGTGGTCGCAGCACCGTCCGCTACAAGGCAGCCTCGACGTTCGTCCGCGAGTTTGAGAAGGCGCACGCTGCCGCCAAGCAGGCGCATATCGAGGTCGCTGCCGGCGAGCCGATGACCAAGGCGCGCGAATCCGCAATCAACAAGGCGCAGGCGATGCGCATGGTCATGGACGACGCGGCGATCGACTATTTGTCGATCAACCGCGAGCGGACCCGGTTGCTCGCCGCCCTGGACGACGTGGTCGAGCAGTTTGGCGACTCCCCCGGCGCAACCAAGGCTGCGCTCGCCAAGGAGTTGCAGACCCTTCGCGCAGAACACGCCGATGCCCTCAAAGCAGAGCGCCGCGCCGACAAGGCGCTGCAAGTCGTCCTCGACAAATCCGAGGTGCAGGCGGGCAAGATTTTTGAGGCACGTCGCAAGTACGACGAGGCCAAGGCAGTCCTTGACGCCAAAGCCGGAGGCATCGAGACGCTGACCGCGACCATCGACGCTGTGAACGACCTGTTCAAGCGGCAGAAGGTCGAAGCACCAACGACGCCTGAGCTGCAAGCGCGTGCGATGGCGGGCAAGCTGGAAGAGTACGACCGCAAGCTGACCCTTGGCGAGGCCATTGCGGTCGAGCTTGAGGGCGAACTCGCGGCACTGGTCGATTACAACGGTGAGGTCAAGCGCGCCTTCGATGCGCTGGTCGCATCCGAGGCCGTCACCAAGCTTGCCAAGGACGCCGCCAAAGAGGCGACAAGCGCCTTCCCCGCCGAAGAGAAGCGGGCGCTAGTCAAGTCAGGCGCCGCCGAACTTCGCAAAGCCGGCAGCCCGATGTCTGCCGTGTCCCTTGAGTGGACCGACATGGCAATCACCGAGATCGTCGGGCAACTGGTCGACCTTGCATCGGAGTGGGCGCCTTTTGCGGACCCGCCCGACCCGATGGTCGTCGCACGGCTGTTCAGCATGGCGGCGCTCGACAACGGCATCGTCCACATCATGAACAAGCGTGCGCTTGGCGCCATCGCGGAGTTTATGATCGGACCCGATGTTCCGAGCCGCAGCAAAGCAATCGTCGCGGCAAAGGAACAACTGTCTGCAACCGTCGCCGACCTCGTCGCCAAGAGCATCGACAGCAACGAGTGGCACGACCCGACCTTCCGCTTCGGCGACGGGCACGAGGCTTCGCTGTCAACGCTGGTGACCTCGTGGATGTCGACGCTCGACGTGCCGACCAAGCGGCGGTTCAAGGCCGACACCGCCAAGGCCATCGGCGTCCACCTCGCACGGCAGATCCAAAGCCACCACATGCAGGGCACCATCGCCGCCGACCTCGCTCGGCAGATGATTCCCGGCGACATCAACAACACCGCCGCGCCCTTCAAGAGCTTTGCTGACTGGGCGCAGGGCGGCGCTCAAGCCGTCGTCGTGCCGTTCGACGTGGCTGAACTGCGTCAGCAACTTCTCGGCGGTCCACTGGCCGTGCAGGCGTTCATTGACCAAGCCGCCCGCATGGTCGACCCCGAGTCGCCTATCTCCTACGAGTTCAGCCGGCGCATGAGTCCCGATGGCGTGCTGTCGTGGCTCGACTCGATGAACAACTACGTCGAGGTCATCGGCGATACGGTCAAGGCGCGCGAGCAGAAGAGTGGGTCGCTTGCTGCAATCGGTGGCGCTGCCGCAGGCGCGATTGCAGGCGGGCTCACAGCCGGTCCCGCAGGCGCAGCAGGGCTTGCCGTCGCTGGTGGCATCATGGCGCCGCAGTTCCTCGCCGCCGCCTCCGAGCAGTTCAACAACCTCCGCGTGTTCCTTGAGCAGACTGCTGGCGGAATGCGGAAGATGGGGTACGCGCCCGTCGACAAGGCATGGGTCCACCGTGGCGCTGCGACTGCAATGGACGCGCAGGTCGCCTACATCAAGAACGTCTCCAGAGTCGAGACGCTGATGAAGGTCATGCTGACTGCGTTCAGCGTTCCGACGTGGACCGGCAACCTGCTGTCCAACGCTTTCCTTGCTTTTCTGACCGAGGGGTATTGGAACCCGTTCCAACTGCTGACCACCGATATGCCGAAGGCTGCCCGCGACCTGGCAAGGTGGCGCGAAGGACTCGCCAACGACTACGAAGCCGGCAAGTGGTTGGCGTTCTCCAAGAGCGGGCTGATGGAGTCGAGCGTCGTCGCTGACGTGCTGCGCGACTGGGGCACGTCCAATGCAGGCGGCAAAGTCCGCTCCGCGTTCGAGGACACGATGAAGGTCGCGACGACCTTCTACGCTTCGCAAGACGGGCTCGCCAAGGCTGCTGCGTTCAGCAAGCAGTACGACGCCATCAACGCCGCTATCGGACAACTTGGCGAGGGCGAATACTTCAAGACTTTTGTCGGTCCCGACCGCACCAAGACCATCACGAACAACAAGGGCGACTTCGTCCTGCTCGAAGGCGACAAGCGCGTCGTCACCAGCCCCGGCGAGCCGGCGTTCCAGGCGTTCGTCGGCGAGGCTGCGAGACTGTCTGCTGCCGCTCGGTACTTCGACTTCTCGCAGCTACCCGGCGTTCTGCGTCGGCGCGACACCATGATTTCCGCCTTTGCCGCCCCGCTGTTCGGCTGGGCGTTCAAGGCACTCGACGCTCCTGGCAAGAGCGGCATGATGTCGGCGGTCCTCGGCTACGCCCCCAGCACGTCGTACATGACCAACAGCCCGGCGCTGCTCAACGCCAAGGCGCAGGAACTTGCAGGGCTCGCCGTCAAGCGCAGCGCCATCATGGCGGTCACGCGAGCTGAAGCAGAGGCTGCCGAGGTTAACCCGCGTCTCGCCGACGCTCTGTCCTACGGCATCCCCGGTCTGTCGTGGATCGGAATGGGCGAGCCGGGTGACGGCGTCCTGAACTACGGCGAGCAGAACAACATCAACCCGTTCCTGCCGACGCTGACCCTGATGCGCCTCGGCGTGCAAGGCGTCGTTGGTGTTATGGACCTCGTCGGCTTTGGTCCCGAGACGAAGACCGAACTTGCCAACGCCCGGCGCGCGAGGATGAGCCTCACCGAGCAGCAGCGCGAGCAGGCGAAATGGGACACGTTCTGGTACGACTTCTACAGCGGCAAGGGCGGAACGATGCGTGACTTCATTCACGCGATGGGCTTGTCGGGCAACTTCCTTGCTCCTGCCATGCAGGTTGCCGGCGACTCCTCCGCGTCGGACGCGGAGATGCGGGCGCTCGCTCGAAACTCCCTGCGAATGGTCTTCCCCAAGACCCCGGTCGACATCGCCGACGTGCTGATTGGCGTCATGTTTCCCGATGGCTCGTTGACCAGCCGCAAAGAGGTCTACGACACCACGCTTGGCACCAAGCGACCAGAAAGCGCCTGGCTGATGGCGACCAAGATGCTTGCGGGCATCGGCGTGCGGGAACTCGACGCAGAGGGCGCAGCAAAGCGCCTGGCTGCGTTGCGGCAGAAGATCGACCGTGGCATGAAGCGCAACATCGTCGGTGATATTAAGAATATCAGGACCAAGCTCCGGCGCGACGACCTGACGCCCGACGCTCGTGCTACCCTTGAGGCAGACCTTGAGCGGCTTCAAGAGCAACTGCGTCAACGTGGCGAGTGGCGAAGCAGGGACCGCAACAAGGTGCCGAGCCCGAAGGAAGGATGGTTAGAGCTGGAAGAAGAAGATGAAGAGGAGGAGAGCGAGCAATGAGGTTCAGTAACTTCCTCGTGTGGATGGCGGCAATCCTTGGCGTCGTGCTGATGTTCTGCGCCCCGGCGCTCGGCGCTGACGGGACTGCTCAGGCGCAGTCGTCTGCCTTCACCGAGTGGGTGCTTGGCATCGTTGCTGCGCTTGTCGTCGCTGGTATCGGAGGCCTTGTCCGCGTTGCTCTCGTAGTCAAGGAACTTTCCTCCGACCTCAAGCACCTGTCCGAAGACTACAAGAAGGAGGTCGAGGCGCGAATCCGCCTCAACCAGAAGGTCAACGATAACGAAAAGGCAATCCGCGCCGACTTCAACACTATCCGCGACATTGTCATCATTCGACAGAACACCCCGTAAAGGGGTTGAAGGTGGACCCATGAACCAGAACAGCGCATTCACCAACATCGGCAAGCGCGCCGGCATCACCAACGCCGCTGCACTCTCGACCGCCCCGGCCTACGGTGCCGGCGCAACCAACCCCGTTCTTAAGGCGACCGATGGAGCACGGGCCTCCAAGCGCATCCTCGTCGAAGCGGAGTTGACCGGAGCGGGAAGTGGCAACCTCGTCGTGACCTTGTGGCGCGGCAATCCCGTTCGGGAGTCTGTGTCCATCGCCGACGACGAGGCGCTTGCCGGCGCGTGGACCGTCGCCTACGCGGGCACGGCCAAGAAGGTCAGCATGATCGTCGACAGCGAAGGGCTCGACCTCGGCGTCACCGCGACCGTCAGCGCCATCAACATTACTGCCGACCTGCACTTCACCGCCATCTACGAGGACTGACATGCGACCAACTCGACGGGACAGGAAGAAGGCGAACGCCTGTATCTCGTCGGGGATGCGGCAGTTCGACGGCTCGCAATGGCTTGACGCTGCCGACCTGGCTGCGCTCGCGGGCGGCAACGTCACGACATGGACGGCGCGGCAAGGCGTTTCCCCGACGCAGGGAAGCGCCGCCAAGCGCCCAACGATGAACGGCTCGACCGGGTGCGTCGTCTTTGACGGCGTCGATGACTGCCTGGTTGGCGACTGCGGTGTCGGCGGCTCACCAACGGCGACGTGCATCGTCTTTGCTGAGAAGATAACCTCTGGCGCTGGAGCCGTCATCCTCGAACACACCACGCAGCACTACGACCGCAATGGCTTGATGATGGCGCAGCTCAACGCGAGCAACGCCAACTGGCAGTCGATCGGCTCCACGACGCTTTCGACATACCGGAACAGTGAGCAATCGGCACCAAGAGGCGTGAACGGCGGGGCGATGAACCGCACGCCCAACCCCGACACCATCCTCTCGATCTACAACGGCGGCATCGACGACGGTGCTTACGGTCGACAGGTCGACTCGACGGGCAACTTCGCAGCGTCGTCGTCTTACATTGGTTCGCGGAACAACGGGGCATCCCTTCGGTTCAACAAGGGCATCGCCTGCATCCTCGTGTTCCTCGACCTGCTCACCTACGAGCAGATGTGCGCCATCGCGGCCAAGTACCGCAAGGCGTGGAGGTTCTGATGCGCTACACCCTCTACGCCCGCGACACCAACGAGGACTTCGGCGGAGAAGCCGACATTGCCAGTTCACGCGCTCGGAAAGGCGACGACCTGTTCTACCTTGGATGCTGCTCGGGCGAAGTGGACGCAACCCCGTGCTTGTGGCAGGTCTTCACCGACGACCCGGTTGCAGAGATGGCCGAACTCGGAGTGACCTTCGTGGAGAACGAACAATGACCCTCGACCCACTCGCAGCCGGCACGGCAGTCTTCGTCCTCGGTGTTTGCCTTGGGCACGTCACCGTTGGCATTACCCGCATGCACGCCCAACTTGAAGCCAAGCTCGGCAACCTTTCCCGCCTAGCCGATGGCGTTTTTGTCGTTGTTGGCTGGGCGCTCGGGCTCGGGCTCGCTGCCGTAGGCGGCTGGTACGCGGCGCAGGGGCTCGACTCAATCTCCCACCAAGTCGGGCTTGTCGCGGGGCTTGCAGGCGGCGTCTCGTCGTCGGCGTACTACAAGCAGGTTCGCAAGCTCGTGCTTCGTGCGGTCAGCAAAAAGGTCGATGCAGCAGGCGAGCAAGACGAAGGCTGACCGCCCGCTTCGGCGCAAGGTCCACAGCCAGCGCCACGGCCACGCAGAAGCCCGCCAGAGCCGCGCAACCGACACAGACGCCCGCAGGTAGCTTTAGACGCTTTGCGGCCAGCACGGCGGCTCCTGCGACCCGTGCGCCGGTGTCTGCTGGGGCTCGGTCGCACCAGGCTGCGTAGGCGGCCAGGCGGTGGGCTATGGCTTGGCGCATGGCTCCACCCCCACCACAGGCAAAGCCTCGCCCGCGTAATTGATCGTCCCGTCGTAGTCCACGGTCAGCAGTTTGGGATTCGGGTCGCGAGCGACCGCCATCGCCTGCTCGATCGTTTTCTTCACGTCGTAGGCGCGGGTGAACGTCATCGCGTTGCCGGGGTTCCCGATTCCGCGCGAGCCGTGACGCCCATATCCAGGCAGCAGTTGCGCCTTCACGGCGTCCATCGCGGCCTCGGCAGCGTCGCGCGCATCGATCTCGGTCTGGTAGGCGCTCGACCAGACCCACACGACCTCGTGCAGTTGGCCGATGCCGATGCGTGCGTAGAGGTCGAGCGCGTCGACGATAACGCGCGCTTGCTCCTCAGAGCATTCGATTGTGACTTTCATGGCTTCACCTCCAAAACAGCAGCCGCCCGTCGCCGAGCAACCTGCCACGACCCGCCGCACCCAGCAGCGATCGACACCGGCGGCAGGTCCGCGACCTTGCGCTCGCCATCGAGCCAGTCAAGCCACTTGGAGCGCGGGACGACCGACCATTCCCACGGCGGATGCGTGTGCGTCGCGTACACGGCGAGGACAACGGGTCCGCGCTCGCTGACCTGCACTCGGGTGCAGCGGTAGGTGTGGCTGGTCCAGGTCACGCGTACCACCAAGGCCGAACCGCGACCGCGCCCTTGCGCTTCCACATGTCCGTCTTGTCGCGCTCGGCGATGGCGCTGCGCTTGGTGTTGTGCTTGTGGTTGCTGCTCGCACAGCCGATCGTGACGATGCGCCCCTCGTCGATCGCGACGCAGACCTCGACGTGACCGACGGCAACGCGCTCGCCGCGCTTCCACTTGCCGGCGTAGACGATCAGGTCGCCGGGGCGGGCTTCGGAGAGCGGGCGCGCCTTCCCGACGCGCTTCAGCGCGATGGCGTCGGCTCCGAGCCAGACACGCGAGCGGTCAACGGTAGCGAGTCCGTCCGTCTGGTTTTTCGGGATGCCGAGGCAATGGCACGCGAAGTCCGAGCAATCGCCCGTCTCGTAGCCTGTGCCAAGGTCCGGTAGCCACGACTCGCCGAGGCCGGTGTTGCGGCTCATCGAGTAGGTGACTGCCGGCCACGCGAGGGCGGCGCAAGCGGCGGCAATCACGTCCTCGGCGGTCGGCTTGTGCGCGTGCCACAGCGCGGCAAGGGTGCGGCTTCCCGGCCAGCCGTCGGGCTTGAGGTCGTGGGCTTGTTGCCAGACGCGAACAATGCCTTCTCGGTCGAAGCCAGCGCCAGCCGTGTCGGTGTCGTCCGCCATCAGCACCAACGCACGCTCGCTCAGATTCTCCAATGCCTTCTGCTTGCTCATGACTCCTCCTTGGCGGCAAGCGCCGCATAACGCCGTTCAACGCCGCGCATCATCCCAGCCAGCCAGCGCTCGCAGCGCGTCGGCGCTCGCTTCCGCAGCCGCCGCGTCCGACACCTCAGCATCTGGCGACTCAATCCGCTTGGCAACCTTGCCAGCGCGGTAGACCTCGCGGACCTCGGCCGCTCGGCGCTCAGCGGCTTTCAAGCGCTCGACCTCGTCGCGCTGCCGCTGCCGCCGTTCGCGCTCGACCTGCTGCTGGTGCAGCGTGCGAATGCGGGCCGCTTCGGCTCGGTCCTCGGCGGCTTGCGCTGCGTCCGCTCGGCTGCGTCGCCACAGCACCGTGATGACGGCGAGCAGGGCTCCGATGATGGCGGCTGCTACCGTCAAGACTGCCTGCATGATGTTCATCGACTCACCCTCCACCCGGCATACCCGCCGGCAATCAGCCCAGCGACACCGGCCACCACGACCGGCCACCACGCGATGCGTTCGACCTCGACGCGCTGCGTCATTGGCGGCAGCGGCTCGGGGCACTCGGGACAGACGCGGCCGCGACACGCTCGCAGCTCGCCCGCGCACGCCGTCAGGGCTGCCGACACTTGGGGCAGCAGCGCTGCCGCTTGCGTGACCTGGGTCGAGCAACGCGGGAGCGGGGCGGGTTGGGCCAGGGCCATTGCAGGCAGCAGGGCCGCCGCTGTCAGCCACCAGAAGGGGTAGTCACTTCGCATTGGTAGACTCCTCGATCGCTTGCAACAACGCCGCCGGCTCGCAGTCTTCTTCGCCATAGCCGGAGTCTCCACAGGCGTAGCAGTTGCCCTGTAGCGCGTCCGGCCATTCAACGTGCAAGCGCGCGTCCCCCGTCGCCTCCCGCGCCATCGCCAGCAGGCAGCCGGTGGTGGCGGGATGCTGGAAGTCTGGCACGCACGCGCCTAGGCAATCCCATGTGTCACTGTCGTCGCCAACGCGAAGCCATCTTTCGTGCCGTTGTGCGGTTCCGGCGCTGAGAAAGCCGCACGACTCGCCGGTCACACGATCAACGAGCGGCATCCCCGGCATCCACCGCACAGCCCCGCGAGCGTACAGCCGGCGCCACCGCGCGATGCAGCGTTCGATCTGGTCAGGCGTCAGCATTACTCGCCTCCTCGATCGCCAGCAGCAGGGCTTCGGGTTCGGAGTGAGCTTCAATCTCGCAGCCTTTCCAGTCCGCGACCCATTGACGCGCGGCACTATACCAGACGACAGACGCGCGGGGGTCGTCGGACGCCTCCCGCGCCATCGCCAGCAGGCAGCCGAGGGTGGCGGGGTCGGTGAAGTCGGGGACAGCGGCGTCGCCATCCGTTGCCTCGTATTCCCACACGCCCAGCCCATACGAGCATGGCGCGTGGCCGCCGTCTGT
>Ga0070750_10002284_pt1 | contig 10628 bp, 20 predicted proteins | sample VirMetDEL_Nov_24_FD_77013 | JGI IMG/M metagenome (GOLD analysis project Ga0070750, IMG submission 77013) | Aqueous microbial communities from the Delaware River and Bay under freshwater to marine salinity gradient to study organic matter... | ecosystem: Environmental > Aquatic > Marine >... | reverse complement strand
GCAAAAAACAGAATATCTAAATATGCAGATATCTAAATATAAACATATATACATATCTAAATATAAACATATGCAGATATCTAAATATAAACATATGCAGATATCTAAATATAAACATATATACATATCTAAATATAAACATATGCAGATATCAATATATCTAGATATAAACATATATACATATCAGAATATGAACATATCTAAATATATAAATATCAAAATGTGTGCATATGTCACCAGACCCCCCCCCAGTGGAAATTAAGGGTAACCCCCCCAGTGGAAATTAAGGGTAACCCCCAGTGGAAATTATGAGTCACCCCCAGTGGAAATTATGAGTCACCCCCAGTGGAAATTAAGGTTGACCCCTACAGTGGAAATATGGTAGAGTGATTCTACCAACCAAAAAAGAGGAGAAGTGCAAAATGGAATATAAAGTTGGACAGGATGTCTGGATTCACCTTCCTTGGGTGGACGATGAGTGCTGGGTGGCCGGAACCTTCATCAAAGCCACCGCAAAACGGATCAAGTGCAAAAGAGACCGCTGCTCTGGGGACACTATAGAAGATGGATACTACAAGCCAGAAAACGTAAAACCGAGAAACTAGGGGGGCTTCGGCCCCCACCACAACCACAGGAGAGACACATGACCCGCAACGACATCCGCGAATATTCGAGCCGCTTCGACATCAGCCACGACGAGTGCGACCGCATCGCCGCCGCCTCTGAAACAGAGGAGGAATTCGTCCGCATTTGGGAGAACGAGGATTGGTGGGCCGACCCAGATCGGATGCAATAGTGAGCAACAGGGGTCTTCGGCCCCCACCCACCAGTGGAAATTAAGGTTGACCCCCACAGTGGAAATATGGTAAGGTGATTCTATCAACGCAGGAGGACACAATGAAAATCGAAGCTGCAACTGAATTGCTGACGGAACTAGGACACATCTATGCTGTCGCTCTGGCCGAAAGGGGTCACAATCTGGATGATAAAACCCCAGTGATGAATGGTCTCGCCGCCTACTATATGCTGGACCTGAAAGGAGAGTTTACATTTCTCGACGACAGTGTTGACAAGGTAATCCGAATCATATACGATGAAGTTGTAAGTAGAGTTAGCCCTATCAAGATTGGTCGTAGATGACTGGAGGATAGTATGTATATCGTTAAGATCAGAACCAAAGAAGGTCAAATCCAAGAGTATGAATATGAGGTGGATTATGACGTATCTAATGTGACTGAATATTTCCGCGAGGAATTTCCTGACTGTGAAATCCTCTCCATCTTTCCGGCATAAGGAGAAGCGCCATGATAAACGTCTACAGAGAAATCTACGGTCTGCAATATGACCTGAAATGTCTGATCTCCCAAACGGAGCGGTATCGTGATGATGCTGACCGTGGGATCAACGTCAGCTTTACCTCTAAGGCTGAGAATGAGCCTAAAGAGAAACAGGTCGAGCATCTTGTGAGCTATCTGATAGATGCCAAGCACGATTTGGACCGTCTTCGTGACGACATGAAAAAAGTGCTTGACGACCTCGTAAAGTTGGTTGATACTGTCGAATATGAAACACTAGCGGAAGGGATTCGCAAATGAACAGCACTGAAGTAAAACACACCCTCAACCAAATCGGTTACAATCGGGTATTTGTTGTCATCTTTATGAAAGTGGATGGCACCCAGCGTCAGATGCGCTGCATGATGGAAAAGCCTGAGAGTGGCATCAAGAACCCTGATGTGGTTCCTGTCAAAGACCTAGACAAAGGGGCATGGCGTTCATTCCGTCTTGATAGCGTCCTGTCGATCAGCACATGACCCCCGTGTTGTGTCTAGCTACAGCCATCTTCTTCGAGGCTAGGGGAGAACCCTTGGAGGGGAAGCTGGCTGTGGCCCAAGTCGTCCTAAACCGTGTGGAAAGCCCACGGTGGGAAAATGACATCTGTGGTGTAGTATTCGAGGATCGTCAGTTCTCGTTCACCCACGATGGAAAATCAGATAATATCTACCGCTATAAGAATATGCTAGAGAAACGTGCAGCTACCCGTGCAGTGGAAATAGCGGAGGTGGTCCTGTTAGGGGAGGTGTCATTGGAGATTACCTCTACGCACTACCACACAATTCATGTCGATCCCTATTGGAAAGATGTTTATGCTCTTGACGGGCGCATAGGGAATCATATATTCTATACATGTTCAGAAGAGGAAAGGAACTGCTAATGGACACAAGTCTGAAAAACTTCCTCAAGGAGATTGATGCAAACAGAAAGTCTTTGCTTGAGGAACTAGAAGAGTTGGTAGAGCCAGTCATCTGCGACCTGAATGGAAATGAGGAGTTATACCACGGATGGAAAATTGGTTGGTAAAGCCGGAGTATTCACTGGAGTGGATGATTATGACACAAGCGCAAATGGTGGCATTTCTGAATTGGACTAGACACCCCTGCAAAGTAAAGCCATACCAAGCGTGGTCTTGGGGAGATAGTGGAGTAGAGGAATGATCCAAGCAATCTACATCGACCACATGGGGGATGATCTTCGCATCTCTAACGCTGCGAGAGTGTCATTCAAAAAGAAGCGGGAAGAGTTTCTCTTTGAGGGTGATCCACGTGTTCGCCCCACCGGAAGGAGTGATGAACAGTTGATTAAAGACCTAGCAACAGAGGGACACATTGCACCATTCGGTCATGTCTTTGCATCCTTCCACGTTAAGGCACCTATTTTTGTAGCACGGCAACTAGTCAAGCATAAGTTCCTGCGATGGTCAGAAGTTTCTCGTCGGTATGTAGATGATGCACCTGAGTTCTATGAGCCTGATGTATGGCGGGGTCGTAGTGCTGATAAGAAACAGGGTAGTTCTGGTGTCGTATACCTTAATGGTTATGACGATTGGACTTACAACCAGTGCTGCCTCGCTATGTATGAAGACCTTCTGGAAGACGGGGTGGCACCTGAGCAAGCCCGTATGGTCCTGCCACAGTCCACCATGACTGAATGGCTTTGGTCAGGAAGTCTTGACGCCTTTGCAGCCATGTGCAAACTACGCTGCGCCAGTGACACACAATATGAGAGCCGGATCGTAGCGGATCAGATTAGTGAAATCATGCAGGGGTTGTTCCCTGTAAGTTGGGAAGCATTGATGAAAGGAGATAAAGAAGATGGCTAAATGGGATTTGAGTAAACTAGAAAAAGTAGCTAATGAAGAAGCACGACACGGTAATCGTGAGGCTCTTGAGGCTATGACAAACAAGTATGATAGTCTGATGGGTTTGATTGATAATATCCTCCAAGACCTAGACGATGGCGTCCCTTCTTGTGACACTGCTTATATGATTAGACTTGCTCTAGTTAAGATGGGCAGCGTGTAATGGTATCAGTTGAGCAAGCCTTGGTTATAGCCTGTCTTGGGGTATCATTGTATCTAAGTTGGGTTGTCAGCACTATTAAAGATAAACTACAGGGGTTGCATATGCTTATGAGCTTAATACTTCTTAAGTTTGCCATTCAACAGGAGCTTGACCAATTTGAGGATGACTGAGGCAGAGATCATAAAAATGTGCGAGAGGTTAGCATTTCGCTATAACAACCCAGCCGAGCAACAGGACATGATACAAGAGGGTATCGTGAGGGCATACGAAATTCTGTCTGAAGAGCCTGATGCACACCCAGCCAAGATATATAGGGAGGTCAACAGGCGAATTTATGACTATATTAATTTTGGTTGTCACGCCCTCTCTATCCCACCCTCTGACACGGCAAGGTCGCTGGCTAGGGGTAAGGGCATACCGGAGGGTTCCTCATGGCTCACAGAGGCCGCTGAGGCCCTTCTAGGGGCTATGGGAGGAAATTACGGGGAGTATGACGACAGTCTCGTGTCTGACGATGTAGCCTCACCAGAAGAGGTGCTTGGCGACAAGGAAGAGGCTCAAATCATTTCTCAAGCGATCCTAGACAAACTTGATGGGGAGGAGGCCCTTTTAATCTACATGAGATATTACGAAGACATGACACAAGATGAGGTATCTGATGAACTTGGCATCACAAGACAGGCCATTTCTCTCCGTGAACTGAAGGCTGTCAGAAAACTGCGGAAGGCTTTGTTACGGAAGTTGTAACAAACCGTTACTTGCGGGATTTTTTTTGAGGTGCCTATAACCAAGTGTAGAGACAAACTTAAGTATGAATCTTAAGTATTACTCTTAAGTATTAATAATAATACTAAAGAAAATACTAAAGAAAGGGACTACATGGAAATATCACATCAACCCTGTCCGTATGTCGATTGTGGGTCGTCAGATGCGTTCAGCTATAACTATGAAAAGATGGTCGGTAAGTGCCACTCCTGCGGACAGCCCTACCCAAGCAAACTAGAAACTCATGGATGGGCAGCAGGAAGATACCCTACCAATAGAAATAAGGAGTATGATGTTTTGTCGTTCACACCAAAGGCAGTTAGGGCAGAGTCCCCGTCCAATGGAAAATGGACTGAGATGCGTTGCATCAATCGCTTTACGATGGAGCAATTTAATGTTCTGACGTTTGATGATCGTCAGGAATATATCTACCCCTCTGGCGGAATTAAGGTTCGTCGTCTGGATGAGAAGCAGTTCTACGCAAAGAATGGCTTCAAGGGTGATGAACTGTTTGGCATGAACTTGTTTCCTGCTGGATCAGCTAAGATGGTTACGGTCACTGAGGGCGAACTTGATGCCCTGTCTGTTGCCCAGATGCTCAAGAGCCAATACATCACTCCTGTCGTGTCTCTGCCTTCCGCAACCCCATCGAAGAAATTATGGGAGAAGTGCCATGACTGGTTGGACAGTTTCCCTAAGATCATCGTGTCGTTTGATAATGATGAAGCTGGCAATGCTATCGCTGACCGTATCGCTAAGATGTTCCCCAACAAGGTCTACCGTGTAGATCATGCGGACCTGAAAGATGCCAACGACTTTCTACAAAAGGGTCGTGTTAAGGAATTTGTTGGTGCATGGTGGGGCGCTAAGAAGTATGTGCCTGAAAACATCCTAAACACTACAGACCAGTTCTTGTCGCTATACAAGGACACCCCTGAACATCAGTATGTGCCTACTGGCATCCAAGCCCTAGACGACAAAATCCTTGGCCTGATGCAAGGTCACTTCACTGTGATTAAGGCACCTACAGGTATCGGTAAGACTGAGGTCATGCGCTATCTGGAATACAATATGCTTCAACGTAAGATACCCATTGCGTCATGGCACTTGGAGGAGACTAAGCTACGCAGTCTGTTGGGTCTCGTGTCGTACCATGTCAAAGATAACCTGACGCGGCGAGACTTAATCGACGAAAAGCAGGCAGAAGAGACTGTCATTACGGCAATCAAAGACTTGACCAAAGACGAGAACTTCTACCAGTTCTATTTGGGTGATGGACAGGGCGCTGAGGAGTTGATAGAACAGATCAGGTTCTTCAGTCAGGCCGCAGGGTGTAAGTTCGTGTTCTTTGAGCCTATCCAAGACGTAGTGGTTGGAACGTCAGAGGAGAGCAAAGAGTCCATGCTGGCTGACCTGTCTATCCGTCTGTCGAAATTAGCTGCTGAACTTAATGTGGGTATTGTGACTATCGCCCACACTAACGAGAATGGTGACCCTAAGTATTGCAAGATGATTGGTCAACGTGCTAGTGTCATCATAAATCTGGATCGTGACAAGGAAGCTACTGATTTTGAGGAACGTAACACGACCTATCTACGAGTAGAAAAAAACCGTCCTTGTTCTGAGGAAGGTGCCGCTGGTAAGATGCGGTTCAACTCTGATTCTTTTACTCTAAGGGAGGTATTCTGATGAAACATGAGTATTATCAGCTAAGGGGCCAATATTATTTAAGTGATGGTATTTACTCTTGGGAAGATGTTGACGCTCAGTGCGAAACACTTGAAAAGTGCCTAGCCTGTAAAGAGTATTCGATGATGAACTCCCCTGAGTATGTTGACTACGAAATTATACACAGGGTTGAAACTGTAGTAAAGACAGCCGAATATGGTATAGAAAGTGATTGGGATAGATAATGACTGTCTTCGATATTGAAACTGATGGCCTATTGGACGAACTGACTAAAATCCACGTTCTTGCTTGGATGGGGTCTGACGGTCAGGTTCACCACATGCACGACTATGAGCATATGAGGACGTTCTTTGAGACAGCGGACGTTCTGGTAGGTCACAACATCATCCGCTTCGACATCCCCGCAGTGGAAAAGGTGCTGGGCATCAAGGTTGAAGCACGTCTGATTGATACTCTGGCCTTGTCTTGGTATGTAAATCACGAGCGTACTAAACATGGCCTTGAGGGCTACGGAGAGGACTATGGAGTGCCTAAGCCTGTCATCAAGGATTGGAACAGCCTTAAACCAGAAGAATACGCTCACCGTTGCTCTGAGGACGTTAAGATCAACAGTCGTCTCTGGCGTGACTTGGACCTAAAGTTGAACAAACTGTATCAGGACGACAGCGAGAAGACCCGCCTGATTGACTACCTGACTTTCAAGTTGGACTGCGCCCGTGAGCAAGAGACCCTGCGGTGGAAATTAGATGTGGATCGCACCCAAGCAGCCTACGACGAAATCATGCGCCTTAAGGAAGAGAAGGAAGAAGCACTAGCTGATGCTATGCCCAAGCGCACCCTGACCCAAGTTAAGACCCGCCCCAAAGTCATGTATAAGAAGGATGGTTCCTTGTCGTCTCATGGGGAAAACTGGGTTACGCTGTGCAAGCAACAAAAGATGCCAGAGACAACCTTACAACTGACTGTAGTATCTGGCGAAGAACGGGCTAATCCTAACTCTGTTCAACAAGTAAAGGACTGGTTGTTTGGACTTGGATGGAAACCACGGACATGGAAGTTCATACGAGATAAAAAGACTGGCGAAGAACGTATGCTCGAACAGATTCGTAAAGATGGAGAGTTGTGTGGGAGTGTTCTCGAACTGGCAGATGCTGACCCTGCTGTTAATATTCTGGATGGTCTTACCGTCTTGACCCATAGGGCAGGCATTTTGAAGTCATTCTTGGAGGAACACAAGGACGGGTGGCTACAGGCTGAGGTGGCAGGGTTTACCAATACTCTACGGTTCCGTCATGCCAAACCTTTGGTCAACCTTCCGGGGGTAGACAAACCTTATGGTGATGTGATCCGTGGCGTTCTGACCTGTCCTGATGGTTATGTCCTGTCTGGTGCTGATATGACAAGTTTGGAAGATACCACCAAACGACACTACATGAAGCCCCTTGACCCTGACTACGTTTCTGAAATGTCTCGTGAAGGTTTTGATCCTCACCTCGACTTGGCTAAGTTTGCTGGGGACGTAACACAGGCAGAAATTGACGACTACAATGCTGGTAAGCGTCCTGACCTTAAGAAACTGCGTAAGGCATACAAGGTAGTGAACTACAGTGCCACATATGGCGTAGGAGCGCCTAAACTGGCCCGTGAGACGGGTATGTCAGAGAGGGACGCAAAGAAGCTCCTGAGCGCCTTCTGGCAGCGTAACTGGGCCATTGAGAGCGTTGCTAAGGGCTTGCGTGTCCGTGAAGTAAATGGCGGCATGTGGGTGCTTAATCCCGTCAGTAGGTTCTGGTATAGCCTACGCAGTGACAAAGATCGGTTCTCAACTTTGAACCAAGGGACTGGCGTTTTCTGCTTCGATAATTGGGTTGCTCTGTGTCGTCGGAATGGCATCAAAACTATCGGCCAATTTCACGACGAAATTATCGCACTGGTCAAGGATGGAGAGCAGGAAGAAGCTGAAAACTATGAAATGGTCAGTTGAGAAGCTGAACGAAAAACTAAAACTAAACGTACCACTAGGCACTGACGTGCAGTTTGGTCACACTTATGCAGATATTCATTAATTTGCAAAAGTGCTGAAAAACTGCTTGCGGAAATCAATCTGAGGTGCCTATACTATATTACCAGCCGTTAAGAAAGGAACCCCGACAATGGCTAAACATGTAATGGAAATGGTTCTCGAATATGCACGGGTCTTTGCTGAGAATGCCGACATGGGCAATGCTGAGTCAGACCAAAAGTGGCTGCGAGAACTGGCAAAAAATGGCGGGCAAACAGTGGTAAATTGCTACTTCACGTCCGAAGATCAGATCGACACTCTCGTTGAGGCGGGCTTTGAGCGTATTGCTTTGAACCCTCGTACAAACGAGCCTGTTGATCGTATCAAAGAAGGTAACCCAGATTTTGGTATTGGGAAGTACCTTACCCTAAAACGTAAACTTTCTGATGTTCGAGAGTTTAAGGATAAGAAGACTGGGGAGTTTATTAACTACGATTTTGGTGGACTGCCTAAAGTCGTTGATCTGCGCGACATGAACAACAAACGGTTCTGGTCTTTTGCGGAAGATGGTCCGCTGGGCAATGGAACCCGTGCTATGGTTGAGTTTGACATGTATAAAGGCACCACTATGCGCCTTGAGGCAGTTGGCATTCTGGATCATGTCGCATACGAAGAACGTGCTTCATCTGGCAGTGGGATGTTTGATGTCAAAGAGGATGCAGCATAATGCGCGTATCTTTGGAATTTTGTTTTAACACAGAAGAAGATGGCTTTGATGGCACCCTGACATACACACGGGAAGAAGTAGATGATCTCTACGCTTTGGCACAGATGTTTACTGACGCTGTGCGTGGCGCTGGCTTCTCTTATGTAGTGAACACTGGGTTTGAGAAAGATGATGGTAATGTAGTGTTTGGAGAGTTTTGATGCTGAACGGGAAAGTGCTGATCGACGGGGACATTGTTGCTTATCGTGCAGCCTTTTCCACTCAAGACTTGCTACCCAAGGATGCGGAAGAAAAGGTTGACGACCTAATCAACTACATCCTTGGGGAGACCCTTCTGTTTCCTAATCCATCAGATTATAAGATTTTTCTGACGGGAAAGGATAATTTTAGGTTCGATATTGCAAAGTCATTTCCCTACAAAGGTAACCGTAAAAATAGTGAAAAGCCTACCCACTTTTATCATGTAAGAGATTACCTTGTTAATAAGTGGGGGGCCATTGTAAGCAGCGGAGAAGAGGCAGACGATCTTATCTCAAAAGAAGCTACACGACTTGGTCCTGACACCATTGTTGCTTCGGTAGACAAAGACATGCTTCAAATCCCCTGTAAGCATTTCAATTTTACTACTGGGGAGTGGAAAGAAGTCTCTGAGTGGGAGGGCCTTAAGTTCTTTTATACTCAAATCTTGACTGGTGATCGTTCAGATAACATCGTTGGTTTATACCGTGTTGGTCCTGTAACAGCTTCTAAAATGCTGGATGGTTGCGTTACAGAAGAAGATTTGTGGGATAATGTGTTAAAAGCCTACGACAACGATAAAGATCGTGTTCTTGAAAACGCTAGGCTGCTGTGGCTACGCAGGGAAGAAGAAGAACTATGGCAACCCCCAGCGGAATAAAATATGGGTACAGGTCAGGTTTGGAGGATAAAGTTTCCAAACAGTTGAAAGAGTCTGGTGTTACATTTGAGTATGAGACCCTCAAGATAGTTTATGAGGTAAACGAAACTCGAAAATATACACCAGACTTTATTCTTCCTAATGGGATTATTGTTGAAACCAAGGGTAGGTTTGTTTCTGCGGACAGGAAGAAGCACCTTCTAATACAAAAACAACACCCGCACCTTGATATTCGGTTTGTGTTTTCTAACTCTAAAGCTAAACTTAACAAAGGGTCTAAAACCAGCTATGCAGATTGGTGTCAAAGGTACGGGTTTAAATGGGCTGATAAATGGATTCCAGAGGGTTGGATAAATGAAGCTACTGCTCCTAGTAAACGAAAGCCTAGCAGGAAAATCTAAACCCTATACCCCAGAGGAAATAAATAACCATGAAGATTCTGGCCGCATTTGGGCAACTCTTAATCAGTGTAGGAGAGAGGCTCAAGAGGTCGCACAACGAAATTGGGACGAAGGCTATTGGGCAGGAGTTCACGACAGGGAAGACCCTCATTTGGGGGGTAATTGAAGGACCAATACATGTCTCAGAGTTTGATGAGGATGTTTATGACTACATTGATGACGAGTGTCAGTGGATGCTAATATGCAAAGTGGAGGAGGACGGTAAACTGGGGCTAGTGAACTTTTGGTATCCTACCGAAGATGAGGCCCTAGCGGTAAAGAAATACTTTAGCGTTCATATAGAACCACTGGAGATAACTGATGACTAAAAGAACTACGGTAGTTTTTAGCTGCGCCCACACAGACCCTGACGCAAGTAATGAAAGGTTTGATTGGTTGGGCAGCTTTCTCTATGACTTAAAACCTGACATGGTTATTGACTTGGGTGATGGCGCTGATATGCGGTCGTTAAATACTTTCGACACTCGTTACCCACAAGCTGTCGTTAATCAGTCTTACGAGAAAGACATTAATGTTTACAATGATGCTATGGAGCGTATGCGGTGGAAGTTTCGACAGTCAAAGAAAAAACGTCCTTTTTATGTAGGGTTTGAGGGTAACCATGAAAACAGGATCAAAAAAGCCATTGCACACGATCCACGATTGGAGGGATCAAAGTACGGGATTTCCTTTGGGCATCTTCAAACGGACCACTGGTTCGACGAATACCACGAGTATGCCAACTC
>Ga0070750_10002283_pt1 | contig 10633 bp, 13 predicted proteins | sample VirMetDEL_Nov_24_FD_77013 | JGI IMG/M metagenome (GOLD analysis project Ga0070750, IMG submission 77013) | Aqueous microbial communities from the Delaware River and Bay under freshwater to marine salinity gradient to study organic matter... | ecosystem: Environmental > Aquatic > Marine >... | reverse complement strand
AAGCAACATTTAAAAGGCAAGAAGAAAAAGAGTGATATTTCTGCTCCACCCGGCGCTCCCGGTGGTGGGTCAGTAGGCCACGGAGCTTTGGAAGAGTAGTAAATAAAGAGGTTGGAGAACAAGCCAACAACTAGTTATTATTGCTGCATGGAGGGTTCTCTTGTGTCTGTAGAAAACGGTTGGAACGAATATTCTAGGTTAGTTTTGGGACAATTAGAAAATCTAGCTAAGAATATTCAGTCACTAAACTCTGAAATACAAGAACTAAAGCAAGAGATCGCTAGAATGCGCGAAAGAGAAGATCGTGTAGAGGAACTTCGTGTTTGGAAAGAGAAAATCGACGAAGTAGCCTCCCCTTCTCAAATGAGAATTCATATTAAAGATATCGAAGAGCTAAAGATGTTTAAAACCAAAGCGATTACCATTTTTATGGTAGTCCAGTTTTTTATGGGTTTGGCTATCGCAATCGCAAAAATACTTTGAGGTGTAAATGTTATTTGAGTTTGGATCGTTCTGGCAATTTATTGTTATTTTAGTAGCATCTTGGTGTATGTTTCTTGTTTTTGACTTTGAGTTTACAATTGTGACATTATTAGCGATTATAGTTGCTATGTATAATAGATGATCGACACAAAGCCTTTCGGAAGTATATGTTCTGCTGTATTATATCCCGGCGACATAGTAAGATGGAGCGTGTGGAATAAAGAACTTCACATTCATGAAAAAAGGTATGGTGTCGTTGTTAAAATTCAGAATAAAATGAGAGCGAATCGTCTTGTCTCTATATCAGAAGTTTATGTATATGATAGAGAAAAGATCGAGGACTTTTATACTTTAGGTTTAGAGAAGGTAGAGCAAAATGAAGAGTTTAGTGGATCATGTAGCGATATTGGTAGATGATTTGATCACTGCTGAAGAGTGGTACATTAATAATCTAAAAGCAGAGGTAGAGTTTAGGGATGATTTTTATATTCGTCTTCGATTGGCTAATACAACTTTGGCTTTGATTGATAAAAAGAAATATCCTCATGCACATGTTGGTATATTGGTAGAAAATTATTGTGATCTTCCCTCAAATTTAGGAGAAGTCGTACATCATCGTGATGGAACTAGTGGAGTTTATGCAAAAGACCCATTTGGGAACTATTTAGAGTATATTTGGTATTCAGAAGACCAAAAAAAGGTGTTTGTAAAAGATGATTGATACCTTAAAGCCGCTTGTAAAACAGTTTATGCCTTTCGCACAGAAGAGACTTGGTTTTTCCAAGCCTCCTAGAATGTTTTTAAAGCAAGATGAAGAGAATGCCAAAAACCCTCTTGGAAGAACAGCATATTACGACCCAGAACAAATGTCTATAACTTTGTATACAACTGGTAGGCATCCTAAAGATGTTATGCGTTCTCTGGCTCATGAACTAGTCCACCATACACAAAACTGTAATGGTATGTTCGATAATGTAGGTAGCGTTGGCGAGGGTTATGCTCAAAACGACGAGCATTTAAGAGAGATGGAAAGAGAAGCCTACGAACAGGGCAATTTGTGTTTTAGAGATTGGGAAGACAGTATAAAAAATACTATTTATTTTGAACATCTACAAAAAGGAGATAATGTAATGTCTACAAAGAAATGGAAGAACAAGGAACTCAACGGCCTACTAACCGAAGGCTGGGGTTTCAGCATGGATTTGAGTAAGTTAAGCGAAAAGAAAGGGGAAAAAGGCGATGCTGATCCCCTTGACGGCGAAAGAGCCAAATTTGATAAAGATTACGATGGAGTGCCTGATGGTGCCGATAAAGATCCAAATGATCCAGAAGTTAAAAATGAGAGCCAAGAGATCTTTGCTCCAAACCACTACTGTGTTCATCATGGCGGTGTAGAGCACAACGGCAAGATGGAGATGGCCGAGGCTGTTTCTCATAACTATAACAAGAGACTCGGTCGTGTTACTCACTACGATATGAAGTTGGCTGACGGAACTATTCTAGAAAATGTTGCTTTCGAAGATATCCAAGTAACCAATGCTTCTCTTGCAGAAGGTCACGGAGGTCATCCAGCAAAGCGTGATGATGAAGAAGAATTAGACGAGATGTGCGGTGATCCAGCAGCAATGCAGGGTGCATATACACATATGGAGCCAGACGGTGACGAAATGTATGCTCAAGAAATGGCACCCGAACAGATCTTAATGCAGGTTCAGAATCTTCTTTCTCAACTACAAGGTTCTATGGCTATGCAAGATGATGCTATGATGGAACGTCGTGGTCGTGGTCGCGATAGAGAAGGTATGCAGCCTGATGAGCGTCGCCGTCCTATGAATGAGGCTGTCGTTCGCGAAAGAATTCGCAAGTTGCTAAAGAATGTAAAGTTCAAAAAATAATTTAGGAGACTTATAATGGGCGGTGCAGGCGGACATATGGCCCATCCATATGATTTGGATTGGGTCAAAAGTGGTAGAGACTTATTGAGATTCTATGAACTCGCTAAAGATCTAAAAGGAACAGTCAAGATTGACGGGGCAAATGTTTCGTTCAAACTAGTCGGTGACGACAGCAATAAGGAATTTGCTGTTGATCGCGGCTCTATGTCTAATTTAGATATTGAAGGTGTTACTGTTGATAGAGTCAAGGAAAGATTCAGACCACCTCATGGAATGATAAGAATGAGTACCATTCTTCTTTCTATTCTCAATGAGACTTTACCAGAGATAACCGAGGAACTAAAAGAGTTTGGGATGTATGATGATCCCAGCAGATTCTTGAATACCGAGTTTGTCGAAGCCAAGCCGCTCAATGTTACTCAATACGACAAGAACTTTCTTGCTATTCATGGTCTAAGCCAGTTTTATGAGAGAACCGCCAAGTCTGGTGCCAGCAAAGGCAACTACAGACCGGGACTTTCAGTTCCAGAAGATCCGATGACTGGTAAGCCTATGAAGAAGCCGCCTCCAAGCACCGAGATTCCATACAATAAAGCAACTATGGATAGCATGGTTGCTAAAATTGATAAAAATGCTAGAGCATATGGCTTTGAGGTTATCAACGAGGCACCTATCGAGTCGAAAGGCGAACTTGCTGACTACAGCAGTGCTTTAGCGGCACCTCTAACCATCAAACTAACGGACGATAAAGAGATTACAAAGCCGTTGTCCGAGTGGCTACAATCTGTCGAAAACCCCGGACATGTACCTTTCAGACTAAAAGATGGAAAAACTATCGGTGCTCTATCTCGCCAGAACTATCTAAACCTTGTTGAGAATGGACTGGCTGTCTATGACCTAATGGAAGAAGATGCTGCCAGTACTGCTATTTCTGGTGCTGTTATCGTTCATGCTAACAGACTTTTAGGAAATAACCTTCTTGATGCTTACACAAGTGTTCTCGGCGACCTGAGAGATCAGGAAGGCATCGTTCTACGAAATGCCGAAAAGTTTGATACCGACAGGCCAGTCAAAATCACTGGCGACTTCATTATCAAGAACTTGGGCGGCGGTTTTGGTGTTGTATCCGAAGGTATCCAATTCGATGATGAAGGCTCCATCCCCCCTGAATACAAAGACCAGATTGTGGCGATGGTCAAGAGCCGTAATCTAGAACAAATCGCTCATGCTCGCGAGCTTGCTGCCATGTTCGATTCGCCGCTGGATCTAAGCGATGTTGATTTGAGCAAAACTAATCTCTATTATACTGACCTTAGTGATGTGATTCTAAGCGGTGCTAATCTTAGTAACACTAACTTGGGTGGTGTTAGCCTCCGTAATGCTAACCTTACTGGAGCGAACTTAAGTGGCTCCTATCTCTTGGGTGCTGATCTCGCTGGGGCTATTCTTGATGATATTATTTATGATGATGATACCATATTTCCAAATGGCTTTACACCGCCACCTTCAGCAAGTGTTCTATCCGAGAATATTGAAATTGATTTCGATGATGAAGACGAAGACATGGAAGACGACCGCGAAGAAATCGAAGTTATTGACGATAGCCCAAATATCGAAAACATCATTATGATTTATCCCGGTCGTTTCCAGCCTATGGGTAAGCATCATGCTGGAGTTTACAAAGAACTTGCTAAACGCTTTGGCGAAGAAAATACTTTTATTGCTACAACCAATAAAGTTGCTTTACCAAAGTCTCCACTAAATTTTGTAGAAAAATTAAAAGTTATCAATAAGCATGGTATAAAGAATGTTGTAAATGTAAAAAACCCATACAAAGCAGAGGAAATCACAAAGCGGTTTGATCCCGAAACCACAGCGGTTCTATTTGCTGTTGGTGATAAAGATATGCGCGATGACCCTCGTTTCCGTATCGGTTTCAAGAAGAACGGACAACCAAGCTATTTCCAGAAGTATTCTGAGAACGAAGGAAATCTAAAGCCTTATACAGAGCACGGATATCTTTATGTTGCTCCGCATATCTCGCTTGATGTTCCCGGTTATGGGGAAATGTCTGGTACTACTTTACGAAGAGCATTAGCAAATGCGAGCAAAGAGGACTTCCAAAACATCATGGACTTCTTTGACCCAGACATCTATGAGATGCTAAAAGAAAAATTTGGCAATCTACAAGAAATGTCCTCTATGGCGGGAGGCGCGGTTGCGGGGTATTCTGGCCCTTTGGGATCTACATCGGCTAAACGCGATGATGAAGAAGAAGATTTGGTCAATGAAGTATTAAATTATTTACTAAAACAGGGGTTTATAAAATGAACAAAGAAGAAAGATTACTACGAGAGAATATACAGACTGTTATCAAGTTTGTCAAGCAAAAAAGACTCAATGAAGAGAATGAGCTACGAAAGATCATTCGTTCCATGTTGGATTATGAAATGCTACACGAGGCAGAGGTCGCTGATACCGATCCAACACCCAATAAATCTACTGGAATCAATGTTCTGGAAGACCTACTAAAGAAAATAATTCCTGTTCTCGAAGTAGATTATAAAATTCTAACAACTTCTGAAAAGCAACGAATGTCTTTTCGTTCGCATGTCATCAATGCCATCGTAAACACCCTCAAACCTGTTGAAGTAAATAACGAAGCAGATCCAGAAGCAATGAACGAAGAAATCAATATCGACATCACCGATGGTGAAGAAACTGGTGATGCAGATAAGTTTATTGATATTCGTTCTGATAAAGAAAAACAAGCAGACGAAAAACCAGCAGATCCTCGCGAAGACTTCGGAATTGAAGGTGAAGATGAGACTGGAAGAAACATGGCTTATAGTTCCTTCAAGAAGATTGAATCTAATATCATTGATTCTTATGAGTTACTTGGAGATCCTGAAGATCAGGAACTCTTTCATGATTATTTAATTGCTAATGTAAAATTATATTTTGATAAATTTGAAGACGAATTGGCTGGATCAGTCGAGGAACCAACTAACCAAGCATACCAGACTGCTTCCGAAGAAGGAGCAGCCGAGAGTGGAGGCGAAGTCGATCTAGACCAACCAACAGATGATGAAGTGGATTTAGGATTATAAAACACTTGACTTTTAGAATTTAAGTTATTATAATATATTTGCTAGCAAAGAAGAAGAAATGAAAGTTAATAATATTAATAGTTTAACACAAAAACATATGATTAGCAATGAATTATTGGTTCTAATATCAAATTTAACATTAGAAGACCTGATAGCAATTAAAATTGAATTAACTGCTAGCAATTTAAAAAATAAAATGTATGGCTTACTGCTCTGGAAGAAAATGCCTAATATAACAAAAGAAGCATTACTCAGAGTTGCCGACAGCATCACCACTTCTAAGAATGAAGGAGCTAGATTTCTTGGTCTTGATTTAGAAAACTATTTAATGTTCAGAAAAAAGTATGGTATAAAATAAGGAAGAAGAAGATGAAGTTTATTAAAGAATGGAAGCAGTTCCTAGCAGAAGCAAATTTTATTTCTGATTATAATTTTGATTTAGATTATGATGAAGAAGGAAATGTTATTTTATATCATATTTCACCAACACCTGATATTGAAACATTTGATCCAGACATTGCTGCTGGATCCGCTCAAAACTATACAACAAGAGAATACATCACTTGGAATAGACCCAGAGTTTTCTTTTTCACAAAACTAGGTCAGGAAGATACTGGCATTGGTAAGATTCCCGGTGAGAACTATTATAAAATTAAAATATCTCCAGAAAAACTATATCCAGTTACGAAAGATCCAGCACAATTGTCATCCCCACAAGAAAGAGAAAAATATATGGTTGACAATATACCCGAATATGCAGTAAGATATGAACAGGCTGAGAAATGCGACAGCACATCAAATGACTACAAACGTTGGCACATTTGTGCTAAAACACCTGACTCTGATGGATTGGCTTGGGAAAAAGTAAGAGGTGTTCCATCACTATTGCTTGATAACCCCAAGTTCCATAGACAAAAGCCAAATACCTACGAACTAGTAGCCCAACTAGCAGAAGAAAGATACGGTACTATTGGCTTTATTTACCCACAAGACAAAGGTGACGATGATACATTGATCGCTGTTATTTGGAGGCCGATTGAGACACAAAAACTCGACAACTACTATTCGGAGGAAACATGAGTGATATTATCGGAAGACCTGTAATGATGCCATTTGGCAATAGTTTTCGATACGGAGTTGTAACTAATACAAAAGTAGAAGATGGATGGACTTTCGTTCGCTGCCGTTGGGTAGAAGACGAAGCATTTGAGCACGATGTGAACTTGGTATGCCGTTTGCGGAATCTGGAACGCGAAGAAGAATGGAATCGCATTGATAAAATTCGTTTTATTAATATTGGTGAATCGATTAATAAACTAGTAAAACTATCGGTACTAACGAAATCAGATGAAGAGAATACACAAGAATATTTTTTAACACAAAGCAGTAATTTTTATGCTGCCCTTACCTGATTGATCATTCTATATAAAAATGTGAGACTGATAATTTTACTTCTGAAACATAGCTATCTTTTCTGGTATGATATTACTTATAAGTTTTACTTAGCATTTTTTAAAAAACCAGACTTTATAGATGCTGAATATGAAGAAGTAAAATTTGAAAGTCCTCTAACTTATTCTCATTTGAGGAAAAACAACAAACCAAATAAAGATGTCTGACATAGCAACCGAAATATGTTCTAAAGCCCTAAAGCTAGATTCTTCATACCGCCCAGTAGAAGTTATCGACTCTTTAGAGGCTTTAGTTTTATGTCTTTGTGGCAAAGCAATCGTTCTAGAAGCTTATGAAAAAACAATACGATCTGTTTCAGATATATTTCAGTTACCAGCCGTTATTGTTTTACATACTTTTGTAAGGCACAGAACAAAACAAATTGCTCCAACTAAGAAAAATATTATTTGGCGAGATGGCAATCAGTGTCAATATTGTGGTAAAAATTTTAACTCTCGTGAGCTTACAGTAGATCATATAAAACCAAAGAGCCGTGGTGGTGGAAATACTTGGCTAAATTTAACTGCTTGTTGTCATTCCTGCAACCAGAAGAAAGGAGCCAGAACTCCAGAAGAAGCAGGAATGAAACTAATACGTCAGCCTTACCGTCCCAAGTCGTACATACTCAAAAATGTGGACGAAAAACAAATAAGCGACTTGTGGTCTAATTACCTATGGTATATTTGAGGAGACAAAATGCCTACTAAAAAGAATTATATACTTGATACCAGTGTGTGTCTAACTGATGCTGATTCTATCAACAAATTTGACAATAATGATATTTTCTTGCCACTAAAAGTGCTTGAAGAGATTGATAAGCACAAAAAACGCCAAGATTCTGTTGGTATCAATGCTAGAAGAATCATTAGAACTCTAGACGAGCTAAGAGCGGTCGGAAGCCTACAAAAAGGTGTTCGTTTGGGTAAAGGAAAGGGTATTCTTAAGGTCATGACCTATGAAGATGCTGAAAAAGCCGAATTTCCAGAAGATTTAACTAAAAGTGTACCCGATCACATCATTATCGCTACTGGTTTGTATATTTCTGCTCAATATCCTCGCAGAAAGACAATTTTAGTAAGCAATGACATCAATATGCGGGTTATTTGTGATTCTTTGGGTCTAATGTCTCAGGATTATACCAGCGAAGAGGCAGTTCACTCTTCTGATGAGCTATATGATGGGTTTAGTAACATTTTAGTAGACGATCAGTTGATTGATTTGTTCTATGCAGACGAAAAAATCTATTTAGACGAGTTTGATTGTACTGAGCCAATGTTTCCTAACCAATATCTTCTACTAACATCCAACTCTAACCCTAAGAAGACTTGTTTAGCCCGCTTTACAGACCCCCAGAGTCCATTAAAAAAGATTTACAATGGTTCCATACCTGATTGGAATATTAAGCCGAGAAATAAAGAACAGAACTTCGCTATTGATATGCTTCTAAACCCAGACATCAAGTTGGTATCCCTTATTGGTCGTGCTGGTTCTGGAAAGACTCTTTGTGCTATTGCTGCTGGGCTACAACAGACAATTGGTATAGATAAGTCGAAGAATCTTTATTCTCGCTTGATTGTTTCCCGTCCAGTACAACCAATGGGCAAGGATATCGGGTTTTTACCCGGAACTATGGAAGAAAAGATGCTTCCTTGGCTAATGCCTATCCAAGATAACCTAAAATATCTCATGGGAGACAAAACTTCACTAGAACTTTACATGGAAAAAGGTAAAATTGAAATTGAAGCACTAACTTATATTCGTGGCCGTTCTATATCTGATGCTTTTGTGATTATTGACGAAGCACAGAACCTTACGAGACATGAAATCAAGACAATTATCACTCGTATTGGCGAAAACACTAAAATTATCTTGACAGGCGACATAGAACAGATAGATAATATCTATGTGAACGAAACTTCCAATGGTTTGGCTCACGCAGTAGAGAATTTCAAAGAATATAAGATTGCTGGTCATATAACTTTCCGAAAAGGCGAAAGATCCGAACTAGCAACCCTTGCTTCGAAGGTTCTCTGACGAAAAACTTAAAATAATGTTTTAGGAGTAAGAATGAGTGAAGAGAAAGTTCTCACAGAAGAGGAACTACACAATAATCCCGCATTTTCGATGGTTGTGAACCAAGATACGGAACTAAAGACCTTTTTGGTCGAATATGTGGGTCGAAAGTTTGATAAAGAAGAAGTAACCGTACAAATGATCGCCGAAGTGCTCGCAACCGACTTCGCAGAGTTCACTTATGCCTTCGCGGAAGAGAACTTCATTCGCGGATATCAACTAGGATTAGAAGATGCTGGATTATCTACTAGAAAAGAATAAGAAAAACAATAATTTCTATACATCCGGCGGCATTGCTGTATATGTGAAGGATCCGTTGGCTAATGGCCTTGATATGGAAAAGATAATGCAGTTTATCGAAAGAAAGATACCAAAGAAGTTTCTTTCCGAGGTAGAAATGGTTGTTGTAGCACATTTGAAGGATTTCGATGAAAGAAACATCAATGCTATGTATGAAAATGGTTGTTTATACATTACCCCAGACCAAGATGACGAGGCTGACTTGATTGATGATGTTATCCACGAGATAAGCCACTCATTAGAGCATCCGTATTACAATGAGATATATGCTGATGGAGAACTTGAGGCAGAGTTTCTAAATAAAAGAAGGCAATTAAGAAGTATTCTTTGGGATCATGGATACAAAACTCAAATAAATTTTTTCCTAAATATGGAATATGATGTCGAATTCGACAACTTCTTACTAAATATTGTCGGATACGATAAACTTGCCATGTTGATGCAAGGCATGTTTATTAGCCCATATGCAGCCACATCCTTGAGAGAATATTTTGCAAGTGGTTTTACCGAGTTTTTTATGCATCCAGACCATAAACTACTCAAGTCAGTTTCACCAGTCTTATATGAAAAACTAAAAAATCTATATACTACTGATTGACTTTTCTATCCTTGTGTGTTAGTATTGATATACAAGGAGAAAAAAATGAACCACATTTCTTATTCTGAACTCAAAGAGTGGGTGCATTGTGCTTTTAGTCACAAGCTTATTCGGATCGACAAAATCGAAGGCTTCAAAGGCAATGCTTTTACTGCTTTCGGAAATGCGATCCATAATGTTTGTGAGAAAAAACTACTAAACGAGCATATCGAAGATCAGCAGTATTTTCTATCGGAGTTTGATAAGTATTTAGAACAACTTCCAGAGGATGTGGAAGTCGATCAAAAACTTGTTGAGCAAATGAAAACACAGGGTCAAAATCTACTAAGTGAACCTGTGATAGAAAATGCTCTAAAGGAGTACTTTAAAAATGGTTATGAAGTTTTGGAAGCAGAAATGGCTCTCTATGAGTCCATTGAAGGATATCCAGATTACCGATTTAAAGGGTATATTGATGGTATCGTAGCCACACCCGATGGCAAGGTACATATTTTTGACTGGAAAACCTGTTCGTGGGGGTGGGATTCTCGTAAGAAGAACGACGCAATCACGACTTATCAACTTACTTTATATAAACATTTCTTCGCGCAAAAGATGGGTGTAGATCCGAAAGACATCGAAACCCACTTTGCGCTTATCAAGCGTACAGCGAAAAAAGAACAGATTGAGTTCTTTCGTGTCACCAGTGGTGCGAAAAAAACTGAAAATGCTCTTAAACTTTT
>Ga0070750_10002282_pt1 | contig 10633 bp, 4 predicted proteins | sample VirMetDEL_Nov_24_FD_77013 | JGI IMG/M metagenome (GOLD analysis project Ga0070750, IMG submission 77013) | Aqueous microbial communities from the Delaware River and Bay under freshwater to marine salinity gradient to study organic matter... | ecosystem: Environmental > Aquatic > Marine > Coastal... | reverse complement strand
TACTAACTTGGCTAAATATAATCAAGGTACTTCGGAAGTAATGCCTCGTTACTATGCGGACGGTACTGGCTTTGTTGATTTCTTTAAAAATTTATTTGGAAGCAACCCTAATCCAGTACCAGGGGACATGAGAGGTTCTCCTCAAGGTGTTTCTGGTTTATCAGCAGAACAACTAGCAGCAGCAAATGCTGAAACAGATATGGATCCTTCTGCATTTAATCCTAATATTATTCCTGTTCCTGGAATGCCTGTAATGCCTAGGGATAGACCTCCTTTGCCTGTAACACCTTCTGGTTTTGCTGGTGATCAACCACCACCTGTACCTATGGTTAGTCCTACTTTAGCCCAAGGAGCAAATGGACGAGGCGGGGTACCTGTTAATACTTATGAGAATGTTCAACGGCTAGCAAATGATATTCAGATACTACGTAATGAATTAGAAACTATGCCTCCTTCTTCACCTCAACGTAACAGGGTGCAAGCTAATATTGATGCCCTTGCATCAGAACTCAAAGTGTATAACGACAGAGGAATTGGCAACGACATGCGTGTTGTTGATCTGGTAGATAATCAACCTATTGTACAACAAGAAATAGCTGCTATGTCAGAGAATGTTGACATGATGGGAGAAAGCCCTAGGGTTAATGCAGAAAGAAAATATATAGAAAGCAATATAAATAGACTTCAATCTTCTTTACCAAACGCTTCTCCAGATGAACTTCCTATTATTGAAAATCAAATTAGTCAGTTCCAAGATAGATTAAAAGAAATTGATGTACAAACTAGAGTCCAGCAATTAACTTTAACTGAGGAATTAAGCGATGAGGAAAGAGGTGCTGCAATAAAAAGCACTTTAGATCAATCTCCCTTTGCAGAAACTAATGCGGTTCCTTCTTTAAATTCACCAGAAGATGTTCCTGGTAGCTTTACTGCTCCGGGAAATATTCGTGATGTTCCTGCTCCTACTACTCCTGCAGACCCTGCTATGGATAACAGAGAAAAAGTTCTTAACGATATGGACTCTGTGTCTAATGAAACAGGACTTACTACTAATAAAGACGGTACAGTAACAAATGCTTCTGGTAATTCTGTTCCAGAACTTACCGCTGTTCAAGTAGAGCAAGCAGCTAATAGTGCTGGCACAGATAGTCAATCTTTGTTAGGTAAGCTAGGCCCTATATTCAAGGCTTTGTTTGGTTTAGAAACACAAGACATGACCCGTGCTCTTGGGTTTTATCTTATGTCTCGTGCATCAGGCGCTTCACATGAAGGCTCTATGCGCTGGGCAGGCGGTACTGTTCTTAAACAAGCTGAAGCTCGTGGTATTAGAAATAGTGCTCGTGCAGATGCAGCTGCCAAAGCATTTACTGCTGTATCAGGTAATTATACTAAACAAGCTGCCTCCAAGATTCGTAAAGAATTATTAGCAGGTAATATAGTAGCTGCACAAGCCCTTATGGATAATGCTGAAAACAAAACTGCAAGAGGCAAGTTAGGTATTGATGCTAATGCCACAGGTACTTTTTATATGATTCCTGGCTATACTAAAGCAATGGAAGTATTTGAAGGTACTGGTGGTAATAGATATACTAAAACTACTAAAACAGTAGATGGTAAACAAGTAGAAACTTATGTACCTTTATCCTCAGAGATGATGGGGCAGTTAAGAGAAAGAAATCAGGATGATGATATTACTTCTTACTTGGCTGCAGTAAGAGCTCACGTTAACACTATGAATGAAGACTTATTTAAGTCAGAGTATACTGAAGATGGCGAAGTAGTCAGAGAAAAAGGTATCTTTGAAGGAAGAGGTAAGGCAGGAGTTACCGAAGATATTATGCGTATTTCCAGAGAACTGGGAGAAAAAGGTATGCGTAACGATCCTCGGGAATTAATGACTATGGTAAGTAAAGGCGCAGAGCTTGCAAAGGCCATGGGTGTTACTTCTATTAATGCAGAAACCTTATTTGAAATGCAGTTTGTAGGTGGAGACATTTTGTTTGATCAAAGTAAAATTAGTAAGGACGGAGAGATAGTTCCTTCTTCTAAAATTAAATCTTTTACTGGAGATTTCCAAAAGATTTTAGGTAATGATAGTAATATTATTAATGCTACTATGAATACTGCTGCAAGCAATTGGAATCCTGAAGTTACCATGGATAGTATTAAATCCTCTACTAATTACCAGGGTTTAAGTGCTGATGAAAAACAAAAGATTGATTCTGCACCATCAGACTTTATGGCATTTGCTCTATTAACTGCTTATGCAAACAAAACTTAACCTATAACAGGAGGCAACATGAATACCTTTAATTTAACTATTCCAGAGCCAATAGATGTTGCCTCTTCTACACCTGATAATAACACTTTTGATTTAAAAGTTAAACCAGAACAAAACATGGTGTTTGATTTAAACGGCACTCAAGTATCTGGTAGTCTTATTGATGGTGATACCGTAGCTTACACTGACCCTTATGGAAATGAGGGCAGTGTTCGCTTTGGTTTTGGAGATGCAGGCGAGACAGCTAAGATTACTCCTGATGGGGTATTTTCTGCTGGTTCGTATGCAGGTTCTACTCAATATGAAGAGATAGCTAAGCTAGCACAGTCACAAGGCTTTAATAAAATTGTTATTACCGGGGAAAAAGATCCTTATGGTAGGCAAGTCGGTGATCTTGAGAATGCAGCAGGCCAAAGGTTTTCTGAAAAACTTATTACAGAGAATATAGTTAAGCCTTCTATGTATATGGGAGAGGGTGTACAAGAAAAACAATATAACCTTATTCTTAAGCGTGGTATTAATAGGGACATGGCTTGGCTTAATGGTAGTGAAAGAGCATTAACTCCTTACCAACAAGCGAGTGAAGTCATAGAAAGTGTGGTGTCGCAGAGCCCAACAATGCTGCGTACTATGGCAGATACCTCTGATGAATTAATATTCGGATCAAGGGGCTACGGTAATGCTATTAAGGCAGAAATGAAATCTCTTGAGAAAACAATTAATGATCCTAGCATAGACAAAGAAACAAGAGAATTAGCTAAAGAACAATATAAGAAGGCATCTGAAATGCTTCAGATAAATACTAACTATGATAATCCTTTTTACGGTTCACAACAACAAATAGAAGAAGCAATAGCTTACCGAGCTAAAGAACAACCGGGTACTTTCGCTGGTTGGGTTAACGCAAGTAAAAGATCTATGGTTAACCTTGAAAGCTCTGCAGCTACCTTTAATATATGGTCAGGTGATCTTGTTAATAATGAGTCTTACCAAAATTGGAGTGAAGATTGGGCAGACGATGTTAACAAAAAGTATAATGGGATTAATACCTCTATTGACTTGTTTGACATCCGGGGGCCCGGAGATGCTTTTAAATGGGCAACAGAAAGTATTATTGAGTTTGCACCTCAACTAGCTTTAGTTTATGCTGGCGGTAAAGTAGGTGCTATTGCAGGTACTGCTGTAGCTCCAGGTCCCGGCACAATTATTGGTGCAGCAGCAGGTTCTATTGGAGTAGGTTTTTCTCTGGCTGTTGGTCAGATATATCAAAGTATGCCTGAAGGAGAAAAAGATCCTCATCAAGCAGCGGGACTAGCGCTTGCTGTTGGTGCAGTAGATGCTCTTGGTCTTAAAGGTGTAGGGCTTACTGGTAAAAATATTCTTACCAAGGACGGTAAAGACTTTTTTGTTCAAGCAATCATGGATGAAAAAGGTGTGGCTAAAGAAGTAGCTGAAGCCCAATTAAAGAAACATGTTGCTACCACACTATCAGAGACAGGTAAAACATTACAGGACTTTGCTCAAAAACAAATGTTGCAACGGCAAGGCTTTGAAAGCTTTGTTAAAGCAACAGTAAGAGCTGGAGGAAGAGAAGCACTGACCGAAGGCTTACAAGAAGTAATTGCTCAAGGTGGTGTAGCTGCTTTAACCTCTGCTACCATTGATTGGAATGAGCTTGCTAAAGATGTTACTCGCAATGCCGCAGCAGGTGGTCTTGTTGGGGGTTCCTTTAATACAGTTATGCAAGGCAGAGTTACAGATAACTTTGAAACACTTGCTGATGTTAACGCTGCTATATCTGCATATTCCCCTGAGTCTAATAAACGTAGTAACATTAGTAAGATTGAGGAGTATCAAAGACAAAGAAGAGGTGGTAAGCAATCAGTAATTTCTGTATCGAATGAAGTAAGAAGGGCTGCAGATTTAGTTAATACTGAAGGACTAAATACTGTTCCTTTAACTTTAAAAGAAGATGTTAAGAAAGGATTTAAAGGATTTTTAAAAGATCCAATGAGTGCTTTTAGAGCTACAGATCGAAAGCTTAACAAGTATGCTTTTAAAGATAACGGAGAGGCTAATCATAATATACAAACTATTATGGGCTTAATAAACAGGGATGCTATCTTTGTAGGCACTAATGCTAACTCAGAAATAGATTATCAGAGAGGCCAGATTACCTCCAAGCTACCTTCTCTTAATGCTGCTTTTAAATCTGTTGGGGTAAAAAATGTATCTGAGTTTGAAGCGTTGTTACAATCAGATCCAGCAACGTTAACCCCGGAACAAGATAAGGCTATTCAAGAGTTAAGTGATGATATAGACTCTGTGTCAGAGGTAGTTGCTTCTTTAATGGAACAGTCTGGAGACACAGGCACCATTAGTGCACAACAAGTAAGAGAAGAAGGTGCTTTGCTTGCTGCAAATTCTTTTGATTCTAAAAGAATAGATGAATCTTTTATCGATAGCTTAATTGGACAACCTGCTACTATAGGCTCAGGTAGAGTCCCTCCTATTATTATTAACAGGGAGTATGCCACTACAATCGCTGAAGGAATTAAAAATAATAATTCACAGCTTCAAGACATTAATATGCTAAGAAGTACTCCTATAGCTCAGACTAAAGAGTTTAGAGATAAGTATGAAACTAAAAACACCCTTGCTGCAATTATTAATACCGCAGACAGGCTTATTTCAGATGCAGTTCTTACCGATAGATTTGGAAGAGATGGTTCTAGTATTAAATATTTACTTGATCAAGCTAAAATAGAGAATGAGATTGACGAAAATACTTATAATGAGTTAGTCAATTGGGGCAGAGGTTTAATGTCTATTTATAGGGGTACCTATCAAAAAGTAGATAACCCTTATTTAAGAGCAGTAAACAACTCACTGATTACCACAACCACCTTACGGCTTATGGATATGAATGCCTTTGCTAACGTAGGGGAAATGTTCTATGGTACTATTGGCTTGTCAGGTAAAGAAAAAGTAAAGTATCTAGGTAGAGTAACTAAAGCCTTCCTTCAAGGTGTAACTGCAGATTATTACTCTGTGCCTGCCGAAATGGGGTTACCCTATACTCCTATAGACGTAAGAGATATAGGTAATAAAGAATTGTCCAGACTAATTGAGTCAGGTCATATTGTTACGGCCAACGATATCTTGTATACCGAAGGTGTTAACACAACTTCTCCTTTTATGCAAAAGACTATGAAGATATTCTATAAACTTAATTTAGTTTCATCTCAGACTAACGCTATTCGAGGTGCTCGTATGAGCTTTGCTCTGGATGCAATAAGTAAGTTGTTAGAAAAGGTAAGAGTAGATACAGAGTCAGGTAATATATCTAATACAGGTAGATGGGCAAGAGATAGACTAAATAGTTATGGCCTTGACCCAGATAAACTTATTACTATGGTAAAAAAGTATGGTGATTTAGACGAAGATATTACTAGCTCTAATCAAGTTACAATAGAAGATGCTTCTTTTTTAACTGAACAAATTAGGTTAGCACAGATAAACTTTACAGATGAGTTTTCTGCCAGACCACAACCAGGATCTACCCCCGCTGTGTTTGAATCAGAAGTCTTTAGGCCTTTCAGCCAATTTAAAAGGTTTCTTGCTCATGTAACCGCTAATATTACGCCTAACTTATGGAGTAACTATATTAAAACTGCACCTCCGGGTACCTCCTATAACACTTTTAGCTCGGTTATTACAATTGTAATGACAGCTTATCTAGCTCAAGCCTTTAAAGACTTAGTTACTTATGGTGAAACACCTGAGTGGATTGAGGATGAGGATGAAGAATTCTTTAGATCAGCTAGTTATCGTGCTATTAATTATACTGGCTTCTTAGGTACCCCTGAGTTATTGCTTGAAGAGCTTAACAGCATTTGGAGCAAGGGAGCCAAAGCCGCTGCCTCTGGGGACAACGGTATTCTTGCTAGTGCTCTTGAAGCTGCTGGTGTTGCACCTTCTCTTGGTGTTATACAATCAGATATAAAAGCTTTTGAAGAAGGCGGAGAAAGAGGGGCGGAAAGAGCAGTAGGTATGTTACCTTTTATAGGCAGCTTATCAGTAACAAAAGACCCTTTAATAGACTTGTTAACTCAAGCTAATGAGAGATAAAATATAATGTTGAATATACAAAAGAAAGCCGGGCTTCCGACAGCTGGAACACCTGCACAACCAACATATGATCCTAACATGGCACAGCCAGTACAACAGCCTGTATTTATGAGCCCACAAGATATCATAACAAACATACAACAAACTGTTCCCGTAACTGGTGGAATGCAAACAGGGGTGGGTGCTTTAGTAGCACCTACTCCTACTACAGAAGTAGGGATTGAACCCACCCAAGAACAATTAACTCCAGAACAAATCTTTGCTAATCAAGAACAATATAATGAAGCTACTGCAAGACAAGTAGCTACCCCCTCAGTTGCTCCAAGTTTTACCAATGTATCAGGTCAACCTAGTACTGGTGTTTTACAAGAATCTCTTGAATTAGTAACCGCAAATATAGCTGCTCCTGAAAATAGATTGGCCAGTGTTACTTGGTCTCAAGATGATGCAAGCTCCTTGATGGACTTTGGTATGTCTCAGTCGAACCGATTTAATACTCCGGGTTCTGCTTGGCAAGTTGATTTTGATCCTTTAAATGAGGAGTCAAGGCGTACAGTAGAACCTATCTTAACTGTAGCAGGAGCTAATCTTTTAAGTGGCATTAACAGTCGTCGTTTTGAAAATACAATGGCAAGCGATAATGTAGGAGTGGAAGACTATTACTCTCAAGCTATTGGAGAAGATATTACTCCTTCCAAAGATATTATTGAAGATCCTGTTCAAGAAGTATTTGAAGCAGGAGAACCAATGCTTAATCAAATGGTAACTTCTGTTACTAATGATATGGTTAAATTAAGTACTCCAACTAATACCGAGCCTACCGCAGAAAATATTAAAAATACTCGTGATCAGGCTATGACCTTTATTAAAGATCTGACAGATCAAGGACAAATTAAATGGGCTAGAAGTAAAAAAGGTAAAGTAATACCTTTGTTAGGAGATAACCTTACTCTTAATATGGACTCAGCAAATAAATTAGCACAGCTATATGATGTTAATAGCAGAGGATCTGTAGTTACTAGTTTAAAGGCCCCTAAATTTCCTGCTATGAATGCTAGTGTACTTGATGAAGCTGTAAAGAAAGTTTTTCTTGATAAGAGAGGCTCAGTAAAATCCACTGATGCTGCAGAAGCTTTTATACAGTTACAAGGTAGTGTTCCCATTGGTGTTAATCCTGTCTTATACTCTATACAAGACAAGATGTTTAAAACAGTAATGGATAGGCAAGACCCCGTATTTAACAGTACTTTATCAGAGTTAGATGATGTATATAAAGAAGGTCTTGTTAAAAAACACGGGCAAAGAAAGGCAGAAGGAATTATAAACCAAAAGTATCAACAACTTGAAAAGGAAATGAATGATATTAATGTTAGAGCAGAGGAAAGGGTACCAAGTTATCTTATAAACAAACAATCTCCTGCTACACTAAGATATTTTCATATAGCTAATAACCTAAGTATCATGGGTCAGAAAGGTACTACTCGAGCTTCCTTTACTTTTAGTGGAACTCAACCTGTACGTATTGATAATAATTCTGGATTGTGGTCTCAAGGAGCACCGCAAGCAGTAAGAGTTGCTAGGCAGGTATACGGTAATGCTTCAGGAAAGGGAATTGAAAGAGGACAAAGCATTCAAAGGTCATTGTATAACCTTAAAGCTAGAAGTCCTTCTGAATTTCAAGCTATTAACTTGTACTATAACTTAGGTGCACAGATGGCTAAACATATTGACCCTGAGTCTGCTAAAGTATTTTCAAGAGATAATTTAAATAACAAACCAATTTCTAAATGGGTACCTCTAGACTATATTACTTACGGTACTACTATGTTAGGCAAGGCCTCTTCGATGGGTAAAGATTTAATTGATGCTAATAACAATAATACTCTTTCCGAGTTTGCCAGAAATAATCCTTGGATGACTGAAAAAGGTGAATGGCAATATCCTAGTTCTGTATTAATTGATGCATATCAAATATCTATTGCACCGCAAGGTGAGCATATTAGATTACAGAATATTATGGAGTCTGATGCTAGACAGTCTAATGCTGGTTTGATTTCTATTTTGGTAGGCGATAGTAGTAGTGCTTCTATCTTAGGTTTGTTACCTCAAATGCTAGATACGGAAGCTGAATTGTTCCCCGGACTGCGTGAAAAGATATGGAGTACTGTGGATGAGGATGTTAAGGCTACCTTTACTTCTCAGGACGATGGACCTTACAAGGCTTCCTGGGCTAAGTTGTTTTCATCATTACAGGAGGCAAGAGGCAATAGAGCCGCAAAAGACTATGGTCGTGGCCTAGTAGTTGCGGGTCTGTATGGTAAGACAGCACAGAAAATGTATTCAGAAGCAGAAGACTTTTTCGACAAAGTAAACAAAGCTGCAGTAACTAGTCCAGTACTTAATGAGGCATGGAATGATTTAAGAAGTCTTTACTCAGGTGATAACCTAAGAATGCTTAATGATATGACAGATCTTTATACTTACTCTATGGAAAAACATATGAGTAAGCTTAATGGTTATCAGACTACTATGCGTGCTTTGGGTACCGCTATGTCTGCTATTAATGCTCCATCTACTATAACTAATATGCTTGGTGGTGTACAAGAGTTATCAGGAAGTAATATTTCTCCTGAACTTGAGCAAGGAGTTATTGATCAAGTAGTTAACGGTCTTAATGTTAAAACAGATAAGATCGCTGGTATGAATATACCTAGATTTACTGTTCAAAAAGATTACGCAGGGGTAGCTGATGTTAGACTGGAGGGTGATAATGCTGTAGAATATCGTCCTGGAACCAAACAAAGAAATGCTTGGCCGGTTGATGTTATTCAAGGCGGTGACTCAACCATTATGACCCTTGCTGTATTAGCTATGAACAGCCCTGATGGTGGATTTAAAGGTAATCCAGTACAGGCTGTGGCTATTCATGATGCTCTTATTACCGGGCCAGAAGGGCATTTGCTTTCTACCAATGCTTATAATAATATTGCTATTCCTGCTTACGCTAAACAAGCGCCAAGCATGATGTCCAGAGTTGTTGACACATACAATGATAGACTTATGTATATTAAGATGAAGCATGGGAAAGAAGGCGCTAATATAGGTACTCGTTTTCTGGGAGAAGAAAGCAACAATAATTCTTTTCATGGATTGACAGGATACTTTGATAAACTGTATGACAATATATACGGGGCTAAATCAGAGTTAGAAATAACAGAACCTGATTTGTCTATAGATGCTAACACTGCAACTAATTTCTTAGCACCATATCAACTTGCAAGAAGTAAAAGAAAAAGAGAAACTACAGTAAGATCAAACATGAGAGGCAAGGCTATCCTATAAGCAGCAGCGGCTCATGGCTACTTACCTCCTACTCAGGCTAATATTAAAGCCAGAGAGTTTAATAAAGTATCCGGTGATGACTTTATTGCGTTGATAGATATTATGAGGGCTAGCTCAGGTTTACTTAACCGAGGAGAAAGACCACATAGTAGTGTGGGTAGAGCTTATGGTAAGCTTCCACCAGAAGTTAGGCCTTCTTTAAACAGCCTTGCCAGACACAATATTAAGTATGGCAAAGGCGCTACTATGGAGAATAGTGGTTTGTTAGAAAGAATGACTTCTCAGTCACAAATTGGTAACCAAGTTATCAAAGCACTAACAGAAGCCAACAATGAGATTACTCACATGGTTCCTGCATAAACTTAAAAACCCCCAAGGTACATAAAGTACTTTGGGGGTATTTTTATTTATTAAGATCCTAAAACTTTTCGAGCTAGTTTACGTGAATCATTATAAGCCTTATCTGCAGCAGCAATTGCTTTACCTTTGCCTAAACCTTCTGCCATGCCATTACGAATATTTCTTTGTCGTTGTGCTTCAGCCGCAGCCTTATTAATACTAGGTGTATATGCAAGACCAGGGCTTAGGTCTAACTCTTCTACCAACTCCATATCATCTATATTCATTTCAGACTCTACTGGAATCATACCTTGTCGAGCCATCTCAGCACCAACATTATAAGATTTCTTTTCTGCCATTTTAATATTCCTCTTTGTTTAATATCCCGTTGTGAGCTAAAAACAAATCATATTGTCTAGCCCCTTCTTTAGGGTTATCCTGTTTAGAGATAAAGTAATCTCTCATTTTATCTTTACTGTAAGCATATACTTCAGGGTCAATACCTTCAATCTCACAGTAACGTTCATCGGTCATTAAAGG
>Ga0070750_10002280_pt1 | contig 10634 bp, 7 predicted proteins | sample VirMetDEL_Nov_24_FD_77013 | JGI IMG/M metagenome (GOLD analysis project Ga0070750, IMG submission 77013) | Aqueous microbial communities from the Delaware River and Bay under freshwater to marine salinity gradient to study organic matter... | ecosystem: Environmental > Aquatic > Marine > Coastal... | reverse complement strand
TTCTCCCTGAATGCAGCCTGTTCCTTTTCGATGTTACCCATCTTATTAACGATGTCACCTGCTACAGTCCCCCAATTAATAGGTGGCTGTCTTCTTACATATCCTGCGTATTCTGCCATTAGTAGTTTGGATTAAATATAAACGAACTTGGAGATTGAGTTAGTGGGGTTTGTAACCCATAAATATCTTCAGAATAAACACCTGTAGCCATAGGACCAAACGAACCAGGACTTATAGCTGGATTAAATGATGCTCCATACGGGTCTCTTAGTTGAGGTTGTGTACTTGTTAAACCACTAGTAACAGCAGGTCTTGTTATAACTTGAGCTCCTGGATATCCTGGAGCTAACGAAACCATCTTCCCTGTATTAGGGTCAATCCCTGTTGTTGTTCCTTTTGGAACTCCTTTTTTACCTGACTTTGCTCCACCAGTCTGGTCCCCATAAGGATTTAAACCACCAGCAAATATCTGAGCTCCTAGCCCTATACCTGATGCAATACTCTGAGCACCAGCCTGTTGCATAGCAGCCCCTTCAGCAGCAGCTGCCTGAGCACCTTGTAGTCTCATGCCCTCTATATTCCTGAGTACATCCTTTTGTGCTGTCTCTATCGCTTGCTCCTGACCTAGGACTAATCTATCTCTCTCTGCTTGCATTCGGTTTATCTCTGCCGCCTGAGCACTAGTTTGTTCTCCTAATGCTTGAGTAAGCCTTCCTGCACCACCGATAACGGTTGATGCACCACCCTCTTGCATCGCCTCAACCTGTCCTGCTGTGCCTCTAGCTAATGCTCTCTCCTGAAATTGAGCACCCATAGTAGGCACCTGTAGTGCTAATAATTTATTGGTAGTCTGAATTTTTTTTAAATCATCTAATGCTCTACCAGCAGCCGTTTCAGCGTTCCTTGTTTTTTGAGCTCCTGCAATCATCTGACCAGCACCAAGTAAAGCACTGGAACCAGCTGCGATACCTGATATTAATGCTAATGTTCCTAAAGCCATATTATTTTTTTTAGATATATTATAATAACGCTGTAATATACAACATTATCCAAATACAAAGATACTAAATTAAGGGAAACTTTTAAATACTTCGCTAGAAATTGAGAATAATTCTACCTCACTAGTGCTGCTATTAGATAACAGTGTTTCCATATAATACCCTCTAGCACCATACGATTCAGCCTCGGCATCCTTTAAATAAAGCACATAATTACCAATTACTGGCGTTACAGACGTAACGTTCATGGTTATGGAATTGGACGTTAGTCCTGTAATAGTTCCGATTAACTCAATACCTGTGTTATCTCTATATAGTTTGTCGCCAATAGCAATAATACTTCCTATGTCAAAATTAAAAGTTAAAGTAATAGCCCCAGGTGAAGTACCAGTAACTGTTAAAATATTACCCACCCCTTGTGCTGACATTAAATCTAAGTCAGTGTTTCCTGCTACTCTTCTGATATAGGTATAGTAATCACCCTCCTTTAGTTCATACTGTGTTGAGTCCATGAATCCAGCTGACAAATCAGTGGTAATAGTAGTATCCCACGGAGAGTTACTATCTAGCTGTATGGTCTTAAACATCTTCGTAGATGTAGGGTCATCATTAAAAACAGGGGTCACTGTAGAATCGTTTGGGTTTCCGTAATAATTATTTCTATTATTATTACTATAGTGCTTCCATATATTACCCTGGTAGAACGTATAGAAGTTACTATTCATCCCTATCATCCACTCTGGGAAGTAAGAGTGAAACGAGGTCCATCCACTGTTTGCTGGTGCGTATGTTATTGTTACTTCTGCCATAATCTATATTTTTAAGGACACGTTGTTTTCTCTACTACCTGACCCACACTGTCAATTCGTATTACGTTATTCTTGCCAACTGTCAACTCATCGGTTATATACCATAAGTATCCCCCGTTGAATATACGCTGTTCACACTCACAAAAGTTATATATAAAGTCATTAACTTCTGGATATTCTTTCTGTCCATCATGATATAATATAGAGTAGGAAGGCGTAACAGCACACGCTAACCCACTAGTAGTTTCAGGATTTGAGCTATCCATATTAAACCTTCTATTGGTAGTGTTAGGGTTAATGGTTATACTAATTGTTGATAGAGCACTTGTACCAAAGCAGTTAGTAGCTGTAATTCTAAATGAGTATATACCTGGTGTATTTGTAGTACCTGTTAATATACCGTTTAATTTGTCCAGTGAAATACCTGGAGGTAACACCTGGTCATCACACGTTCCAGCTACTGATGATGTTCCTGTACCTGAAACAACCACTGGAGCTGTTGTAGTACATATCTCTTGGAATGAGTTTCTAACCACCGTAGTCGTAATGGTAGCACCTGTAGTACAGTCTGTAGTGGTAAATACAGCACCATCAGTGCCGCCATTTATTTGATAAGTATTACACGTAGTAGATACCGCAAAGCTAATAGGATTATTACTAACAGGTATCTTTAAATCTATAGCATCCCCTACCGTAAGCTCAATAGCTGGCTGAGTAATAACTGGCACAGCAACCTCCGTACATGAGGAACAACTACCTACCGTTAATACCACTCCCTCATCATTAACAACAGCATAATTAGTTGTTGGAGCTGGACCTATTCTGTGGAATGCATTGTTGCCATCATAAGCCGTCAATCCACTAAGTTCATTATATATAATATCTCCTACCACAGGTAATGCAGCAGCCCCTGAGTGATACCTAGTATTGGGGGATGTAGTAGACGCACAAACACTAGTTAGTGTGTCATCTGTGGTATCTATAGCAAATGATTGTAGCGTACTCGCTGCTGCTTGAGCTGTAAATGCTCCACCGCCAGATGCTATAATCTCTATATTACCAGGAAGTAATTCATTCTTAAAGAAAGTAATATCAGTAACCCCAACTATGTCTATAGCCTGACCTACTATCCTATCGTTCCATTTAACGTAGAAAGTATTTGTTCCTGAAGGTGTACACCTAACGTTTACGTTCCCTCTTCTATTGGTATAATCAGCGATTGAATTAACCGTGCCTGCAATAGATGCACTACTTGTAAGTGTAGCAGGTGGTGTAATGTTATTTCTGTAGTCATATATTAGATACAAGAACTTCTCGTTAGATGGTCTAGCGAAAGTAAATGAGCCCTCATAGTTACTACCTACGATAGCAGGTGTTGTAGCTGTTGATAGTAATATTAATGTCTTAACATCTGCCTCTGAGTATTCCACATCAGTAACTAAATACCTGAGTGAGTTTCCAAAGTTAGGATTAAAAGGCTTTATGGTATCTGTACCTGTCACCCCTGCTTTAAGTGTTACCGTATCTCCATCAACAGGGATAGAGTCTACACCCTCAAAAGAATTAAAACCATTATCTAAAGCAAAAGCGTTTTTAGTAAGTGCTACCCCATCAAAGTCAATGTCACCACCCGTAGTGTTGCTAGTAAAGTCATACTTCTGATTAGCTATCAATCCTCCATCTACACTATTACCAATAACTATTACCTTTCTTTCTATTGGTAGGGTAGCGTACTGAGTTATAGTAAAAGGATAGCTTACACCACATGCAGTAAATGTAACGGTTACACTTCTGTTAGAGCCTGTAGCGTTAGCCGCATAGGTAAAATTTAAGAACTCTGAATCCTCTCCTGAGTATGGTGTTGCTTGGGTATTAACCGTAAGCCATGTAGCCCCTACCCATGCCACGGTCCACTCTGTATTAGATACTACCGTCCATACATCGGTATTAGCGGCATTACCTATTGTTAGTCCTCCTGATGGTGGCTTCACACTAAAATCACATGGAGGGTTTAATGTGTCGTTATTAGCCAGTACGTATCTCTCTTTGAATGGGTCTATAGCTCCTATCTTCTGCGTTCTGCTGTTAGATATAAACAAGTCCTTAAAATAATCTCTCATCCCTTGAGATGATATCTCAAACATTCCGTTAGAGCCCAATCTCATTACCGCACCTCGTCTAGAGTCTGTAAAGTACATATCATTACCCCACGTAGCAAAGCTCTCTGGGTTTTCACTTATACCATACTCACCTGTGAAGGTGACTTGAGTTCCTAACACTTCTGGTATAGATGCTACCACACCACCACCTACTGAATCACTTAGTAGGTTCTTGCCGTATAGTATCTTAGATACCTTATTTTCTTGAAAGGCTACTAAGTCTGTATCTCTTGCGTGTAGCTTCTGAATAGAACCAAAGAACTTATCAATGTACTTAAAGTTAGCTAAGGATAGATTAAACTCATTTAGGTTGTTTATACCTGTGTTCTCTCTATATATACCGCTATATGTAATAGCCTCCTCTACTCGCTGTTGCTTATAATCCTCTATCACAGAGCTTACTCTTGGAGAGTAGGCTAGTGCTGGTGCATTAAAGTCACCACGTATTCTAAGACCTTCAACACCATTACCGAAGCAATAGGCGTTGTACATACTGTTCTCTCTATCTGAAGCTGTGGATGATAGTGTAGTAGTATTTAAACTCACCGTAGCTGGAGAGTTACTCGATAAACTCTGATTAGAAACATTACCCTGATGAGCACCATTAATAATATCAAATGTATCACTAAGCTCATAGTATATATCCGCAGGATTCTCTATAGGGGTAGTCTCAAAAACATTAGCCTGTTCTTGTTGTATTATTTCAAAAAATACGTTTATTTCTGGAGCTCCATCACAACTAGTTAAATTAGCACTTGAACCAGTACTAAGTGGTTGGGATGAGCCTCTTATCATCATCCAAATAGGTTGAGTGGCTAAATATTCACTCCAACTAAGACCTCCAGGAGCTGTAGCATCTGGAATGGTGAGAGTAAATGTTTTTTGATAAATACTATTACTATCACTACATCCTGATGTTGATGCATTATTGAAACTAAACCCTCGTCTGAAAAATACATTAGCAGCTCCTAGTTGATTTTGAAATTGAGAAGATATGGTTCCTAAAGATTGCTGTAAAGCAGTGGGTTGACCTAATTGTTTAAATTGTTTATAAGCACCACTTTCCCAGAACCACTCCTCTATATTTAAGTAGTCTCTAGGAGATATAAATTCATTTTCTTCTAATGAAAAATCTGTAACATTTATCTTTATTCTAGCTCCTGCTTTTATAGGTCTGTCAATAATTGGTTGAGCATATTGAGCTTGAGGCAATCCTGTTATAGCATTTCCTTGGTCGTCTTTCCAAAAATTTTCACTCTGAACAATAGCGGTGTGATAAGTGTTTTCTTGAGATTGTTGGTTGTATTCCCATTTATTCTTAACACCTCCAAGAGTAGAACCACTTCCACCTCCTTGAACTTCATGTATGTTAACAATCCAATAATCTCCTACTTTATAACCTAAGGTAGTAGGAAAAGTAAAGCTATAAATCACAAGCCCACTTGTAGAGGAATAATTTACTTCTTGTAAAGAGGTAGTTATATCAGTATCTGACTTTAAAGGAACGTAGCCCCCTCCAGTAGAGTTTAACTCAAATTTATCTACCCTGTATCTATTTACTCCTGAAGAACTTGGATTTGTTATTATAATTTTTAACCTAAAATCATTATTAAATTGAGGTGTAAATCCGAATTGAGGTATTATATAATTATTACTGGTAGAACCCCCATAATATATTGGGTAATTAACCACACCAACTCCAGCACCTACAGCCGAATCTAATCCTCTAATATAAGGAATTGATTTCCAGTCGCCATTAACATCTTCATAAACAGAGCCCCTACCTGTGTTGTTGTAGTTTTCTTCAAATAAATCACTTCCATTAAATAATGCAGTATCATCTATTTTTAACTTAAAATATAAACCATCTGGTTGAGAAAGTCCATTGTCTAAAAAATTTTCTGGTTGAGACTGAACATCTAGTACCTTGTATTGTTGATTACTCTCACTAGCTACTCCTGCCTCTGTTTTAAGTATTACATAGCTCCCAATAGGCACCTTGTCCACCTCTGATTGGTCTATTTGAAACCAGGTATATATATCATCTTTTGCATACCACAAAACAAAAATATTATAATAATTACCCTTAGGCTGTTTAATAAATATTCTATATTTCTTAGCAAATGCAGGGGCTTCGTTATTTATTTCAACCCTAATATCGTTAGCCTCATCAGATAAATCTGGTGTAATGTTAATAGTATTATTAGGAGATGTTAGTACCGTAGTCATTCGGCTGTATTCATCTAAATATACCAAACCTATCTCATAATCCCTGTCACTCCTAAATGTAGGCAGTGGTGTACCAGAAACAGTGGTTGACTGTATCTCTAAGCTGTAGTCTATGTCTATAGGCTTACCTGATGAATCAATAATGTCATAAAACTGAACATAGTTCCCATAAGCAATCCTACTACCTATAAGCTCCTGTGCTTTTGCTTTTAATGGTACATTGTCAAATAGTCTTGTAATCTCATCAGGAGGAAGAACTGTGTAAACCTTACTATTGTCAAAGGTGTTGGTAAATCTTCCGTTAACATCAATACCCAAGGATGGATTAGTAAGGATGTCATCTATAGTAAATGACTCAATAACATTAATGTTGGTGCCAGCCGTATCTCTAAATAACAACTGAACCTCTTTTATTCTAGGGTCTGGAACCCAAGCACCACCTGATAATTCTCCGTTGATGTAGTAATCTACACTCACCTCATTATAACTATTAGTCATAGATGAAAAAGAATCATCACCAATTACATATAAAAAAGGTGACGGCTCAAATGCTGTAGATGAGAATGGAGATATAGCACTATACTCATCGTTCTCGTACTTATACCTACAGGCAAACTGTAGGAACTTATACTTTAAGTTATTTTCCTGGAACTGTATAGCTGAATTAGTTAGTGTTATGTTTGGTGAGTTTAACGCTGGCTTTACAATAACCGATATGTCATCCTCAATAAATCCATCAGTAGGATAATACTTAGCTACATTTAATCGTCTTGGTGGGTTTATATTATCTGTCCAGAATAATAAACCATCTATAATATTAACACCAGTAATTAAATAGCTGGGGTTAAATTTTAATACAGAGTTTGCGTTACCTATAGTATCTTTTAGTAAAACTGTAGTTACACCATTAATCTCATTATACTTAAGTACATAATCAAAACCTGCTCCTGCACCATCTGGGTCATTTACAAACCAGTAGATATTATTATTAGCCTCATCAGCTACAGCACCTATAGTCTTAGCGTTAGCGGTAAAGGTTTGATTAGATACATTAGTATTACCTTTTATGTTCTCTAATGCACCTACTCCTGCACCTTCAGATGCAGACACTTCGATATTTAACGCATCCCTATACTGACCGTCTGGAATCAGACGTTCATCAAGGTCTTTGTTCATAATACCTTGTATGAAACTTTTAATTAACCTCATTTAATCCACTTATCTCTGCCTCTTAGAGCCATTAATAATCTCCCAGAGTGCATATTGCTTAATCTAATCTTAGCGTTTCTAAGTTTAGCCATTTTCTCTTTCTTAGCTCTCCTTACCACATATTCCTGTGTATCTATCTTATTGTCTAAAATAGCCCATCTAATGTAGCTGTATAGGTAGTCCTCTGCTAGTTTATTAATTGTAACCGAATCATCATCACCATTCTCCATACCATCAGATACATACTCTAGTACTATAGACTGAGCATTAACACCTGAGCTGAAGTTAATAACACCTGATTGTTTATTAATTCTAAAGCTGTCATTTACATTAGCCTTAGACGTATCTAATCCATAATAACCTCCAACCCTGTAATTAAAATACCAACACCCATCTAAACACCATCCCCAATCTCCGTATCTTAATCCGCTTTCTAAGAACTGTTGCTTAGGTAGACCTGCTAATCTATCTCTATCTAATTGAGATAATTCCTCCTCTAGAACCTCTCCATTCTGGTCGAACAATAAGTCGCCATTATTATCCTGAAGATATTCATTAGCGTAGTTAATCTGACTGTTCTCATGTAGTGGAAATAATATCCCATCCTTCTCTACCGATATACGTACATAGTTTACGTAGTCAGGAGGGAGTATAAATCTTAAGTCATCACCAACAGATTGCTGTAATACCTTTATGTTTCTTAACGCATCATAATTAATTTCTTGGATACCTCTCTTAGCGTGAAACAATACGTTATACCTAGTCACATTATTAACCAACTTATCATCACCTACATACATTAACATAAAATTATTAACGATATCTTTTAGTGATACGTATTGGTACTCTCCCCAGTTTGCATTCTGAGGTACTGTACCTGAGTTGGTGTAGTATTGATAGTTAGTTATGTATGCCATTATGTTTCTTTTTGGTCGTTAATAGCTTCCTCTTGTGATGCAAATGCTGTTACAGCTGCCTCTCTAATATTAACACCAGCGTACTCCAGTATCTTAAAGACCAGAGTATCTTGGTCTGAAAGAGGTAACTCAAAGTCTTGGTAATCGGCAGCTGACTGATTAAATACAGGTGAGCCAGATACTGTATTATAGGTCCACTTAGGGTCAGATGGATAGCGTACATATAGAACATCGATGTTGTTTGTTATGGTTGATGGATATACTATTATTGAATTACCTGGTGAGGTAGGTGTTGGTGATGAATTACTAGCACCTGTTAAGTAATACGCAGGGTATGTAGTAGTTGGGGCTGTAATGTTTGACATTACCAGCTGGTTGATTTTATTCTGGTTTACTCTCTCTACCTCAGTAGTAGTGTTATAATAAACCACGTTTAGTGTGTACCAGTCTGTAGGTAGTGTAAAAGATGTTGTTCCACCAACATAAGTAAGTCCTACTTCTTTCTTAGTAAATAAATCTATAACCTCCGCTAGTTGCTTAGGGATATCTGCATAACCACTATTAGATAATCGCTTATTCTGTAGGTTTAATGCATTCTTGTAATCATAGAAATATTCCTCGAATAGTTCAAGTTGAGCCTGCTTTGCGAACAGGTTAAACTCTTCAGGAGTTACGTAGCCATTATTATCCTTATTAAGGATTGCCATGACTGTATTTCTAACCTCATTAATCATTTAAAATTTCTTTGATACAAAGATAAAGAAAAAAAAGGGACTTAGCTAAAAAACACTATTAACTAAAACCCACATCTGTAATGGTTTGTGGTGGAGTTACTTCTTTTACTACACCTGTTTTATTATTAAAATAAGACAAGACCACAGTATTCATAATTGACTTTGCTACAGAATTTGTCGCAGAGTCAGCATTATGGGTGATTGTTAGTTGGTCTGTTGAATTATGAGCTGCAGTTCCTCCGTCTACTACTATAATGGTTTGTGTAGAAGAGATTCTAACACATGTGACAATTTTTTGAGAACTTACAATTAAATTATCACTTGAATCAACAGGTATAGATATAAAATTACTCATACTGCAAAGATAGATAAAAAAAAGAGGACCTATAAAAAGTCCTCTTAATTACATGTATTAAAGCTTTTACTTAAGCGTTTATAACACTTACTGGAGCTTTTACTAATACAACATCAAACACAGGATTTGTCCAAGATGTTTCTAATGCTGCCTTTACCGCCTCTTGAAGTTGCACTTGCACATCAAAACCTACTTGAGCAGCTGTTTTAACTGTTGTGGTTGTACCATCTTCATACTGAATAAGTGTGTCTACATTTGTTGCAGTTGCAGAACGAATGGTTTTTATACCATTAATACTAACTAACTGATTTCCTTGAAACGCTGTTACTGCTGTTCCTTTTAAGTTTAAATACTTTTGCATAATAAAAAAATTTTATGGGTTTATAAAGTACAAAGGTAATAAAAAAAAGGGACTCGAAAGCCCCTTCTTTTAACCAATAAACATAACATGAATTATGAATAACAAACACTTACCTATACGTAAGTTCTTTTAAAAGGTTACGTTTTACTTTAACTTTTTTTCTAACATCTTCATTACCTCTATTCCCTCATCTGTCTGAAGGTATGCAGCTAATGCAGATACTGGCTCTTCCCCAAAAGGAACAGTCATCATTTTTTTCTTGTTATCCTTTAAATTAAAGTAAATATCCCTCTTATTATTTCTTAAGGCTACTAAACCATTACTTAATGATTTTTGAGCTAAATCCTGAAGCTGTAACATTGGGTCATCCAACATCTCTAAAAACTCTACAGGATTGTTTCTAGCGTATAAACGCACATCTCTTTTTAATTCAGCACTACTTAGCTTATCAGCTCTTGAACCCATAAGCACTCTAGCAATTGATTCAGCCATCTCAATAGACATTTCCTTAGCCGCAATCTCTGCATCTAACTCAATATCCATAGATGCAACATCATCAGAGGCTTCTCTCTCTGTATTTACCTCCTCAAATATTTGTCCAAAACCTGGGTGTAAACTTAAGAACCATTGTAGTACAGGGTTTGTTTTAGGAACCGTTAAATATCCATCCTCGAAAACTACAGGCTCTAATATAGCGTTATCATCCTGCTCATCCTCAAATGGTGATTTTTGGTTTCTTGCATAACGAAGAGGTCGGTTAACTCCTTTCTCTTCATCAAAATGTAGTAGTGGATATCTTCGTGTGTTTCTTGAAGAAAGCATAAAGCTTAATGGGGTTGTGCTAGCCTTTAGCACATAGATTT
>Ga0070750_10002279_pt1 | contig 10638 bp, 22 predicted proteins | sample VirMetDEL_Nov_24_FD_77013 | JGI IMG/M metagenome (GOLD analysis project Ga0070750, IMG submission 77013) | Aqueous microbial communities from the Delaware River and Bay under freshwater to marine salinity gradient to study organic matter... | ecosystem: Environmental > Aquatic > Marine >... | reverse complement strand
CTCTCCCAACATGCACTGTAATTTGTTTATTTGCGAATGGAGTTATTCCATATTTTAAAGTAGAAGCCAAATCTATTTCTGCTGATTCTTGAGCAAGTTTTCTTTGATTAGCCATTATATCCCTTGAACCTTTTAGTCCAACAATCATTCCAACATATTCTTCACCTTTACCAGATGAACCACTACCTCTTTTACGAATTTCTCTAATTTCATACGCTTCTAGGAAAAAGAAGAAATCTTCATCTTCTATTTTGGACAAATCTTGTTGTGCATCTTTCCATGCATCCGAAAATGAATCCTTAATAAAATTAGAAAAATCTTTTCCTAACTCATCTATCGTTTTACCTGTTTTTTCTGACATTTCTTTCAATCTATTATCTAACATACTATTATCTCCCGTCATTGCGGATTTTAATCTAAAGATGTTTAGACTATAAACACTCACTATTCATTCAGCAATTTTAGTACATCTAATACGTCTTGATGAGTTTTGGGAATAGGTAATTTACCATTGTGTTTCTTTACTTCATGCAATCCTTTTGTAGTGGGAGATAGATCTTCCAACCCATCTATCAAATTCAGTATGTATTCAATATCATCTGTATTTGTATATCTATTCTTTACATCTATGCCTTCTGATGTCAATGCCCTACTTGACCCCCCATTCATGACATTGAACCATAGTTCAGGGCGTATAATGTACCCACAGGCTCTCTCCGTTGTTTTCACGCATTTTATCCCTCCTCTGACTGTGCTTGCCAAAATTATTACATCTTTATCATTCTGACTCAACATAGCCTAATTCCTCCACACCCATACAATCTGCAATCCCTGCCGTTGTGTTGATACTAACAATTTCACCTTTAAGATAAGTTCCAATATCACCCCACCCAGATGATATAATATTTACATTAACAAACAATGGTGAAATTAATTTGATTGCTTCGCCTTCTAACATTTTGTAAGAAGATAGGTATCGTTTTACATCTTGTATGAATCCGTAAGGACTCTCTAACTCACAAACAGAATAATAATCAAAACCATCTCTAACACCTAAGTTCCACATGATGATAGGCATTCCTCCGGTATTTGATTTTGCAACTCTTCCTGACATAATTCTAAGAACCCTATGCTTTTCTTTAGGATTAAGTAATGCTATTTCCTCATTGGTATTTTCATATGTCAAAATGCCTCTAGCATTCCGTAAGATGTATGGCGAAGGGGATGAATCAGGATGGTATGGATTATCTAATTGTAACATAGGTTTGATAGCCCAATCCGGTAACATATCAAATCGTTTTCTTCTTGATGCATATGTCATCTTTGGCTCGTTAGGATTAAGCCAATCAATAAGAAGAAATGAGTTCGCCCTTCTTTCTGCATAATCGCATAGATATATCCCATCTGGTAATTCCAAATCCAAAGCCCATGCTCTAACATTTTCTATACCTTCTATTTTAGCACCAGATGAGTCGAATACCATAGTCTTTACAGAATCATGGTGTAATGTAACCCATGTACCTTCCACTTTTTCAGCATAACATTTTGTAAACAAAACATCTTCGGCTTTTTTTGCTAGAGTAGGATTTGGTATCAGCAAAGGTTGAAACATAAGTGGCCTTATTTTAGTATAATCAAATCCATTCATAGATAAATCTCTTACTGTATTTTTTAATCCTAAAAGATTAACAGATGTTCTGACATGATGAAATGGTTCTTGGTACGCCATGCTCAATGCCATTATTGCATCCCTCCTTCTTATTGGAGATGCTCTTACACTAAGGCGAAGAAATAGAGGATGTAAATCGGCTTTATTGATACGTTCAAACAATGGTCTAATCAACCAAGATCTTACTTCATTGTTTTCTGCATTCAATATATTATGTAGTCTATCTATTATCGGTTTGCAATTGCCTTCAGTGATTTCAGTTTCAGATAAAGAAGTTAACAAATAAATGGGGTCAGGATTATCCTCTATCTCTTCAGGATAAGCATCCGTTAACAAAAAGAATATCTCTCTAAAATCTTCATCACTTAACCTAGTGCCTATGCCATCTTTAGGATAAAAGAATGATATAATCGGCCATGCGTCTTGCATAGACGCTCTTATACAATTTGAAACCATTTCTGCTCTATTTCTTACATTGTATTCAGATATTACTCTCCATGTTTCTGCAAGAGATCTGTATGCTAACATCAATTTACCTCTTGAATACTTTCATTACGGAATCATATAAATCTTCATCACCTATTACTTCAATAATAGCAGCCTTCCCCTTCTCAGTTAGAAACCATCTTTTAGTACGATTATATCCTTTCATAGGAGTTTTTTTTGTTGGCGAATTCCATGCTTCTTGTATTATGTATGTTAAGAAAGGTATAGAAGTGGGTCGGCCTGATGCGTTCATGATTATGTATATACAGTCTCCTATCAAACTAGATGGCCTTCTACCTCCAACTCTCAAACCCTTTATGTATAAATCATAACACATGTTTGTTGCTTTTTCAACATCTTCTTCAGAATCTAGTAATTTAGAAAAAACTATTTTCATATCTAATTTAACTAAATCTGCATCCATGACAATCACTCCTTTATTGGATTTTCTTCAACAACATCCCATGCACTTTCATTTTCAATCAGTTCAGATATGTGATCCCGTAACTCTCTCGCTTCATTCTTTGTTAAAAAAAACCCATTCTTTGTATATCCTGTATATCCTGTTTTTGATGGCATTACTTTGAACATTCTTAAATTTAATACTCTAGTATTGTATGCGTTTGTTGTAACCACATGAAGTTCTTCTCCAATATGACATGATGTTTTTACAACATCGTGTAAATTGTTATGATACTCATGAGGTTTGCGAGGCACTACTCTTCCTCCATCTTTGCTAACATTTTCAGTCTTGCACCTGTATCATCTACAATAACCCATACACCATCCCAATCTTTACCAAATCCTTTTCCAGAACAGATAGGACATATGCCTCCCTTCTCTATCAAAGCATGAACTTTACCCGGCCCTGTTGGTTCTATTCTTACAATAGTTCCACAGTTTTTACTACACACATTTGCTTCGCCTATTCTATCTTCTGGAATATTCATTTCCTTTCCTTCATAATCATACGCCTTTCTAACTTCTTGTCTCATTCTCCAACCTAATTCATTTGCTAATAAATTTAGATACTCATGAGATTCAAATAACCCTTTCGACTCTTCCGTTGGTTTAGCATGATGTATCTCTATCATCGTTAATTCATCTTCAGCAGTTCTTTCATACACCCCTACTCCTTGTAGATGCCATGTACCTCCTATGGCTAAAGAAGTAAAAGTTTTAATCGCCCAAATTACATCGTCTTCATCTATCATTCAATCAACTCCAGACCATAATATCCATTACCTCTAATTGGTAAGCCCACATATATAGCATAACATTTTTCAGAACAAAATACTCTTGTTCCTACGGCTAAATCTTCTACAACAAATTTAGATTTAAAATCACACATCGCACAAGTATTCATATCAAGATTCATTTAAATCCCACCATGCTGATTCAATAGCATCTATATCATTTTCATCCAACTGTTCGGTGGTAAATATAGTTCCACTATTCATATGCAAATCAATGTATGTTACTCTTTCATTATCTCCTAGTCTTTCTAAAAAAGCATGAGTTACTAAAGCCGATACTTCCTTTAAATTTATTTGAGCCAGTCCTGTTTTTGTTTCTACAATTAACATATTCTTTTTTATCATCATTTTATGCACCTTCTAATTCTTCATCAGTTAATCTGGCAGCCTCTCTTAACCATCTTCTTACTCTCCAAGATGTGCCAATTACTCTTTCATCAGCATATCGTTTTAACCAATCTTCTGCCTGTGACAATCTTTCATCAATAGCACCTAATGATTTTGCTTTATCTATTCCTACCATTTCTGAGTATTGATTAGAACCTAGTAACATGCCTCTATCAGTTCTTATCTCCGATAACATCTCAACCCAAGGGGCTATGAGCATTCTATACCTTCTTTCTATCGCATATGCTTTACTTCTTGGGTCTGCCATACTACAATGGGTATGTGGTTTAAGTTATGAATACTCACTCCCATTCCTTACCAAGATTCCAATTTATAGGTTCTTCATCCATAGAAGGAACTGTATTCAACAATGGGTCTTCTTCGCCACAACCATGACATGATTTTGTAATTACCTCTTCACAAGGGCATCCACAAACATGACATTCATGAGATGTAGAAAATAAAGTAGAGACAGGATCATACATGGCCGATATCTTCTTGAAAACCATGTTAGATAGTATAGATATATGATTGTGCAATTCGTCTTGATTGAGATATACTCCCTCCCAATTTTTATCTATCATTTCCAAATCTATTAATTCAATATATTTCATTTCCATTTGACTACCATGTTTATCATCAAATATAATCATGTTATCAATTACTGCATTAGGCAAAACCCATCCTTTTTGATTTGTTATAGGGTCATACATAGTCATTCCAAATTTTTCAGCAATTCTTGTTGGTGTATTGAGATATGGAAAGATAATCTTAGGAGTATCAAAATCCCATTGTCCATCATCAAATGTGTCCGTATCTTTTCCAACGATTAAATCATTACTCTTTTCATTACCAATAATTAATTTAGATTCAGTAAATGTTCCTATTGACATGAAGATTGGTACTCTAGGTGCTTTGGGAAAATTATCCATACTCATTGATTTTCCCTCAACATCTGAATCAACATGTCATAGGCTTTACTCGCAGGTGCATTTATGATTATAGGATTAGGGTCATCCTCTACCTTCTCTATCACCCATCTAGTAGTTTCTAACAACTCATCATTGTACTTACTATTACTAGGTATCATTGTCATAGAAGCGGGTAAATGGCCGAACAAGGACATCGCCCCTATCCATACCTTCTTTGATTTCTTTTGTGTCCTCTTTGGCTTTTCACCTTTCCTAAATACTGTTAATCTTGGCCCTGAATTCATTTTCTCACTCATCTCTTTCCCTCCTCATGTTGCTTTCCACCATAGCAGGGATAGACACCATGAGAATCAACCCATTGTCCACACCTAGAGCATTTGAATTGATTAAACTTCATCTTCCCTCACTCTCATTTCTACTTGGAATTTTACTTTTATATCTCTTAATTTTTGAATTACTACTTCGGGAGTAGCACCACGCAAAGACCAATCCAAAAACCATTCTCGGCCATCAGAACCAAAGCCTGTATCAAAGGTTATACCTTTGCTTCTCATGACATTTTCTAACAAGAATAATGCTACCGAGTCTTCCTCTTTTATATTCATAATAGGGATAGTAATGTGATAGTCAATGATATCTGCATCTAACAACTCTACATCATCTACCATGTTATTCTTCCTCCCATGTCCATTTATGGCATCTTTTACATTCAACAGTTCTTCTATCTATTCTTGATAAAATATCCTTTTTTACCTCACCTTTTATCATCTTTGAACCACAAATATCACACCATTGCAATCTTTCTATTTCAGGCATTATTCTTCCTCTTGTAAATAAAATAAAAACTTCAATTGAGGTTTGTATTTTGTTAAATATCTCCTTAGCGAATTAGTATCAAAAACAAATACATCACCAAAAAGTTTTATTCCAAATATTTGATAAGCAACCATATTAGGAATTACTTTTTCAAGCAATAAACCTTCTTCATTGGCTATTATGTTTAATTTATGGTTATTAGGTGCGAACTCTATTAATCCACCTACAAAGGATTGTAATTCTTTCAAAGTAAATTCTTTACCATCAGATACCATAGGGTATATGATTGAATTGTCTGCATTAATATAGAAGCCTGATTGACTCATTTTTTATTCACCTTCCTAAATCTCTTAGTGGCGTGATTATAATACAACCCTTCCCATGATAAGAGACAAGTTGCACAAACCCAATCTCCTTTATGAATAAATATTAATTCAATATCGTCCTCATTACAATAACCACATTCAGGTGCTTGGGGGTCAAAAAAATACCTAGACCACATCATTATACCTTCACCTCTTTGGATTCTACTATGTATCTCTTAGCCCTTCGATCTAAGCCATTTGTTTGCACGTTGCCTGACTTTACCATAGCATCGAGTCTTGGCCTCCATACGGCCTCATCTACGCCAAATTGAACCATGCTCTTACGAATCATACCGATAGTAGATTCGCCTTCGATAGATGCCTTTATTTGGCTCTCTAATACTCTTCTTGAAAGCATTACATCAACATCAATATCCGGCTTGATTTTTACTACATCTTTTACTACATCTTTTACAGGTGCTTTGCCCTCTCTAATGATTGTAGTAGGTTGTAATTTTGGAACTACTACTTCATTGAAATCTAATGGCTTAGATACATTGGTTGTAGTATTTACTAAATCCATCTTTAGATTGATTCTGGATGAACCCCTGCATCGGGAAGTAAATGTCCTCTTCATTGAAGATAAGAAACCAGATATCATACCTGCATTCTTTACCGCAGGTAATTTAGTTTGTACTATTCTCTTCTTATCATCTTTTACTTCCGTTGCAACATCAATGTGATGATTGATAGCATCCATGATTCTTGATACTGTTATGTAATCATCTTGAGCCATTTCTTGAATACATGCTAACAAGAAACTCATAATCCAATCATTAGGTCTAGTAGCAGTAGTTACTTTATCACTCATACCAACAGGAATAACAACTGATGGTTCATCTTCATTAGCAGGAGATAAAACAAATGTTTTACCATACCCTGTATCAATCTTGATATTCATATTGCCCACTGATGCCAATGGCTCATTACGAACATCACGTTCTGCTTTATCCAAAAAGACACCATTTTGTTCCCACCACTGAGCAGTAAGAACATCCCCTAACGCTGATAGGGCAACACCCAATTCAGCAGGGAAGTCTCCTTCCATTTGTTCTTCTACATTCTTCTTCAATATTTTTTTTGTCATATATTTATACCTCCATACCTTTCGGTAATTATCCTAAGAGGAAGGGGTATTTAATATATACTATTGATTACTTAACTTAGAAGGCGTTTTTGACGCTTATATTCCAAATAGCACTTTCCACATCTTATTGATTTGGGTTTCTTATTTCTCCATGCCCCTTTTGTATTATATCCATTTAATTCTATGTTGCATCCCACGCAATTCACCATACATACGAACTTATGTTTTTCTTTATTATTCTTCTGAATAAAAAGCGGGAATAGAGAGAGCAAATATATCGGCTATGAAGCACCGAAGGTCGGAAACTCTCTCTACCCCCTAAACGGTAAATATATGATAGTCCGACCTATGCTATTACAACCGAGAGTTTGGTATAAACTCTCGCCTACGAACTCCTGACTTTTTGCGTCTACAAGTACCACATTCATCATTGTTAGCACTTCCACCTGCATGTTTAATTTGTTTCCAACATGATATACAAGTGTAATACTTACTGTGCTTCTTGACAACCATCAAGACCACTCCTTGTAATCCAAACTCAAATCATATACCAGAACATCCCATGTTCGTGCTACTCCCGGCAACATACCCGAACCTTCAACAGTCGAATTTCTTACAGTGCCTATCGCTCTAAATCTAGGATCCTGTGCTAATATATTTCCAATTTGTTGAGGGGTTGTTCCTCCATATGTTTTACTGTTGAGATGTTCATAAATCTCGGTAGAAGATGCTTGTCCTTTTTGTTCTAAAAATTTGATAATCTTTTTTCTAAGTCTTTTTGTCCTACCTGCAAAGACTTTTTTTGGCATAGGATATCACTCATCCCATCATAGGTGGCATACCTTGTGGGGCTTGCTTCATACTGATTACATCATCTATCCTAAGTATCATTACTGCCGCTTCAGTAGCAGTTAGAATAGCAGTTTCTAATACTTTTCTAGGTTCTATAACTCCTAGTTCTTTCATGTTAATTACATCACCATTCACGCTGATACCATAGTTCTCATTTTTTGCTTTCCTTATGTTGATTATAGCATCAACCGGGTCTATCCCTGCATTCTCCGCTAAGGTACGAGGAATGCTCTCTAAAGCACTTGCATAGGCTTCCATAGCCATGCCCTGCCTATCTCCCATCTCTACTCCTTCCTTCCTTACAATTCGTGCTAAGTGAGCATATACTGAACCGCCACCAGAAATCAAAGTCTTTGTCTTGTGAGCCAGTAAAACTGCACCCATTGAATCATCAAAGGCTCGCTCTAGTTCATCTACTGCATGACCTGTTGACCCACGTAGTAAAGCAGTAACAGAACTTGATGTACCATCTTTATCTTCTACCACTAAGCATCTATGTTCGCCCTTTTGAATTTCATAAATATGTTTTGAAGTACCAAGATCTTCAAAGACATCTATTTCGGATGTGTCTGAAACTAGATTTGCTTTTGTGCTTCTCTTTAATGATTCCATTGTTGATTTCTTGACTCTCTTCAATGCCAATACATCTCCCTTTGCCAAATAATGCACTGCTAATTCATCTATGTCCTTTTGACAAAATACAACATTTGCCCCGGATGCAATTATATCATTACACATTTTTCTTAACATCGCTTCTTCTTGTTCTAAAAATTTCTCCATCTGTTCTGGTGATGTAACATTTACATTCATGTTTTGTGTTGTTTCTTTTACTTCAATTGGAGTAGTTAATAGTAATACATTTGCATCAAATAATTCTGATTTCATATCACTATGTAATTTCTCTTTTTCTATTACAACACCTTTGATTAATTGTGAATCATCATATTGTCCACCACTAAAACATATTGGCACAATGTTATCCATGTTTGCTGTACCATCTTCTTCTATAACTGCATTCAAAGCATCTATACAAATATCTGATAATACATCTATTGCTGATTCAGCACTTTTACCTGTAAGACTCGTTTTCGCTACAACTCTTAAATCATCTTCAGTAGCATCCCATCCAATATCTCCGATTGAATTTTTTATCAATTCACTGGCCTTTCTATATCCTCTACAAATAACAGTTTGATGTATTTGTTGTTCAAGTAAATCTTCTGCTTTCTCTAGTAATGAACCTGCAATAATAACTGATGATGTTGTACCATCTCGACACTCCATCTCTTGAGTTTCAGACACTTCTATCACTAACTTCGCACCGGGATGATCTGCCGCTAATTCACGTAGTATTGTAGCACCATCATTGGTTATTACAACTTGACCAGAACCATCCACTAACATCTTATCTGCACCTTCTGGCCCAAGCGTAGAACGTACTGATTCTGCAACCGCTTTAGCAGCAGCAATATTACTCCTTTGAGCCTGTTTCATAGACAGTCTTTCTGCCCCTTCTTTCAATATGTATATTGGTTGTTGTCCATTCCCTTGTTGTGGCATCATAGTTTTACGATTGTCATGTATTTTATATACACTCTCTAAAATATTTTAATTGAACATGGTTATTCATACATTAGAATAAATCACACTTCCACCAATTGAATCTTTTACAAGTCTTGATTTTCTTTAAGGGTAAATCCTTTCTTGCCAAACTGAATCATTCCTCTTTGTACTCTTATTGGGTATAATAAAATAGCCACAATCAGGGCATATTAAAAGAGTATTTACCCAATGCATATTATTCATAGAGAAACACATCTCACATCTATATGGCGAAGGAAATTTTACCTCATCTTTTACCTTCTCATGTCGGTATGGTATGCCTAATCTTTCACACCATTTCTTAGTATCTGGATGAGACATATTATCTCCACCACTCCGGTATCTCATTCTTCCATTGTGCTATGTGTCTTTTCTCGGTCATGTAATAGTTCCTGTATGCGATTACTGCATCATGATGTTTTAGATGGTCAGGCATTGCTTGAGCAAATGGAGTTAAACCATCATCGGGTAAACTATCAATTACTCTTTGCCAGATTGGTTCATATTCAGCAGCAGTAATTTCACATTTGTGAATCTTATCATAACGCTCAGTATATGTCTTACATAATCCATGAAAATGATTTTTTAGATATTGGAAATTTTGTTTAGATGTTCTCGCCCAAATCGTACAAGGATGGTTTAACATCACTGGCTTGTATGGGCATTCAAAACCAAGATAATCTGCAATAGTTGACATCATTTGTAAACTTTCCAATGGCATCTTTACTGCATGTTTATTCAATACCATTTCAGCACTTTTGTATGGGTCATTATCTAATACAAATATGTTCAAATCAATACCCCCTATCCATTTTACTCGGTGGCGACCTGTATGTTCCCTTCTTAATTTCAGCATAAATATTTACTGCTTCAACAATACAAATATGACATATCATTTTTGCTGCCACCGTTTGCATATCTATCATTTCATCATATACATTATCACAAAGATCACACTTCATCTTAATTCCTCTCTCGTAAGCCTCCATGCCACGCTTTTTGTTGTGGGGTTCTGTTCTGCATTAAATTCGTTTAGAATGTCTTTCATGCTCTCTAAGCCTTGCTTACACGCTTCTATCTCTTCGGGTGTATTCCTCTCTAATCTTTGAATGGCAACGTCTAAAAGACCAATGAAGGGTTCTACATATACTTCAATTGTATTCATTCTTCTTCATCCAATATTTTG
>Ga0070750_10002277_pt1 | contig 10642 bp, 12 predicted proteins | sample VirMetDEL_Nov_24_FD_77013 | JGI IMG/M metagenome (GOLD analysis project Ga0070750, IMG submission 77013) | Aqueous microbial communities from the Delaware River and Bay under freshwater to marine salinity gradient to study organic matter... | ecosystem: Environmental > Aquatic > Marine >... | reverse complement strand
TCAGCTTCACGGTGGTGGCCGTAGCCTGAAAAAACAAACCCGTCACGGACACATCGGGCTGGATCTCGATGTGGTCTTCGCGCTGAGCGAACAGCCACACGTCGTTGGAGAAGAGGCCCCGGTACGCCTCATTGATGAACCGGCGCAGCTCGGCGCGGTACGTCGGTACGTCGGGCGAGTAGTCCAGAATGGACCCAGCCATCGACAGCATCTGCGAGAGGTTCACCGTGACTCCTACGGAGAGGCCCCGACCCCCACAGGAGAGGTGGGGCCGGGGCCAGAGAGGGCCTGAGGACGAGGGACAGGCCCCCCCTGTATGACTCAGAACTGGGGGTAAACGCAGATGTTTACGAACTGGGCCGTGGTCGCGTCGGCCGCCTCAAGCGCCACCCCGAAGGTCCGCGCGATGTTCGCGGCCACCTGAACCTCGACCTCGCCCGCCGTCACGACGGAGGCGACGAGCGCGTCCCCTGCGACGATGGTTCCGGTGTCGTTGGTGCAGTTGGCAGTGGCGAAGCCTGAGATGACGACGCGGACGTCCTCACCGGAGACGGCGCTGTTCAGCGCCACACCGCAAGCCAGGGGCTGACCCAGGGCCTTGAGGGCGGAGATGACCACGTTGAGCATCGAGTCGGCGGTGCCGTCGATGCTCCACATGACCACGTCGCCAGCGGTGATGGTGCCGGCCGCGATGAACGTCTCCACCTTGCGGCGGTGAGAGGCGGACGCGAGACCACCAGAGGCGGCGGGCTCGAGGTACTGCAGCATGTCGTTGGTGGCCATTCTATGCCTCCGAGTTGGCGAGGACGCCGCTGGAGAGGAGGTGGTCGAAGCAGAGCTGGGTACGCAGCATCACGTCGGCGCTGCGGCTGGTGTAGCCGGAGAGCTTCTCGAAGTCGCCGAGCGTGAAGTTCGCGCGGGAATCGAAGATGACCTTGATGTGCTTCGTGTTGAGGATGTACGCAGAGATGATCTGCGCGGCCGCGCCACCCGGGTTCGCCGGGAGGTTCGGATCGACGTACATCATCGCGCCGTGGAAGGCGAGAGCGAGCTTGCCGGAGTCCAGCGTGGTCTCGCTGATGTACCGCTCCTTCGCGAAGAGGTCGAGCTTGTACAGCTTGTAGCAGGCCTCGGACGCCAGGATGAGATCCGGCGTGGTGTCGGGCGTGCGCTGCTGGGCACCCAGGAACAGGTCCGTCAGGAGGCCAGTGGCGTTCGTTGCGAACGCACCACCACCGTTGACGTACTGGTTCTGGAGGTCGGTGAAGGTGGTCTTGGACAGACCGCCGACGACGTTGTTCTGCGCGGCGGCCAGCTCGGGCTCAAGGAAGCCAGTGCCAGCGGCAGTGCCACCGTTCAGGGTGAGCATCTCGGTCATGATGGTCGAGGTGCCGGCGACAGCCTGCTTCTCCCACTCACGCTTGAACATGCCCATGACGCTCTTGAGGCGAGCCTCGGCGATGTCCACGATGGCGCGGGGGCCGCTGTTGGACAGCTCCTCCTTGCGCGTGATGACGACTGGCGCGACGTAGTCGGCGAAGTCGAAGGAGGCGTTCCGCAGAACGTCCTTGACGGCGAGGTTGGTCGCCTCGTAGCCGCTGGAGAGCTGAGTGATCGAGCTGTGCTCGGAGAGAATCAGCGGCTGGTCAACCTTCTGGCCACCGTCCACGATGCGGACGCCGCCGGAGCGGTTCATGTGGTCGAGAAGGGGGGTGGTCTTGAAGAGCTGATCGACCTCATCCTTGATGAGTTCGCGCAGCGTGGACGACAGGATGTCGTTGCTGAGGACTGCCATGGGGCACCGTGGGTACAGGGTGGAACGATTCTGTGTTCGACCGTGTCCCGCTACGGTGGGGTGTCCTGCAACAGGGCCCAGGCGGGGGGTAGCACGGGAACGCTACCATGCCGCCAGGAACCCTGCAACTTCAGCTACTTGCCGTGAGCCTGGAGCCACTGGGCCACAGCCCAGCCACCCTGAGCCCGCACAGCAGCAGGAACGCGGCTCGACCCGGTGGCGCGTGAAGCTCCCCCAATCTTGAGCCCAGCCTTCTTCGCCTCGCCCCGCACACGGAGCAACTCGGCACGAAGCTGCTCACGCTCATGCAGGGCGCGGCCACCCTGGACGATCGCGTAGGCGCGCTCGAGCGTCAGATTCTCATCCGACTTCAAGAGCTTCACCACATCAGCCTTGACCTCAGGCTGGTTGATGTCTGGGTTATCGGCCTTGAACCGCTCAAGCTGTGCTCGTCGGTTCGACAGCTCGACCTCCTGGCGCACGGGCTCAAGAGCCTGGCGCAGGGAAGCCGCCACCTGCTTGTCGATGTGGGCCTGCACGCTGTCTGGGTCGAAGGGGTCGAAGCCCACCTCTGCCTCAGACCGCGACTTCAGGTCCTCCATGAACTTGCCGCTGGTCAGCGCCTCGCGCTCAGCCTGCAGGCGCTTCCGCTCTTCCGCCACCTGCTGGGTACGCTTCGTGGTGAGCGCACGCAGGTTCGCGACGAGCTTCTTGGCATCATCAGGCAGAGCCTCAAACTGCTCCTTCGACACGGAGAACGGGTTCTCCAGAGCCTCAGCGGTCAGCTTGCCAGCCGGGTCCTCCTCCACCTCGGGCTTGTCACCCTCAGCAGCGAGGGCGGCGCGGAGCTTCGCGATGGCCTCTTCCTTGCGGGAGGCCTTCTCGTTCAGCGGGACTGTGACATCCCCACTCTCCTCGGTGAGCTGCTCTGCCTCCTGGGGGGCGGCCTCCTCTGAAGGGGCCGCCTCCTCAGCAGCGGGAGCGGTGTTGTCCGCCTCCATCAGCAGACCTCGACAGAGAGGTTGCCGTCCTTGGTCCAGCGCGTCTTGGCGGCGGGCACGCCCATCGACAGGCCCTCCTCCGCTGCGCCGGCCTTGAACCACGTTCGGAAGGTCAGGTCCTTGACCTCCACATTCTTGGAGTGCTTGTCGGCAGCATCACTGGCGGTGGCCAGGGCCACAGACATGTCGCTTCCAGCAGGCATGGCAATAGCCACCCGCAGGGTGCCGGGCTTCATCTTGGGCATGTCGTCGTCCTCTGCCTGCTACATGCGCTGCATGAGCAGGTCGTCCTCTTCGACTTCCATCTCAGCGCCCCCCATGGGCTCCTCGACTTCCATCACCTCTTCTTCCACAGCCATCGGAGCTTCTCCCTCCATCGGCTGCTTCAGGAACATTGCGAAGTCCCTGCTGTCCGCCAGGGTACGCAGCTTGCCAGCGAGGAGCTGCAGGTCGCGATCGTCCTGCACTCCCTCCACGTCAGCCATCGCCAACGTGTCCGCCAGCTCCGCGTCAGCGGCGGCCGTAGCCACCATCATGAGCTGGTTGACGAACTCAGGCGGCAGCACCTCTTCGTCAGCGGAGAACGTCGGGTACTCCTCAGCCATCGGGCCAAAGGCAGGCAGCACGGCGTTCAGCGCATCGACCACCTTGTTCAGGGCCGTCATGCTGAAGTCGCCCTGCGGAGCCATCTCCGTCAGAGTCTCGTCGCGAGCAGCGTCAACCTCATCTGCGCGAGACATGGCCTCGTCACGAAGGGAATCCAGGCTGTCCATACTCATATCACTTCCCGAATCTTCTGGTTCGTGGCAGCCCATAGGCGGCGCGGACATCAATCCCTTCAATGTCCCTAAGGTGATTAACGTACTGCTCCTCAGCTTCTGGGGTCAAGTAGCCCTCTTGCTTTGCTCTTACGACTGCGTCGTAGTTCAGCTTGTCAAAGCCAGCGGGAGAGAGTTTGGCAAGGGGTCTGCCCATCTGTTCAGAGGCGAACTTGAGCTGCTGGTACGGATCCTGAGTGGTCGAATAACCGTGCTTCAGGAACGCCGCCGGGCCGCCAACCAAGTCAGCCGCCATGCCGGCAGCCCCGCTCATAGCGGCCCCAGCCGCCTTGGGGATCCCAAGACCAACAGCGCCAGCCGCCAGCCTCTTTGCCGTGGGGCTGGTCAGCGCACGTTTTGCTGCCCCTATCGCTGGAGCCGCCAGCCTCTTTGCTGAGGAGAGGCGAGAAGCCATCAGGCCATCTTCAGCCACTTCAGCCACGGGCCGAATCATGTCTCGGTCAAGGACAGAGATCTCCTCAAAACCTTGCCGTGTGTCTCTAACGAAATCAAATCCAGCCTCGCTCATGGCCCGAACGTATGGCTCAAAGTACTCGTCTGGCCCGTATTTTTTCATCATCTCGTTCTGAAAACGCCCCACTGCCGCCGAGCCTGCATCGCCAAACTTCTCACCAAGTTCCTTCTGTGCCATACGGGTAAACCGAGCGTCCATGTCGGGCGTCCGCATAGCTGGGCTCTGCTCGAACACGCGAGACTCATCAAACGGGATGTCCATCTCGAGCAGGTTGCCAGGGGATCTCGCCATCTTTTTGGCAAGCTCCTCTGCGGACATACCCCTTCGATAGCCAGCCGCATACTTTGCAGCGAAGTCCCGCTCAGGGGTGACGTTGACTCCTGCTCCAATCATTCCCCTGCCTGTAGTTGGGCGGATCTGATTGAGCGGAAAGTCCTTTGGTGAGCCGTGGTAAGTCCTCAACAGGTACTGCTGGCCCCTGGTTGTCGCGCGCGACTTTGCTCGCTCGGTTGCTGCCGGCAAAGAACCTGAGGGCCGAGGAGGGGGCAGTGGTCGCTTGGCCATGTCACTCTCCCCGGATTGCGGAGTCAAGCATACCGCGCTGCTGCAGCTTGGACACACTGAAGGTCGAGGCGGCGGCGTCGCTGGCATCCATGCCAGAGGCGAGTTTCGACTGGTACTCCTGGCTGTCAGCCTCAAGCTGCTTCTGCTCGGTGCCGAACGTGTCCACGCTGTCCTCGATGAAGTTCTTGTCGAACTCCGTCGCACGCACCAAGCCCTTCTCTCGCGCGATCTTGTCGGCCTCCTTGGTGGAATCCACCCACTGGCCGAGCCCGCGATCGAAGTAGCCGGTGTCCACACCGCCCCACGACCCACGGGTCCGCGCTGGCATCGTCACCTTGGGGTACAGGTCTGCGCCACAATCACAGTCCAGGGCGACCGGCTTCTCCTCCACCGAGCACAGGACCTCCTCTCGAGCCCCGCATGCTTTGCAGAAGTAGGGGTAGAGCGGCATCAGACACTCCCCATCATGGCTGCGATGTCATCCGGCGAAGCGGTGGCGACAGCAGACTGGATGTCAGGCGGCGCTGCACCTGCGTCCATCGGGCCCGCTGCGCCAGGCGGCGGCTCTGGTGGAGGAGCGAGTGGGATCTCTTCAAGGCCCAGCATGCTGGCGGCCTGCTCCAGAAGGAACTTGGGGTCCGCACCCAGCGCCTGCAATGTCGGCACGTTCATCAAGAACTGCTGCTTCCGCATTGCCTCAGACACCGGGGTCTGGCCCTCATCCTCTGCGTAGACCTTGAAGTCTCCAAGCAGGTCGGCGGCGGCAGGCCGAACGGATGCTTTGTTGACCATGATGGGGATGGTCTTGTTGTCCACGAACGTGGCGAGCGTGGCGAGGTACACCCGCACGAGTTCCTCGATGGTGGCGTCACGCTTTCGCGCGAGGTGACCAAGCTGAGATGACGAGTAGCTGACCAGCGCCGCAACCTCAGCAGCAGAGGCTCGACCACCCAGACCCTGCCCACGGCTGAACGGGTCCTGATTGGTGGACGTGTACTGGTCGTCCATCACCTCGCTGACGTACCGGCTCGTCTCGGCCGGCAGCGGGGTGTGGGGCACAGGCATGATCTGCTCAGCCAAACTCTCACCAGGGTCGAGGTCCACTTCGATAAACAGACCATCAACACCAGACCGCATGTACCCCTGGTTCTCCTCATCGAGCGCGCCCGACCGGACGAGGTACTGCCGAGCCACCTTGCGAACCGCAGAGGCCTGGAAGCTCCGCACGATGTTCTTCTCGTAGAGCTGGTCGTAGATGCGCCGCAGGGCCGAGTAGCCCTCCATCGGGCGATGCGGCAACGACGAGAAGTACAGCGGGACGATCGTGCTCAGCAACGTGCCATCCCACGAACGCACCGGGATGTCGGTCACCTCAAGGAAGCGAAGCTCGCCATGAACGTCAGGCGTCCAGAAGTACAGCTTGCCACCGTCGAAGTCGTAGAACTCCACCATGCGGACGTACTCATCGAACTTCGTCGCCATCGCTGACGGCATCGACTCCCGGCTCTCCTCGTCGTACCGGTCCCGCTTGAAGTACGGCTCGCGACGACGGGCCAGCCACTTGCGGTTCCCGAACTTGGCCTTCGCATCAGACAGCGGAGCCCAGTAGGCGTGCCCGACGAACCGGCTCTCGTCCCAGGTCGGCGCATCCACGTCCACGATGACCTCCCACGGAGGCAGCGCCACAGGCAACACCTTCTTGTAGGGGTCCTCCGTCTCGCGAGGAACGAGCTTGATGAAAGCGTTGGGGTGAATCAGCGCCATGCGCGTACCGTGCTCAATGGCCTCCCGGCACTCCTCCGACAGGAACCCGTTCGCCACGGTCTGCGCGACCTCAGCGTCACCAAGCGAGCGCATTCCCTTTCGGACCACGCATGCAGGGTTCCGGGCGTAGAGCTGGCCGATGATCCCCTCGATGTAGCCGAATGCGTCCGATGTCTGGACTTCGATCTGGTCACCGTTCCGCTCAGGGATTGAGAAGAAGCGCGTCTCGTAGATATCCTTGAGAGCCTCCTGCTCGGGGCGCTGGGCCTCCCAGTAGCGGTCGTGCTCCTCGAGCTTGAGCTTCACATCGGCTGGCTTCACATCGGCCTCCTGCGATCACCACGGACATTGAACGGATGAGGCCGCTGAGCGTCTCGGGTCCGGTTCTTACGAATCAAGTCTTCCATCGTCACCCTACTACGGTCCTCAGGAAGGCGCAGGGGCACACTCTGGGCAGCGATTAACGCCAGAGCAAGGCTGATGAGCCGGTCGTCGTGCTTTCCTGCCGCGTGATCGGGGCGGTTTTTGCGCTGGTTCCACCCTGTGGACGCCAACTGGTCGAACAACTGCTCTGTCACCTCGCCAAGCAGCCCATCTTCCAGCGTCGCGCGGACAACTTCGTACAATCCGGCGCGATTACCCCCATGAGTGCGCCACGGCTTGCCTGATTCGCTCAACCACAGCCGCCGACGGGGGTATCCCAGCCGCTTCACGTCCTCGATGACCCGCCTGCCGTAGACATTGGACTCAATCACCAGCACAGGCCACTCATACGCCCGGCCCAGGCGCAATATCGCCTCACCAAGGCGGCTCGGGGTGGTCCGATTGCAGGCCCACTGGGCAACCAGGGACCGCGAACCACCATCAAGGACGGTGATGGCGCTCTCATCCGAGCCAACGCCAGCCGCTACGTCCACACCCATGGTGTACTCGACCTCAGGCTCCCAATCCTCCAGCACTTGGAGGCGATCCCGGTCGGTCGCAGCCACCCGCTTGACCTCCACATGCTCCATGCTCTCCACTGGGAAGAACCTCTTGGCCTGCGTGGCGAAGGCCTCTTCGACGGTGAGCGGGTACTCCCTGCGGAACTTGGCCTTGCCGAGCGTGGCGATCTGCCGGCGACGCCAAGCCACCTGCTGATGCGTCAGACCATGCTCCTCCATCAGGACAAGCTCAGCCGCTGTCGGCGCGAAGTCCCGCTTCACCTTGTCGGCATACGCCGGATGCAAGGTCCAGGGCAGGAACACCACCTCCCAACCGTTCTCCGGCGCACCCATGCACAGCTCATGGAACTTGGAGCCAGGCTTGTTGACCGTGCTCTCCAAGACCAGCAGCCCGTCACCCACCGTTGCGTCTACCTCAGCCACCGTCTCGTTCTGGTCTGGGTAGAAGTCGAACTCTGACAGGTGACCCATGGCAGCAGCGAACGAGCGCGTACCACCCCGGGCTCCAGCCATGTAGACGGTCTGGTTCGCACCGCTGTCCTTGAGCACCAGCGTGCTGTCGTTGATCTTCGATGCCTTGGGGCGCATCTGCTCAGGCAGACCCATGTACATGCCACGCAGCATGTTCGCGATGTTCTTCGCAGCACGGTCCACATGAGCCATCGAGGCCACAGGCAGAGGACGGTCAGCCATCAAAAGAGCATCGAAGAGGAAAGCCTCGACCTCCGTGCTCGCTCCCAGCCGTCGAGCCTTGGGAACAAGGATGCGGTTGTGGCGACGCATCGCCTCACGCAAGACGAGCTGGGCAGCACGCGGCTCGTAGTACGTCCACTCCTTCGTGTCGTAGTCCACGATGCGGTACGCCCGCATGCGCGTGTCCTGAGGAAGCTGACGGAACTGGTCGAGCGCGCTCAACGACGCCCCCAGCCTGGACAGGGGGACGCATCCTTGCGGACAGCCACTTCGTCGCCCTGGGCGTACAAGCTGTCAGCCATCCAGTCGAGGATGGCAACACCCTCACGGGTCTGGGGCTCACCCTCGATGTCCGAGTCCGGGTTCGACCCCACCACCTCATCGCTCACGCACTGGCCCCGGTAGCGGTTCCGGCACGTCAGACACGTCCGCTTCATGAATCCACCTCGATGACGCGAACCGACCCAGCCTCAGCCTCCTTCACAGCAATCTCCTCGAGCCTCGCCATGAACGACTGGAGCTCCTTCGAGCCACCATCAGCCTCCTGCTTCACGCCCTTCTCCAAGCTCTTGATGAGCCCCTCGGCTGCACGAAGACCAATGGCGTCCACCTGACCGTCCTCGTCCCGCCTGTCGATGGCCTCTTCAATCGTGTCCAGGGCCTTCGACGCCAGACCAAGCTGACGCTCCCGGATGGCCTGCCACCCCTCCGCATACCCACGAACTGGCCCGACAGTCAGCCCAAGCAACTCGTTGAAATGCTTGCGCTTTTGGAGAGAACGAACCTGCTTGATGTGGACACCAAGCTCGACAGCCACACTCTCCTCTGTCGCCCCCAGGCGCAGAAGCTCGGCAGCACGAAGCTCAACCTCCGTCCACCGACCATCCACACCAGACACCGTCATCTTCGCCTCACCCATCCGTCCTCCTCTTCCGCTTGGGACACGGCTTGGCAGGCGTCGGGTCAAAGTTCCCGAAGTGCCAGACAGCTCCATCACTGTCCGACACACGAGCACGCCGCCATCTCACGACAGCAGCGACCCCAGCCCACCGACAAGAACCCGACCACGAACGGCACGACAGGCAAGAAGTCACCTCCAAGCCCGCCAGACCAAAGCTCGCATCGTCAGGCAGGTACTCCATCAGAACGGGATCTCGTCTTCACCCTGCTGAGTCCCGTAGCTGTCATCAGGCGTGTACCCCTGGGCCTTGTTCCCCACGAACTCCACGCTGTTCGCGATGAGCTGAGGAGTCCGACGCTTGTTCCCGTCCTTGTCCTCCCACTCATCAATCTCCAGACGGCCCTGGACACACACCCAGTCACCCTTCTTCTTGTACTGAGCCACGATCTCCGCAGTCTTCCCAAAGCACACGATGTTGTGCCACGTCGTCTTCTTCCGCTCACCCCAACCATCGTCAGTCGGAATGCTCAACTTACACACAGCCTTGCCGGCCTTCGAGGTCCTCACCTCGGGATCCCGACTCAACCGTCCCGTCACCATGTAGCTCTGTGGCATGTCCTTCTCCTGTTCAGACCTCATCATCATATTCAACTACACCTCCCACAAGGAGTCCCGTGACAACCAGTGACAACCGTCCCGCGCACCACACCACCTCGACACCACCAAGTGATCCTTCTCCAGTAATACCAAGCACTTAGAGGGAGGCACTTGCATTCAGCTTGACACGGTGGTCTACGATCCCCTTACCAGCGAGCGACGGGACGCCGCGTCAAAGCCGAAGGCAGCTGGCGGACCAAGCGAGCGCCCGACGAAGAGCGCAGCGAATGAGGAGCCCCTGCAACGTCACCATGCTCGAGGACGCCTCGAACAGCTCAGCGCCTGGTGTGAGCACCACCTGCTGCCAAGCGGATCAAATAAGGATTTTAAGGCCGTGTTGGGGGGGCATTTAGGAATCATTACTACATTCGGTTTTGGTTTGGGGGGTACCCCCGGGGTAGGGGTTACTGGTGACGTTCGGTCGGTGATAGTGGCGTGGTGGTGCGGGTTCTCGCCGATGGGTGCGGGGGTGAGGCGCGGCTGTTGTCGCGTCGTCTCGACGTGCGAGGGAGGGGGGGGGAGGAGGAGGAACTCGGAGGCTTGACCCCTCCCCAACGGTGCCAGCGCTGCAGGTGGCGCGCGCGTATAGGGGGCGTCACCTGCTCCCGAACGCAAGACACCCCGACCGGATGAACCGGACGGGGTGAGGCTGTCGAGGTGAGGCTATCGGGAGCGGGCCACGAGGGTGGCAAGGGTTGCGAGCACAAGGAGAACGACCGCGCCGGAGCATGTCATGGAGCACATCCCAGCTCCTGCAAGGCTGCGCCTCCGAACCAAAACAGCCAGACGAGCACGAGGAGCACATGCCCTGCGAGGTGGTCTTGGGTGCGCTTGCTCAAGCCTGGACGCGGAGCGCGGTTCATGCTGCTACCCGCTGCACGAACCCGGAGCGGTCGCGGGGTGCCTTCGTGCCCTTGGCGAAGAGCACGACCCACGAGCCCGGAGCGTCGAGGAATCGTGCGTCGTCCTTGTCGCCGTCGATGGTGGGGTAGCCGTTCCAAGCTCCGGCGGCGATGAGGGCAGCGGCGGC
>Ga0070750_10002276_pt1 | contig 10643 bp, 6 predicted proteins | sample VirMetDEL_Nov_24_FD_77013 | JGI IMG/M metagenome (GOLD analysis project Ga0070750, IMG submission 77013) | Aqueous microbial communities from the Delaware River and Bay under freshwater to marine salinity gradient to study organic matter... | ecosystem: Environmental > Aquatic > Marine > Coastal... | reverse complement strand
GTAGTCACTTTATCTACGGCATCACCTAAGGCTGCTATTGTATCTGCACCCCCAAATATATTTGACAGTATAGCTCCTAATTTAGTATTTGGCATATTAATACTTTTTACTTCTTTTAGATTTCATAGCAGTTCTTTTCCCTGCTGCTTTACCACGTTTAGTAGCCATAGTCTTTCGACCTGTGTTTTTGTATTTTTTGCAGTTACACTTTCTTTTACCTTTACATTTTTTGCAAGTCATAATTATTTCTTTTTTGCTGTGCGTGCTGCACGTTTAAAGTTCTTATTAGTAGGTGCGCCTTTCGCTCCTTTCTTGCGCATCTTTTCTCCGGAGCCTGCTTTGATACGTTTACGCTTTGCGTGGATGTTAGCGTACAATCCTTTTTTCTTTTTCTTTTGTGGCATAATTATTTACGTTTACCTTTGCCTGTTGTTTTTTTAGATCCTCCTTTTTTCCATAATGTATTACAAGCCAAATGCCTAGCAGTTCCTGCTTTGGCAGTTGAACACTTGTGTCTGGCTTTGAAGTTCTTCCTAGCCTTATCCGAGTAGTTATGCCTCATAGAGGAATCACCAGCGTGAACCATTTTGGATTTACCCCCTTTACAGACTTTCTTCATTACTTTCTTTCCTGCTCTTGTACTCTTCCTTACCTCTCCACACTTCATAGACTTTTTAGCCCTAGCTGTTTTGGATTTAGGTTTGGACGTTGCACGCTTTGCAGCAGGCTTCCTTCTTGTAGTAGCTTTACGTCTTGTTGTTGTTTTCTTTTTTGCTGGCATAATTACTTAAATTGTATTTTTCTATGTAAACCAATACATTTCTATTATTATTAACTATCCAATACTCTATATATAAATGTTTGTCAGAAACAAAATAATTAACAGAATTAGGATATAGTTTATTTCTATATCTGTGCCTAATCCATCTCGTCGTATGAAATTTATATACAGCCAAATCATACCCCCTATCAATGTGCAAATATTTACCATATTTTTTAATACAAACCTTTGTGGTGTCACTATAAATATGGACTCTACGACTACCATAAGGTATTATAAGAGTCCTATCAATGCCACAAAATTGACTATAGCAATCTAAGTAACTACAAAGTACAAGTAGTATTAATATATTGAGCCTCATTCATTTAGGTACGACTTAAATGTAATTATACGTCAACAGCTTCAGACCACTCATCTAGTGTTTTCAAGTGAGCATACGCTTGAGCATAAAAATTATCTGTCGATGTTTTATCGAAGGTCATTGTTAACCTGTCAATTTTCATAGTCTCCCCACCTGCGTCTCTAGTTGCCTGATCAGGGAAAGTTTGAATAATACATTCTCCTGTAATAATTTTTTCTGAAGATTGCTCTGGATTTTCTTCTGTACCTACTTCAGTTTGTAGAACTTCTTGCATAGTCCTAATTTGAGAAATTCTAACATAAGCTCCTGCAAATGTTTTGCCATAAAGGTCTTTTGAATATTCTAATGCCATTTTTAAAAAGTTTTAATTATTAATCACTAAAAATATAATATCCTGAAATTGCTGTTGATGCTTGATTAGTAATTATACTAACAGTTGTTGATGATTTAGATAACACACTTGCAGTCACAATAGTGCTACCACCGACTGCATCAGTTGTAATCATTGCAATCGTAGGTGTATCTCCTATACTATGTGATATATTTAGTCTACCACTACTATCTGTTGTACCACTAAATGTACCTCTTTCTTCTAATCTTTCTATTACATTACCACTAGAGTCAGCTTCTAAGTTTACAGTTGCAGTTCCTGTGAACGAACCTGAACCATAGCTGTCAAACTTAAACTTACCTGTTGAATCAATCCTTAATCTTTCAGCATTATTTGAACCAATAATTACAGTATTATTCAATGCCTCTGTACTACTGTTTTGTATGTTAGAACCTATAAAAGTATTACCACTTTGATTATTAGATGAACTAGCAACATTATAGCCTACATATGTATTATAAGACCTTTGTGTAGTTCCCAATGCTCTACCTGAATAATAACCCAAAACAGTAGAATAAATCAAATTGGATTGTTCCCCTGCTGAACGACCAACAGCTACGGAACTTTGAAACCCTTGTGAACCATTTACTGCATTCATACCAACAACTACAGCATTACCCAATTGTTGACAATTCCTAGCTGCATTCATACCAACAGCAACAGAATATGTACCACCATTTGCAATTTGTGCTGCTCTTGAGCCTATTGCAGTCAAATATAGACCATTTACATTTGTACCATCTGCTGCTTGATAACCTAATATTGTACTATATGTTCCTGTTCCTGTTGTATCTACATTATTAATTACAATGGAGTTTGTTCTTGTTGCGTGACTCATATAAAAATTACCACTGTTAGTAATTTTAAATAAGTCATTACCACTACTATTCTCAACAAGTAATGCGTCATTAGCATCTGTTGCATCAGCACCAGCTATGTGAAATTTAGCAGAAGGACTCCCACCTCCGACCTTGATATCTCCATCAGACTTGATGGTCATTCTTGTTGACCTACTTGTTCCTGTTCCTGTTTGAAACTCTATTCTTTGTGGAACAAGAGTTGATGTCACAGTACCATCAACAAACATTTCCACACCTGCTGTTGCATAGCTAGAAGTTCCATTGTATGCTGCCCCTAGTAAGCTAAATACATAATCATTATTTACAACAGTAAGTGGAGTTGCAAGACTTCCTTTTGCTCTTGTAGCTTTAAATACACCTCTATTATATTGAGAAGTACCTGCTGAAATAATATTAACGCCGGGCGCAGTGTTCTGTGCAGACACATTAACTATGTCAGTCGTATACAATGCAGATGATACTGTATTGTTACCATCGCCTATATGGAGAGCAGATACAGGATTGGACATCTGAATACCCACATCATCTGTGGTAGTATTGCCTGCTGTGGTAACTTCTTGAAGTGTTGGTGTACTACCTCCTCCTCCTGATGTTTCTATGATGTTTCCACTTGAATCCACTGCTAATGTGTAAGCTGCTGTACCTGTATTAGAACCACTACCATAAGAATGCAATCTTACGTCTCCAGTAGAATTAATAGTGACTTTATCGCCACCATTAGTCCTAAAGACCATCTCATTATTACCGTGATAATATCTAATATACCCTGCATTTACTGAACTTGGATCTCCAAAAGCAATGTATTGATAAGTACTGGCAGGACTAAATAATTGCAAACCTATATTAGTACTGCCTTCAATGGTTAAATCATCGTGGTTAGTATTTGGAGTGTATGTCCCTCCGTCTCCTGTATATATATGTAAACGAGATTGAGGCAAAGTCGTCCCAATACCCACATCTCCACCACCATTACCTATAACAATATTATCAGTTACATAATGATTTAAGGATAAGTATTGACCACTACTATCTAAAATTAAGTGAGCTCCATCTCCTGTTCCTCCGCTAATAGAAGCGTTACCTGAATTTCTACCGACAATAATTGCATCCACTTCTGTAGATGGATTTGCTATTTCCAAAGGCGCACTCGGAGAATCTGTGTTTATTCCAATGTTACCAGATCCATCGACGTGGAGTATAGAACTTCCTCCTGCACCTCTTTTTATATCAAGAAATCCATAAGAAGTATCACCATCTAAAATAAATCTAAAGTTACCATAATTATCAGCAGTTTCATCTTGGATGCTTTCAAATTGAACTGTAGAGTCAGTAACTTTTATTGATAAAGCCTCTGTAGATGATCCTAATCTAGAAATATAAAATGGATCAGCACCTGTGTTTGTATTAAACATAGCACTCCCTTCAACAGTTAATGGGAAAGCTGGATCGTCATCGCCAATCCCCACGTTGCCTCTAAAATAAATATCTGCATCATCCTTAAAAGCCTCTACTTTTCGGACTACAACATTAGAAAGGTAAACTTCTCTATCTCCTGTTCCGTAATTTACAAGAACATAATTTTTAATATACCTAACAGCTCCACCATCAGAGCCATTATAAGGAGTGTGAGAAGAAGGAATTGTAGCGTAACCCCCTACAGTATACCAATTACCATCTGCTGTTAATGTTATATTACTGACAGGGTATGCTATTAGACCAAAGTTAGAGCTTATCAGTTTCTTATCTTTGTCCAATCCGTTAACACCTAAATAAAAATTACTTTGTGTCCCTGTGTCTGTTGCAGGGATCATATAAGTAGCTTCTATATAAACTCTATCTCCAGCGTCTACTGGAATATCAATATCGTAAGCTGCAACAAAAGTTTGTTGACCTGTAGGGAATTTAACAACTTTACCATAAGGAGCATCTGGATCATCTATTGTTTCGATAGTGTAGCTACCTGTACCTCCGTTTGTCAAGTTTAAGGCGCCGTCTAGATTACCTCCTTCAATGTGCGGCTGTAAGGAGAATAAATAATTACCTCCTATCATTGAGCTTGGTTCAACAATAGCACCTCTAACAGCTAACCTATCCTTTATGTTTAATGCCTTATTTGCCATTTATTAAAAGTTTTTAATTATATATTTAGCATCATAACCTGCCGATCCTCTAAAGAATATTAACTGCAAATTACCCCCAGACAACTGAGCGTAAAAATACATATCAGAAGTATCCCCAACTTCCGCTTTCATTATGTCTGTATAGTCTACACTAGTTCCATCGGTTGTAGCGGTAACAGTACCTACTCGAATATTAGTACCATCATATATTTTATAATCACACATTATTGTGTCTCTAGTAGATTCACTTGTGTAAACAGAAATAGCTCCTGTGCTTAGAGTTCCATAATCAACATCAGTAAGAAACTCTTTGTACCCTAGCGTAGTAGATGCCACGTCCGCTCCATAATGCAAAGTAGAAGCGTTCACAAAAACCTCAGATCCATCAGTAACCCTCAACCTATCTGTACCATTATTACTTTCTACTAGTAAAGAAGTGGTTGATGTCGTATTACCCGAACCAACTATGTGAGTTTTCGCACTCGGACTCGTAGTCCCAATTCCAACCCTTAAATTAGTATTATCTACTCTTACAACCTCTCCATTTGTTGCACTTCCTAATCTTATGCTTCTTGTTGCATCTCCTTCTAAATTTAAAACTCCCGAAGTGTTACCTAATCTTCCGATGACAGTGTCACCTATTGCTCCTCCAATATATATAGAATTACCATTTGTAGTTCCTATATCTCCTGAAACAGAAAGTCTATAGCTCGGACTCGTAGTATTAATACCCACATTACCTGTGGAAGTTATACGCATTCGTTCAGTGCCACTTGTATAAGCTGCTAAGAAAGTACTTGTAGAACTTGCGTTGAGTATTGTACCCGTAGGACCAGCATCAATTGGACCTACATAAGCAGTATTCCCCGAATTAATACCGAGCATCCTTACATTAGCATTGGCAGTTGTATAAGAACGGAAGTAATTTGCATTTCCTAAAACAATATCATTCGTCGTAGTATTCCCCGCATCCGTTACCTCTTGAAGCGTTGGAGTCAATACTCCCGCACTTGTTGTTTTAACTACATTACCACTTGCATCTACCCCTAAGAATGAAGTCGGAGTGCCGTCGTGAGTTGTGGATGTGTAAGTGTTGAGAAGTAGTTGCCCATCTCCTTTTAATGTAAATGTTTGACCATTGGAAGAATGTATCTCAATATCAGCAGAAGAATTACTTTCTATTTTATGGTTAACGCCAGTAATCGCTGGAGTTATTTTTAAATATCTACCCGCTGCAAATTCATCTAATTGCAAGTAGTTAACATTCATTATAGCATTACCACCATCTGTGATTTGCATTAAATCCGTACCGTCACTATTCTCAACAAGTAAAGCATTAGTTCCCGAAGTGTTTCCTGAGCCAACAATGTGAAGTTTGGCGGAAGGAGAAGATATAGAACCTACTTTAACATCGTCACCAAATGCAGTGTACCCTGTTATATTGAGTTGCATATGTGTTAATGCAGACCAATAATTATACACATTAATATGACTGTTTTCACTAGTCTGCCCAAGATACCAATCATTACCACCTGCTGAATCTTGCCAAAACAATAATGAATTATTAGTTCCCCCTGCATTCCTTAAATATAAATGTAAATCACTATTAGCGTAGTAAAAAACTGTATTGGTATTATATTGAAGAGTACCATTATCGCTAAGTTTAAACAAATCCGTTCCGTCGCTATTCTCTACAAGCAAAGAAGTAGTAGATGAAGTATTTCCTGAACCAACTATGTGAGTCTTTGCACTCGGAATCGAAGTCCCGATACCCACCGCGCCAGTGTTAGTGATACGCATTCGTTCTGTGCCTGAAGTAGTTGTATTATTAGCAGCAGTATAAAAACTAATTTGAGTTGCTGCATTACCTAAACTTGTCCCTCCACCTATATTAGCAAAATTAGCTGTACTTGTTGAAGTACCCATTACAGGGACAAAAGGTTCTTCAGCATTTGTGTAGTGTGTTACTCCAAATCTGAATGCTTTATTTGTAGCATCCGTTGAGGTGTTTCTACCTAATATAAACTCACTATCTACTAAAACCCTACCATTAACATGAAGCTTCTCACTTGGAGTCGTAATCCCAATGCCAATGTTTTGAGAAGTGTCAATCCTTAATGCTTCAGTGTTATTTGTTCCAAGACTTAAAGGTATATTTGCAATTGTTTCTAATTCTGCAAGTCCTGCCGAAGTTATAAGTCTACTGCTTACAGTTCCGTTTACTTTATGCTCTAATATTGAACCGCTTGTATCATCCATTGATACACGAACATATCCTGTACTATTTGTGACTGTACTTGTACCAATGCCAATATCTCCAGCGGAAGTAATACGCATCCGTTCAGAGCCATTAACTCTAAAGTCAATTCTATTATTTCCTGCTAGATAAATTCCTGCTGTACTTAAAGTTGTATCATATATAGCAACACCTGCACTATCACTATACAAATACCCCGGTTTTCTACTTCCTGCGTTTTGCCATTTTATAGTTCCCGTAGAAGAGTCCGGACCTGCTACTTCAAGGGTATTACTCGGAGTCGAAGTCCCAATACCAATATTAGTACCATTATCATAGATTACACTATCAGTAAGTGTATCTGAGTCAGACCATTTAGATAAATAGTTAGCAGTACCAGAACCATCAACGCCACTTAAATCACTTAAAGTAGTTTCTATGATATTACCATTACTTTCTACTGCAAGCACTTTGCTCACTGTACCTGTAAATGTACCACTACCATAATTACCTAATTGTGCTTGACCATCATTTAATATTTTAAAAGTATCCGTTCCACTACTATTTTCAACAAGTAAAGCAGTAGTTGCTGATGTATTACCTGAACCTTTAATATGAAGACGAGCAGCAGGGCTGCCGTTGCCTATTGCTACATCTCCTCCCCCCCAAGCAAGTACAACATTATCCGTTACGTGGTTATTCAATGCTAAATATCCTCCGTTGCTATCTAACATTAACCATTGACCACCTGATGTCCCATTACCTTGAATCGTTGGATAACCTGCTTGTCTACCCAATAATACAGTAGCATCTGAATAAGTTGGGTTAGCTATTTCTAAAAATGCACTTGGTGATAAAACGCCAATACCTATTGAATTAGTAGTAGTATTACCCCCATCAGTAACTTCTTGCAAATTAAAATCTGTTCCTACTGGGTAAGTGGTTGATCCCACCCATACTTGACCATCAGCTAAGTTAGGTATATCATTGGTTCTTAGTATTGATGATACAATTAATGAACCTTCACTTGCTGTCCCTACCCTTGCAACCTTCGCTATATTTTGAATATAATTTGTTGAACCAGTTGGCTTGGTCATCGTTAAACCACCTCCAGCTTTCACATAAACAGTATCATTAGATGATGTTGATGTCCCGTCTATAGTAGCAGTTGTAAGGTTCCTAAGGTATCCACCTTGAACAACATAGCCCTCTGCATTGTTTATTAAGTCTGTTTCTAGTAAACCAACAGCAGGCATCTTTGCCGAGTCAGAAGCATCAGCAGCTGCAATCTGCAACCTATCGCTTGATCCTACATTACCAGTGATATAAACAGGAGTACCTTTTGTTATCGTAGAACCCGATGTATTTTTTACTGGGATACGTGTAGTTTCTGATGTGCCATCTGTAGCGATAGTAACATTATTACTCCCATCGTCAGTAAGAGTTATAGCGTCACCTGCCACTAATGTTACCGTATCCGTTGTTGCATCGGAGCCTGTAAGTGTTATGTCAACATCCGTACCATTTTGGGCAGATGATAAATCATAAGTTGTGTTTCCGTCAGTTGGTGTAATCTCTATCACGTTACCACTTGAGTCTACCGCTAAAGTGTAAGCTGCTGTACCGGTAATTGTACCACTGCCATAACTGCCAAGTTGAAAGTCACCATTAAGTGTTACATCACCAGTAGTCCTAGAGAATACCATTGAGTCAACACCTTGACTTATATTATGTATTTTTAAGTCGCCATTATTTGAATATTGACCTAAAGCAAATTGATTAGATCCTGCACTATTATCCCATACAAATCGGTTATATGCAAGAGAGTTAGTGTTTCCACTATGTTGTAATACTAGTTGTGTTGACCCTGCCCCTGTCGTACTATTCCCTCTGAGCCAAATAACACCATTGTCCCTTACTTTCATATAGTAAGGTGATTCACTAGATCTAAGTATTAATAAGTCATTCGATGCATTTACTGTTGGGGAGTAAACATCTATCTGCGCTGTAGGAGTTGTATTTAACCCACCAACAAAAAGGTCTTCGTTAATCCTTAAGTGATCATTAATCTTTACTATACCATCATTCTGTACTTTGAATACATTTACAGGCGTAGCTGCATTGTCGTACAGGTCTAAAATATCAGAACCCTGACCATTAACTGTAACCTGCGCATTGAATGTAACGTCAGCAGTAGTCCTAGCGAACTCAGCTAAGTTTAAACTCTGTGCGTGTGCGTATACAAATAGATCACTATCCTCCTCTGATTGTCTAATGGACATTTGATTAACCCCACCGGAGCTGTCCCATATTAAACTGGACGCTGCACCTGTAAATCCACTATGCTGAAGGTGTACCTTTATCTGCCCATCCCCATCAGTAGCATTACCTCTAAAGTGAACACGACCATTGCTGGCTACTTTAAAGTAGTAGTCTGAATCGTCTGAAGATACTATAAGTAAACTTTCTCCTGAAGTTGCATCTTGATCGTGTATACGCAACAAAGCCCCAGCTGTTGATGGCTGCGACTCATTGTTTGCAATTATGGTGGGCGTTAATATTCTCATCTGGGATCGTAAGTTTTATTTTTTAAGCTTGGTTTGATTTGGATTGCCTACTGGGTTAGTTTATTGAATTACCAATAATCTTAATCAACACTCTATAGTTCTTTCCTACAGCCGGAGCAAACCCAAAATCAATAGTGACTACAGATGTTGAAGTTCTTGTAACCTCTGTTATTACTGTTTCATAAGTAGTGGTGTCATAAACCTGAACCATAACATCACGAGTGCCCATATTGTGCGTCACAGTGAATGATGTCGCAGATCCAGTACCTGATATAGTTTCAGCGTGCTCAGTAGCCCTAAGGTTACCTGCTGTTATAAGCACTACATCGGAAGTAGAACTTCGAGCCTGAGCATCAGTAGCTAAATCTACGGATCCTGTAAGAGTAACATCTCCTGTTGCAGAATCTACAGATAAATTCAAAGGAGCTGTATCAGAAGTAGCTATACTTGTAACAGCGTTTGAACTCAACACTGTAGAGATAGTAGCCTTCTGTACTACGCCTGAGCCATTCTCAACTAACATTGAAGTAGCTGAGTTATTGGTAGCAAGAGTACCTACAGTCAATTGAGCTGTAGTGGTATTACCCATTTGTACAGCTGAGTAAGAAGATATAGTTACGTTACCTGAGGTTGAACCATCTTCTGTACCTACATTTGCGAATACAAATTGATCAGCACTCTCATCCCAAAACATTGCTTGAGAATCATCGGTTCCTCTTTCAACAACAATACCTGCATCTAATGCCCCTGTTGACTGATTGCGAGCAACCACAATAAGTGCATCCTCAACTAATAAGTTTGTTGAGTCTATATTCGTAACAGTACCTGTAACATCTAAGTCTCCTGAAATCGTTACGTTCCCTGAGAATGTTTTAGCGCCTGTAATAGTTTGAGCAGAATCAGTGTCAACTAAATTTACTGTGTCAATTGTAATACTCGATCCTAGAGCAACTACACCTGAGTTAGTAAATGACAAGTGACCATCTGTGTTAGCTAAAGTAACACTGCTATTCTGTAACTCAGCGTTAGTAATGTTAGCTAAAGTAACTGATACTGTAGATCCTGAAATAGAAGTAGAAATACCTGAAGAATCTCCGCTGATTGTCAATGTGTCCCCATCTGTAATAGTTACAGAACCTGTGTCGCCTGATACAGTAAAGTCAGATATAGCACCTGCTGTAATAGAAAGCCAACTAGAGCCATCGTAATATTTAATCTCGTATGTGTCAGTTCTATAAATCAACTGACCCTCTACAGCTGACGCAGGGTCAGTAGCCACGTTGTGTAGAACCGGATTGATTAACTGATTTTTATTTAAATCAATATT
>Ga0070750_10002252_pt1 | contig 10706 bp, 14 predicted proteins | sample VirMetDEL_Nov_24_FD_77013 | JGI IMG/M metagenome (GOLD analysis project Ga0070750, IMG submission 77013) | Aqueous microbial communities from the Delaware River and Bay under freshwater to marine salinity gradient to study organic matter... | ecosystem: Environmental > Aquatic > Marine >... | reverse complement strand
GGCGTCCCGTCACCATTACGACAAACCACGGAGAGTTACTTTGACCCGTCTTTCATGGGTGAAGAGAATTTGGACGCTACACAAACTGACTTGAAGAGCTTGTTTGGCGAGGACTCTGATACTTACAAAAACATTATGGAACGTTCTACGCCGTTTGAGTCAGGGACTTTCCCGACAGCGGCAGGTATTCTGGGCAAGGCCATGGGCGGTGCCAATATCAACAACATCATCAACAAGATTAATGAGGGTGGTGTTCCGCAACTTGATGCACAGGGTAATATTCAAGGTGTTGTCCATGATGGGTTCTTTGGCAAGGTTTATTCAGGAAACGAGGCATTTAACCCGTTTGCTGGGCCGAAGCCTGAAAAGGATGACGGTTGTCCTCCGGGTTTTGTAAGGGTCAACGGAGCTTGCACTCCGATTTCTGCATCAACGACTCCTGAGACTGAGGCACCTTTGACAGTAGCACCGCCTATAGTTGACCCCACTCCGCCTGTGACTCCACCCAGTCCCACCGATGTTATTGTTCCAAGCACACGCACTGACGTACCCGTGACTGTTCCCGTTGTTTCCCCTGCTCCTATTGGGTCGATACTGCCGCAAAATCTCTTGGATCTTTTGCAGGCTAGGCAACCTGTAAGATCTTTTGCGGATGGCGGTGCTGTATTGGATGATGCGGCTGGTCGTTTCTTGGAGGCGTTGACGGCAGCGTAGCCAGATGAATGATTTTAACATACCCACGGAGTTCCTTACTGATGCAGAGTTGGAAGCTCTAGGTAAGCACCTAGACAAGTACAAAGAATTGCATGAGCGGGACGAGTTTCAAAATAATTTCTTGGATTTTGTTAATCATGTCTGGCCCAGCTTTATTGCTGGTTCTCATCACAAGATATTTGCAGAAAAGTTAGAGCGTGTTGCGAGGGGCGAGTTAAAGCGTCTGATTGTCAACATGCCTCCACGACACACGAAGTCAGAGTTTGCTTCTTATTTATTTCCTGCTTGGGTCATGGGCAGGAGTCCAAGCACAAAGATTATTCAGGCAACGCACACGGCGGAGTTGGCGGTAGGTTTTGGTCGTAAGGTCAAGAACTTACTGGACAGTGAGATATATCGTGATGTTTTTCCTGATATGCAGTTGGCTAGGGATGCGAAGGCGAGTGGTCGTTGGTCAACGAATGAGGGTGGTGAGTATTACGCTGTTGGTGTAGGCGGTGCGCTGGCTGGTCGTGGTGCGAACTTGTGTATTATTGACGATCCTGTTTCGGAGCAGGATGCGTTGTCACCAACCGCGTTGGATAATATCTACGAATGGTACACTTCAGGACCGAGACAGCGACTACAACCGGGCGGGTCGATAATCATTGTGATGACACGGTGGAGCATCCGCGATTTGACGGCGAAGGTTTTGCAGAAGCAAGCAGAGGGAGGGGCGGACCAGTGGGAGGTCGTGGAGTTTCCGGCGATATTCCCCGATACCGACAACGTGTTGTGGCCCGAATTTTGGAGCAGGGACGAGCTAGAAGGCGTTAGGGCGTCTATTCCTGTTGCCAAGTGGAACGCGCAGTATCTTCAGAACCCTACGGCGGAAGAGGGCGCGATTATCAAGAGGGAGTGGTGGAATGTTTGGGAACGTGATGCTCCTCCTCCGTGCGACTACATCATCCAGTCGTATGATACGGCGTTCACTAAGTCAGAAAGGGCCGACTATTCGGCTATTACTACTTGGGGTGTGTTTTATCCTGACGAGGGTGATGAGGCAGCGATCATATTGTTGGACGCTGAAAAGGGTCGATGGGAGTTTCCAGAGCTTAAAGACCAAGCGATGCGCTTGTATCAAGAATATGAACCTGACATGGTTTTGATTGAGCAGAAGGCGTCTGGTACGCCTTTGACTCAGGATTTGCGTAAAGCTGGCATACCTGTGAGTGGTTTTACTCCGGGCAGGGGTGCTGATAAGTTTTCTCGTATGAATGCTTGTGCGCCTGTATTTGAGAGTGGAATGGTTTGGTGTCCAGATGTTAGGTGGGCAGATGAGGTTGTTGAGGAATGTGCCTCGTTTCCTAACGGTGAACATGACGACTTGGCTGATAGCATGACACAGGCTATACTACGTTTTAGACAAGGCGGCTTTATTGGGACTCGTAATGATTACGAGGACGAGGATTATTCTAATTACAGGCGCAGCAGGGAGTATTACTGATGGCTGACAAGAAAAAAAGTAAAGACAGGTTAGAAGATCTTGTTGATCTTGTTTTGAAGAAAGAAAGAATTGATTTTGGTAAAAGGGCTGCTAGTGGTGAGAAGAACGCTGCTGGTGTTCCTCTAAGCACCGTTGAAAAACTTACTAGCGGCACAGGTACTTATACTTATGATGATGCTCCCATGCGCGAGTCTCGTAAGAAAAAAGCCAAAAAAATGAAAAATGGCGGTGCGGTCATGGCTGGTCGCGGCGGTAACTTTAAGGGTATTCGTTAATGTCCAGCAAGAAGCTTACAGCTAAAGCTCGTGAGTTACGCAAGCGTCAGCTTGAGCGTCTTGGTCATGATGAAGACAAGATTATTGACATACTTGAGTATGAATTTGATTTGGGTTTAGGAACGGCCCCCGGTACGCCACTAAGGGGTAAGAGATACAAGCATGGTGGCGCAGTTTTATCAGGCCGTGGTGGCATGTTTAAAGGAGTGAAGTGATGGCTGATTTAAAAGAAGTTCCCGCAGGCAAAAAAGGCAAAGGCTTGTCTCAGCTTCCTACTGAAGTCAGAAACAAGATGGGCTTCATGAAGGATGGCGGTGAAGTTACTCCTCCAAAGCCTTTGCCAAAGGACTCAAAAAACGCCAAGGGACGCCGTTTGAAGCGTTCACCCGGCAACAAGAACGAAGCTGGTGGCGATCCAATGAAGCCAATTCGTATGAAGGATGGCGGTGGAGTTTGCCGTGGCGGCAAGTCAGCTATGCGAGGCACACAGTTTCGTGGTGTCAGATAGGAAGAAGATGCTGTATAAGGGACAAGAGGCTGGCCTTTGGCTAAAAAGCGTTGCTTCTTGCCCTTCTGCGGCGCTTTGCGGAGTTCCCACACCATCCGCGCTGGGGTCAGCCTCACTAGGAGTTTAAAATGGCAGATGATGGCATTTTGAGCGCATTTAACGCTCCTCCGGCATCTCAAGAGATGTTTAAGGAATTGGCTGACAAGACCAATGTGTTTACAGATCCTCTTGGAAGTGAGACTCTTGGTGCTGTAAATCGCGCCATTGTTGGCGCACCTGTTGATGCTATTGATATGATGGGCCGTGCTGGCGAGACTGTTCTGCGCGGCGCGGCGAAAGCTGGCACAGGCATTATGAAAGCGTTAGGAGAAGATGATGCAATGGCGGAAAGGTTTGGTCGAGATATCTACCAAGCTGGCATGGTTAGCGGTCCAGCCACTGCGCTTGCACCGATACGTCCTAGAGGCAAGTCAAATAAGACGCTTGTGCTTGAGGCGCAAAAAAAGAAGATGAAGTCTCCTGCTGGCAAACGTGCTTTGGATGAAGACTTGGAAGAAGCTGCGATTACAGACGCATTTGCCGATGCAGCGGATGATATGACTGTTATGTACGCTAGAAACACTGGTCGCATGGACGATGAGATTACAGATCAAGATATGCTAGATATTTTGACTGATTCTTATTTCACTAACAGAGATCGTGGTATGTCAAAGAGCGACTCTATTGCGGAATCTTTGTTTGAGTCTGGGTTAGATGATGTTGCTGGGCCTATGCTCAAGCGCCTTGACGCTGATTATAATTTCAGATCATCTAGTGCGATGAAAAGAAAGCAAGAGGGTGCTGCTTCAAGAAGAAGCTTGGAAACTCAAGCCAGACTTGCAAAGCAACCTAAAAATCCTGTTAAGGTTGTTTCTTTGGAAGAGGCTACAAGAAGACAGAATGAGATTAGTGGCATGGGGCTTCCAGATAGAACCGTGCCTCAAAAACCAAATTTGACAGTTATTGAAGGTGGTTCAAAAAAAAAATTAAATCGTGATGAATTGTTTGAGGTTATGGGTGAAGATGGAGCTATGATGGAGTTTCCTGAGATTGGGAAAAATGTTGATAAATACATTTATGATTTTGATTTTAAGGCATTATCAGACGCTGCTCTCTCTCCTGAATACTCTAATTACAGTAAAGTAATGAAGTCTAATTTAAGATCTGCATTCCCAAGTGGGAAAATTCCTGTGTCTAGGACTGAAGGTTATGCAACAATTGGCGCTCCTAAAAAAACAAATGATTACATTATAGATATAAATGATGTTTTGTTTGTAGGGTATGGTCCAGAAAAAGAATTAATTGTTAAAGGATCTGTTGCAAATAAAAACAGGCCTGTTTCTGTAGCAATAAAGGATGAAAGTTGATGGCTGTTGAAAAAGGAATAGGCGCTGGAGGACTGAATAAAGCTTCTCCCGCTCAAGAAGAAGCAGAAGTAGATTTCATCACCATGCCTGAAGACCCCGGCGTCATGGAAATGGATGATGGATCTGTAATTGTTGGCGAGATTACACAAGAAGTTGCTCCTATCGACATTCCTTTTGAAGCTAACCTTGCTGAGTTTATTGAAGACAATGATCTGATGCGTATATCGTCAGATCTTGTTGGCGACATTGAAGAGGACATGTCCTCACGCAAAGATTGGGAAGATACATACAAGCGTGGCATTGATTTGCTAGGCATGGAGTATGATGACCGCACACAGCCGTTTGAAGGCGCTACAGGTGTGGTTCATCCGTTGCTTTCAGAGTCTGTAACGCAGTTTCAGGCTCAAGCGTACAGAGAAATGCTGCCGTCAGGTGGCCCTGTCAGGACTCAGGTTGTGGGTGCTGAAACACCTGAAGTCTCTGCACAGGCAGAGCGTGTAAAACATTACATGAATTACATGCTCACCTACGAGATGGAAGAGTATGATCCCGAAACAGACCAAATGCTCTTCTATCTCCCTATCGTTGGGTCTACTTTTAAAAAGGTTTACAACGATCCACTGCTGCAAAGGCCTGTAAGTAAGTTTGTGCATGCGGAAGACTTGTTAGTTCCGTATGGCGCGACTGATTTGCTTACATCGCCTCGCATCACGCACATTATCCGCATGGATAGCAACGAAATCCGCAAGATGCAGCTTGGCGGTTTTTACCGTGATGTTGATTTGCCCGGAGGAGGGGGCGATACGCAGTATTCCGAAGTCCAAGAAGCGATTGACGAAGCACAAGGCGTACAATTATCCGGTGTATCCGAAGAAATGACGATCTATGAGGTTCATACCTCACTGGATCTTGAGGGTTTTGAGGATATGGGGCCGGATGGAGAGCCAAGTGGACTAAAACTGCCTTATATCGTCACAATTCTGGAGTCATCAGGAGATGTTCTGTCTATTCGTAGAAATTATGATCCGACAGACATGCTTATGAAGCGACAGCAGTATTTTGTACATTACAAATTCCTGCCCGGACTTGGCTTCTATGGCTTCGGCCTTACACACATGATTGGTGGCCTTTCACAAGCCTCCACAAGCATCCTGCGTCAGTTGATAGACGCTGGTACCCTTTCCAACCTTCCGGCTGGCTTCAAGGCCCGTGGGGCGCGTATTAGGGATGAGGATGAGCCATTGTCGCCCGGTGAGTTCAGGGACATTGACGCTGCTGGCATGGATATTCGTCAATCAATCATGACACTACCATTCAAGGAGCCGTCAGGGACGTTGTATAACTTGCTTGGCACTCTTGTTGACTCTGGGCGGCGTTTTGCGTCCATGGCTGACATGAAGATTAGTGAGATGGGCGGTGAAACACCTGTTGGCACGACCATGGCGATTATGGAGCGTGGAACAAAGGTGATGAGCGCGATTCATAAGCGCCTTCATTATTCACAGAAGCAAGAGTTCAAGCTTCTTGCTAACGTGTTCGCTAGGTTTATGCCGCCTGTATATCCTTATGCAGTTCCGGGTGCGCCACAAGAAATCAAGGCGCAGGACTTTGATCAAAGGGTTGATGTTCTGCCTGTTTCTGATCCAAACATATTTTCAATGTCACAGCGTATTGCTTTGGCTCAGACGCAATTGCAGCTTGTACAGTCTAATCCAGAAATTCATGGTGGGCCGCAGGGTATGTATCAGGCGTATCGTCAGATGTACGAGGCTCTTGGTGTTACAAACATTGATCAGATCTTGCCAAGACCACCGCAGCCACAGCCCATGAACCCAGCAAGAGAAAATCAAGAGGCGTTGCGTAATCAGAGGTTGCAAGCGTTTCCAGAGCAAAATCATCAAGCGCACATTGAGGCCCATGTTGCTATGATGGCTACTCCTGCTGCTCAAGCTAATGCTAATGTGATTATGACACTTCAGGGTCATATTCAGGAGCATATTGGCATGATGGCTGAAAACATGGCGCAACAGGAAATCATGCAAACCATAGATCCGCAGCAACAAATGATGATGCAGCAAGATCCTATGATGATGCAGCAAATGCAAGTACAGGTGGCTAACAGAGCCGCAGAACTGATTGGCGAACTGACAGAACAGTACGCTCAAGCAGTTGCTCCTGCTGATAACACTGATCCGTTGGTAGCAATCAGACAGCAGGAGCTTGCTTTACGAGGGGCAGAGATCCAAGAACGTGCTAGACAGTTTGAGGAAAGACAGGCTTTTGATCAGGAAAAAGAGCGTAATGATGTTCTGATTGATCAACAGAGGCTTGATCTGCAAGATGAAGCGAATCAAGAAAAGGTTCGCGTTGCAGAGGAGCGCATTAAGACGCAGCGTGACATAGCCGCTGCTAATATACAAAACAGGAGGCAGTAATGTCATCAAGCTCAATCAGTCGTGCAGTAGCTGAAGTTGAAAAGTCCAAAAAGGTGGAGCGTAGAAATGCCATTGAAAAAGGGGAAGAGCCAAAAGACAATCAGCAGCAACATCAGCAAGTTGAGGTCGGAGGGATACCCGCAGAGGCAAGCAGTGGCGATAGCCCTGTCGCAGTCAAAAAAGCCCCAGCGAAAAAAGCCCCAGCCAAAAAGAAAGCTTCAGCGAAAAAAGCCAGTAAGAAAAGCTAGTGGCGGAACGGTATCTCGTTTCTCTCGTATAGCTAGGCCGCAAAGGTTTCTTGGAGTTAGATGATGAGTGATAATACACGCCGCACTGATGGTCGAACTGATAGAGAGATTAGAATTATTGTTATGTCTGGTGACATCACCAATCTTACTGACAAGCAATATGATAGACATCTTGAGATGGAAGCGGCTAAAAAAACCGTTGCTCCGAAAAAGTTTTCCAAGGGCGGCGTTTGTCGCGGTCAAGGAAGTGTCAGAAAGATGGGTAAGTTCAGGGTTAGTTGATGGCTAAGAAGTTTCAAAAAGGCACAGCATACGCTAAGTATGACTTAGACGGTGATGGTGAGATCACTGACGAAGAGCTTGAACACGCAAAAGAAATACGCGAAACAGAGCGTGATTTGCGTAAAAGCTTGGCTCAACTTAGAATGGCTAGGTACACATTAGTTGGTATGGGTGTATTTACTGTGGCGATGTTCGCTATGCCTGTTGAAAAGATTGAGGCTTTGTCTGACATAAGCAACTTATTCTACATCAGTGGGGCTGGCATAGTTGGAGCTTACATGGGTACAACAGCTTGGATGAGTAGAAAATGATACAAGCTCTAATAGGACCGATCTCAGGACTCGTTGGGTCATGGATGGATTCAAAGACGGAAGAGCAGCGGGGCAAGTCCGCTGTTGCAAAAGCAAAGGCAGAAGCTGAAGCGCAAGTTATGGTTTCTGCTGCAACTTCAACCGCAGATTGGGAGCGGTTGATGGCGAAGGGCAGTCAAAATTCGTGGAAAGACGAATGGCTTACAATTTTGTTCAGTATCCCGCTTATATTAGCCTTCTGTGGTGATTGGGGTAGGAACATTGTTTCAGAAGGCTTTGCCGCTTTAGAGGCCATGCCTGATTACTACCAGTACACGCTGGGAGTAATCGTAAGTGCAAGCTTCGCCGTCAGATCAGCGACCAAGTTTTTTGGAAAGAAGTAATGGACGCATTACAATTAGCAGAGTATTTACTTAAAGACATACGCAAACAAAAAGAGGGTTACACCCAAAGGTTAGCGGATGGTGCAGCGGAATCCATACAGGATTACCGATTTATCGTAGGTCAAATACGCGGACTGACCTACTCAGAAGATCTTATTAGGGCCGCGATGAAAGGTGTGGAATTAGAAGATGGCTAAAAAACTATTCGTCCCAGAGAGGATGTCAAAGCCTAAAGAGGTTGAGTCCAGTCCGGTCCCAGCCGCTATCTCCAAAGGGTTTGAGGCAAGCCCCGAAGATCCCAATCAGAAAAACACAGAAGATCCATCTAAGATGGAGCTAAGTGCTATTGATAGACTGCCACAGCCTGTGGGGTATCGTCTGCTTGTGATCCCATATTACATGAAACAAAAAAGTGCTGGCGGGATTATCATCCCAGACTCTGTTAGAGAGCGTGAAAGCTTTGCAACAGTTGCGGCTTATGTCGTAAAAGTCGGTCCAGACGCTTATTTGGACGCTAATAAATTCCCATCAGGTCCATGGTGCAGTGAGAAGTCATGGGTATTAATGGGAAGATACGCTGGAAACAGATTTAAAGTCGATGGATTAGAGGTAAGATTGATCAACGATGACAATATTATCGCTACTATTCTTGACCCAGCCGATATTTCGTATGTATAGTGGGAGACATGGAAATGAACGCAGAATTGCAAACTGAAACTGAACCTCAAGAAGAACTTGTTGCTGTCGAATTTAACGATGAGCCGCAAAGCTCTTCTTCTGATTCTGTCGAGCAGCCTCAAGAAGAAATCAGTACAATTGTACAGGATGCTTCTCCTGACGGTGAAAACGATAACGAACTAGAAAATTACAGCGACAACGTTAAAAAGAGAATTAACCAGCTTACGGCGAAACGTAAGCAGGCTCTTGAGGAAAGCGAAGCTGCATACGCTTATGCGCGTCAGGTCCAACAGCAAAACGAAGAAATGAAAAAGCGTCTTGCTGACTTGGACAAAGGCTACGTTAGCGAATACGGCGCTCGTGTAGAGACACAAGAGGCCGCTGTTAAAAAGGCCATGCAAGAAGCATATGATGCTGGCGATATGGCAAAGGTTGCTGAAGCGCAGTCTGCGATGTCGCAGCTTGCAATTGAAAAAGAGCGTTTGCGTATACAAAAGGCTCGCTCAGAGCAAGTTGTTGATGAGCCTGAAGCTCAACAGCCAGCGCAACCCGCTCAAGCCCCTCAACAACAAGATTTGGACCCCAAATTAAAGTCTTGGATGTCTCGTAATTCTTGGTTTGGCCCCGGTGGGGATATGGTTATGAGCAAAGGTGCAGAGGCCATTCACACGCAGCTTGTTGGTGTTGAAGGGTACGATCCATCTACAGATGAATATTATGCGGAGATAGATAAGCGTATGCGTCATCACTTCCCGCACAAGTTTCAGGAGCAAAAGCAAAGCGCCCAAGCTGTTGCTCCTGCGTCCTCTGGACGGTCAGCTACCAAAAATGGGCGGAAAGACACCGTGCAACTCAACAAGGGACAGGTCGATTTTTGCAAAAAAATGGGCATCAAGCTTGAAGATTATGCACGAGAAGTCGCAAGGCTAGAGAAAAGGAAGAACGGATAATGTCAGATCGCACAAGCCGGGATTCGCAAACCCGTGAAAAACAAGCGAGAGTTGCAGATTGGCGTCCGCCTTCAGCCTTGGAAGCACCCGAAGCTCCTGTAGGGTTTAAACACAGGTGGATTCGTGAGTCTGTAATGGAATACGATGACCGCAATAACGTCCATAAGCGTAGACGCGAAGGATATGAATTGGTTCGTGCCGAGGATTACCCAGAGTTTGATGCGCCTGTGATTGACGAAGGAAGAAACGCTGGCGTAATTGGCGTTGGAGGCCTAGTTCTTGCTAGGATTCCTGAAGAAATTGCGGATCAGCGTAATGCTCATTACCAGAACACTACGCAAAACCAAATGGAAGCTGTGGATCGTGATTGGATGCGTGAATCCAATGCTGCGATGCCAAAGCTAAAACCGCAACGTAGCTCCTCTGTGTCCTTTGGTGGACCCAAAGGGGTAGCTGACAATTAGGAGAGAAAAAGATGGCTAATCAAGACGCCGCTTTTGGCCTACGCCTTTCGCGTTCAGGTAATGGCTCCGATCTGATTGGCATGCAGAACAAATACCGCATTGCGGCTAACTACGGTACTTCAATCTTCCAAGGTGACATTGTAAAAGCTGTCACTGGTGGTGGTATTGAGCGTATCGCGGCTGGCAATACGGATCTTGTTTTGGGTGTTTTCAACGGATGCCGCTACACTGATCCAACTACAGGAAAAGAAACCTTTTCCAATTATTACCCAGCCTCTACAAATGCTGCTGATATTGAAGCTTTCGTTATTGATGCGCCACATGCTCAATACGAAATTCAAGCTGATGCTGCATTCCCTGTAGCGGATCTGTTTGGTAATTTCGATATTGTTGATGCCTCTGCTGGTAGCACTGTCTCCGGCACATCTCGTACAGAGATTGATGTGACAACTGGCGCGACTACCGCTGGCTTGCCTCTCAAGGCCATCGACATTTCCACTGACCCAGAGAACAGTGATGTTAGTTCTGCTAATACAAATGTAATTGTTGTTATCAACAATCATCTG
>Ga0070750_10002250_pt1 | contig 10709 bp, 11 predicted proteins | sample VirMetDEL_Nov_24_FD_77013 | JGI IMG/M metagenome (GOLD analysis project Ga0070750, IMG submission 77013) | Aqueous microbial communities from the Delaware River and Bay under freshwater to marine salinity gradient to study organic matter... | ecosystem: Environmental > Aquatic > Marine >... | reverse complement strand
TACCGTCATCAGCTAACATAAAGTGCCTATTAATCATATTTAGAAAACTACCAAAAGTAATATATTTGTAAGAATTAGGGGTACCTGTATTAGGTGGTTCAATACTGAGGGTTAGTGGGTTTATCCCTAATGTTTTTAATCTATCGGCTTTTTTTTGTAATTTTTCTAGATCTTCTGTTTTTCCTCGCTCTTCTTTGACTTTAATAATTTCTTCTAAAGAAGCTATCGGAGAAAGACCATCGGAGGGAGTAAGACTAGGTGCAGTATCTAAAATTAAATCTAAATAACCTTTGAAAGTATTAACAGTATTTTCTCCGATAAAATTTTTATCTTCATCATCGGCAGAAACAGTAAAAATAGCAGACAGAGATTCTGCTACTTCTCCATACCCAATCAAATCAACTGAGCAATCATAACTTCCTTCGTCCGTTAAACTCCAGGAATAATTAGATGCTCTACCAAAAAGTACATCGTAATTAAAATTAGAACCGCTTCTTATCTCCTGTACTGCTTCAAGCACGGCTGTAGATCTATGTTTTGCTGCTTTAGGATCTGAAGGCGGTTTATCTCTAAACCATTTTTTATAGTAGTCTATTAAAGTTTCAACTTCGGTTTCATTTCCTTCGTTTTTTAATATAAGAGAATGACCCCATTCTAATAACATAGAATACCCTGGAAGCATATAAAGTTTTTCGAATGTTTCTAATTCTTCTAAACTATTAACTCTAAAATTTACAGTAGCTTTTTTTACTGCACCAAACGTACCGTGAGTTTTTATTGATGCATCTGTTATACCGCCCATAGGCCTGTATCCGTACTGATCAGACCAATTATAAGAACTATTTGAATTGTAGTTTTGTTGGTTGGAATTAAATAAACCTCCTTTTTGATTTTTTACTAAATTATCTCCTGAACCAGATTGAGAAGTTGTTCCACCGAAAAGTACAAAATCTTGCGGTTCGTACGTATCCTCTTCATTAGTAGAGATAATACCTGATGAAAGTTTAACCCATCCGGTATTACTGTTTAAGTAGATTAGATCTTGATCTGTTCTTGAAGTTTTTGCATCTACGACATTACGTCTTTTATCAAGTTGAATTTGTATTCCCTCTTGTAAATTACTGTATATTGTACCTTCTGCTGTCCAACCTAATGACATTATCTTGATGAATTTAAATCTTCGTATAACTCTAAAGCTAATCTTACATCAGCTGGGATCCTTAGTTGCTCCCCAGGTGTTGGTATAAGGGAAGCTTTCTGATAGTTATTACTAGAGGCAATAATCCACCACAAAGATGAATCATTATAAAACTGTAGTGCTAGTTTATCATATCTATCACCAGCTGAGGCAATAACATATATATCGTTTTCAGTTTCTGGAATAGTAGGGTATATAGCATTTGTTTTATACCTTTTTCCTTCCTTACTTCTATATCTATCTATTTTTTTATACCGTTTCATTAAATAATGTTAAATCCTGAATTTCCTTGATTTAAAGAGAATGAACTTGGTGTAGAAAAAGAGCTTAAATTTGGTGAATCGTTAAATCCTAAATCAGGTGCAGGTGATGTATTACTAGAAGCATTATTTAACACCCCAGAGTCTTTATTAAATTCATCTTGAAATTGTCCATTTCCTTTGAAAAATGGTTGAATTTTATCATTAGTAGTATAATGATAGTACCCGGTTTGAGGAGTAAATGTATGGATTGGAGTATAGTTTAATGATACATCTAATACCATTGGTAACTCTTGAACGTCTGTATCATTTTCTCTTTCACCAGTTATAGGATCAGGGCTATTTAAAGCAATTTCAAAAGGATAAACAGTATTCCAATTGTAAGTCAAATTAGTAATAAATCCTGGAAGTTTATAGAAATAACTACCGAGGGTTAATCTAGTAAAAGTTCCTCTCATAAATCCGTCTTTGTTGTAAGTAGGAGCTAGAGAAGATGCTAAATAATTTAATTTTCTATAGATAGGAGCAAGTTCATGTCTAGTCATAGCTGCAACTTTGAAGTCAACAGTTACGTCTCTTTTAAAATTTAAATAATTATAGAAGGACTCTCCTCTACCCATATAGTTAAATTCACTCCAATTTGAGCTATAACTATCGTTAAAAGAATCGATAAGTGCTCTAAAATATAAAAAAGTACTTATAGGTTTACCGCCGCTTTCTCCAGGTGTAATAACTTCAAAATTAAATTTTACTAAATCTCTAGCTTCACCTGGTTTTTGAGCTTGTTGGTCAAATCCTTCACTTAAAGCTGTTCTTGAAGGACTTAAAAAATTCTTTTTGTCTATTTTATCGAATTGAGGTTTTTTCTCATAAGGAGATACTCTTTCCTCTGCTGTTCTACCTGATATATTTCCTAAGCCTATTCTTTGTTCTAAATGAAATTTTTCTTTTTCAAATTGCTTAAAAGTTTTAGCTCTTACAGGTCCTATTGGTCCTACAACGTCGTCTGGTGTAAATTGAGGGTACTGAGATCCTACTTTTCTACCCCAGTATCTTCCTCCAATTACTGAAGGTCCTGCTGAACCTCCTTCTTTAACTATTCCGGCAAAAGATTTTTCTAAATATCCTGCTCTTTCTCCAAATCCTTTTACAAAATGTAGACCAGTCCCGCTTACTGGTACCTGTAGTAAGGTAGACCCTAATACTTTAACAGTATTAAGAGTTCCTCCTACTAGTCTACCTAATAAAGTTTGTTTACCTTGTGACTGTGCTTGTCCTTTTATTCTTACCTGACTTAATCCTTTTTCATTAGATAAGTATCTAAGTCCTTCAGGTCTAGTCATTAGAGCTGCGATTCTAGCTAGATCATCTGCTCTTTTACCGGCTTGAGTAAACTCATTTCCTCTTTCGGATATACCGGTAGGTATTTTCTTCTGTACAATAGGACCTCGGCCCGAGTTATAGCTACTATACCTTAACTGGTTTAATTGTGTTCCTTCTATGTAATTCTTTAATATCGGCACTATTCAGGTTTATTATCCACATATTTAGCTGGTGTTTTAGCATCTAAGTCTAAATTGCTAACGTCTAATGAGTTTAAGTTATGCATTTTAGAAGTATTTAACGCTCCGGCTCTTTTTGCAGGTGTATTTCCTTTAAGTCCTAGAATTGATTTTGGTAATTGATCGTTTAATATTCCCATGATTGTTTATTTATAAATAGTTTATCTAAAAGCTTCGTATCTATTATCTTTTATTGCTGCAGTAGTTCTTTAACTTTCAGCTAAAAGATTTTTAAAATATTCATTTACTAACTCTTTATCAGCTCCTCTTCCATAAAAAGCATTCGTTCTACCATATAGATCTTTAGAAGCTAATCCTTTATCTAACCCAAATTCAGCGTCTGAAAATCCTAATTGTGCTGCTTGTTGTATAAATGCGTTTGAAATTCCTTTTTTTCCTCTTTTCCCTATTGTTCCTCCTAAATTATCTAATTTACGCATTTCTTCAAAATACTTCTTTTGTGCTGTTTGAACTGCTTTATTTATCTCTTCTTCTGATTTTCCTGATGCTTTTCCAGCTTTTTGTACAGCTGCTGCTATATCATCTGATGCGTCAGTTTGATACCCAGTTCCTGTAAAAAATGCTAATGTATCTAGTACGCCAGGTAAAATATTAGTAAGCATATCTATTACTCCAGAACCTACTAAATTGGCAAACTGATCTTTGGCATTTGTTAGAGCATTATTAAATTTTTCTTGAGCTGATATATTTTTTTCAATCTCTTTAGCAGATGCTCCTTGTAGTATTTGATTTTCTATCTCTCTTCTTTTAGTTTCAGTTGCTGCATTTTCTAGCAACTCGTTATATTCTTTACTCTCTCTATTTAATGCTCTAGTAAGTTGCCTAGCTCTTAATAGTTCGTCCGCATTTAATCCTGTTGCTTTTGCAATCGCACCTTGGATAATAGGGCTCCTTAATTGTTCATCAGTTAAATTTTGAGTTTGCTTCAATACTTCTTCTGTTGCTCCTGCTATATCTCCGGTTACTGCTAATGCTCTAGCTCTTTCAAAATTAAATTGTCTTCCGGTCAATAACTCAGCTTCTAATTCTGACGCTATAGATGATTCAAAATCTAATAAACCTTCGGATATATTTTTAGCCTGACTTAAAGTAACTCCAAATCTTCTTGTGGTTAATACAGCATTAGTAAGTTCGTCAGCACTGAATGCAAAATTTCCTAGGATATCTGCTGATGTTTCTCCTATTTCTTGTAATATAGATTGAGCTGATATAAATATTCCGGTTTGTTTTGCAGCTGCATTTGCTGTATTGTTTACGTTATCGAAAACTGCTTTAGTACCTTGCTCTTGATTATCTAAAGCAATATTAAGTAACGCTGCAGATTCGGCTTGCATACCTACAAACTTAGTTAAGAAAGCTTGTTCGCCAGCTTGCTCATTTAGATTTCTAGTAACTGCTCCTGTAAACTGTACTAATTGAGACTGAGCTTCAATTAAATCTTCAGTAATATATGACGTAGAAGTAAGTACATCATTTTGTCTCTGTAGCTGTTCAACTAAGTTTTCGGCGTTATCCTTTGATACACCTAGGTTTTTAGCTACACTTGTTGTTAGTTCATCAGCTCTAAACATAGAGCTAACTATAAAATGAAATATTTTTTTAATAGCTGCTATTGCTGCCAATATAACAGTGCCTCTTTCTAGATTTAAAAAAGCTTTTTTAGCACCTTCAGCAAAAGCTTCTATTCCACTTTTACCATCTTGAACAGCTAAATTAATTGCTTTAGTAGCTTCTTGTGCATTAAATAAAGTACCAAGAAAAGGAGTATCTGCTAATGCTTGAAATAACTTTCCTCCTAAACCAGCTTGTTTGTTTATATCTTCCTGATATTTTAAAATACTCTCGTTTACTTCTTCAGCATCTTCATAAGCAATATTTAAATCGTTTTGAAGGCTTTCCATTTCTGCAGAGTCTTCAAGTCCGTTTTTTACTAATAATTGTCTTCTGTACTCAATTTCAGATATACTGTTCTGCATTTTAACCTGTAGTTTGAGTATATCAGAAATTTTTCCTCTTCCTTCTAAAGTTTCTTTAAGAGTTTTTCTAGTAGTTGCTAAACCATCTGCAAATCCTCTCACAGATTTATTTATATCTACTCTCAATTTTGAAAGTACAGCGCTATCTAACTCATTAGAAGTATCTTTTACTTGACGTTTTAATTTAGTATTAATGTTCTCGAATATACTAATTACTGTATCCTCGATTACACTTACTGAATCGATTACGTCTTTTTTAAATTCGTCTTTATTAAAATTAGGTTTATCAGCCATATAGGTCTATATGATATAAATAGGATTACATCTATTTTTTAGAGCCCTTCGAGGTGAAAGAAGGTTGAATATTAGGACCTAACGTGTTTTGCTTTTTAGGCGAAGCTTTTTTAGACTGTTCGGCAAGTTTAGATTGGTAATCGTTTATTTTTTTAAAAGTAAAATTTCTAAGCCAAATAGGCATATTATAAACATCGGACCAGCTATATCCTCCATTACCAAAATAAACTATGTTATGAATTTGAGTGAATATACCAGCTCTATATTCCGGAGTCAGGCCAAAAAAAGTCTATCCCTATCGGGACCTTAAGAACCTCCTCCCTACCAGCTCTGTTAGTAAACGTATAGCTTAAATCTATGTCTGGGTTTATTTCTGCGTAGTATTTTCTTATAGCTCGAGCATCTTTCGCAAGTAAAAAATTATCAACAAAATGTCTAATATCTTTTTTCTCTCTCATTCCATTTACCGAAGTAATTAAGTGTTTTAATCTTGATGTTAATTCAGTATTGCTATCTTTATTAATTTTTTTGTTTCCTTCTACTTCTTCAACTATTGCTTTTTCGTCTGCTCCATTTAAGCATTTTATAGTAACTATATTATCTGTATTAGGTAATTTAAATTCAAATTCATTATTACTATTTTCTAATAAATTATAATCTACTTCTTTAGTTCCTAATTTAGTTAAATCTACTGTGATTTTTTCACCGCCATAAATAACATCATAATCTTTACCGTAAGAAAGAATTCTTATAGCAATCATTAAAGCGTTTTTATCTCCTACTAGAATTTCATGAAGTTTAATATTTTTGTTAATAATAATAGATTCTAGTAATTTATCCATTACTATACCTTTTGAAATATAATTTTGGTTAGTAAGTATATCTTCTTCTTTAGCTGTCATATATTTCATTTCTATAGTACCTGAAGCTAAAGGTGAACCTTCAGGGTATAGAAGGCCTTTCGAAGGTAATTCTACCGTTTCGGTAGGTAAATTGAATTTTGCATCCATAAATTTTATTTAAGTATAACTTGTCTTATAATAAATATATGAAAAATATTTTTTGCCGCAAACAAAAAACCCGACTAAATGCCGGGTTCTTAAATATATGTAAAGTATAATTAGTAGTTTAGGATACAATAATCCATTGATACTGTCATAGTAAGATCAACTTGATCACTAGCAGACCAATCATATTGTCCAAAGTTTGCTGTTTGAATGAATGCTCCTTTGATTATCCATTCTCCTACGATATCTCCTACAGGTCCTAGGATATTTAAAGTTAAATCTTTTTTATAGAAATCTGAATATCCAGCTCTACCTGTTACTGATTCGTAAGATAATCTTGCCCATTCCATTACAGCTTGTGCACCAGATGGTGTAATCGGATCATATAAAGTCATATCCATATCACCCCATTCTCTCTTTCCTCTAATTTTTCTATATGTGTTGATATGATCTAACTTAACGATCTCGTCTGTAAAGTTAGGTGCTGCAACGTTCTTTACCATAAACGATGGAATACCGTCTATAAAAAGTACAAATCTATTCTGTACTTTCGGCTCAAACGCCTGGAACATTATTTCATTTGGATCTAATACTGCCATTTTATACTTTGTTATTTATTATAAATATCTATTTTTTAAATTATGCTCCAAAAGTTGCTCCTGTTGGTTCAACTGTGAAGTCTAGTACAATAAATTCTGCAGTTTTAGCTGGCTGTACAAAGATTTGACCTACTAATTGGTTTCTATCTATTACGTCAGCTGTATTATTTGTGTCATCCATTACGACTCTAAACGCATAAAGACCTTGTCTTTGTACTACTGAATCTAAATATGGATTAACAGCTGCTAAGAATTTGTTTCTTGTATTTACTGTGTTTTGCTCGAATACTAAGTTCTGTGCTTGGTTTCCGATAAACTCTTTTAAGTCGATTAATAATCTTCTTACATTTACTCTGTCTAGAGCAGAAGCTTTAGTCTGTAAAGTCTTTTGACCAAATACTGCAATACCAGTTCCTGGGAATGTAGCAATTGGGTTAACTTTAGCATCATATAGATCATCTCTCTGTACTCTTGATAATCTTCTTTCTGCTTGAATTACTCCAGCTAATCCTCCTCTTACTAATCCAGCTGGTGCAAACCATGGTGCGTTAGCTCCATCTGTAAATGCATATACTCCTGGTATGAATGTAGAAGCTGGTGCCCATACATTTTTACCTGTAGCTGATTGAGTTTGTAACCAAGGCCAGTATGCTGCTGCATAAGATGAGTTTAATGTATCAGCTTGTCCGGTAACATTTGCCACTGTAGCTCCATGTCCATATAAGTCAGCTACATAAATAGCGTCCCCTCTTGCTTCAGCTAAATCAATTAATTTAGTTACTGTAGCGCTATGGTTATTGTTATTAATACCTGGTGCTGTTATTACATTAAATTTATAATCGTCAGCGTTATTTAATAAAGTAATTATATTTGTATAGTTACCTGTTGTTAAACCTTGAGTTCTAGCTGCAATGTTATCATAATAGTTATCACTTCCTACTACTATATCTCCAGTAGCTCCGTGGAACGATCCTGAACTATTAATTGGTAAAGAAGCTGATAAAGAAGCCGCAGCATTATCCACACCTACTGTTAATCCGTCATTACCTAAGTAATTTAATGTTGGTAAATTAACTGCACTTACTCTAATATATCTTGATCTATTAACATACTCTCCAGTAACAGTAACATTATCTCCTGTACCAGAAATAGCTTCTACTTGGTTACCGATAACTTTCTCTATGTAGTTCTCGCTATCTGGATCTAAGCTTAAGTTATTAAATGTCTCTAAAATAACTTTGTTTTTAAGGCTATCATCACCTCTTCTTACTGAAAGAGTAAAAGTTCCTTTAGAGTTATTTTTATTTGAAATCTCCCATCTCAAATTATCTGCCGAACCTGACTTTAAAGAACTGTCAGAGTTTTGTACTCCTGCATCAGATACTCCTGTTGAGTTGTTATATAGTGCTCCTTTTCCAATAGTTTCTAAAGTAAATGGTTGTGTACTATTTTTAGCTGATGAAGAGATATGAGTACTTGCTGCTCTACTAAAAGAACCAGTAACTACTCTAGCTACTAATAAGGTATTTCCACCTTGTGAGAAATAATTTTTTGCAGCAATTGAAGTTAAAAATTCTTGTTTAGTTGAACCTGACTCAAAAGTCTCACCGAATACTCTTACATACTCGTTATACGAAGTAACAGTAGTAGGGATTTCAACTGGTCCTTTTACTGTTGGTCCTATTACACAAGCTCCTACTTCTGCTGGTGCTGGGGAGATAAAAGAGATATCATTTTCTCTTTGAAATACACCTGGGGAGATTATTGTTTCTGCCATGTTTGGTTAAATTTAATTATGTCTAATTATAAATATATTGTCAATATCGAAAAACTCTTGTCAAAAGAGTATTTGTCTTCTTATATAAATAGATACTAAAATTCTAAAATTATTTAGGAACGAAAGTACCTTTTTCAGGATTAATTGATCCTTCGCCGTATTTGTCTTGAAGTTGTTTTGCAAGTAAAACATTTTGACGATTAGTTTCTTTAGTAAATGTGTCTAAAGAAGCTTTCTTCTTATCTATATATAGTTCAATTTTTCCTATTTCTAGTGCGAGCTCTGGGGTAAATTCTGAAGAAAAAGCTAATAGTATCTTTTTGGAATGTTCTACTTTAAGTTTACCTAATTCTGCAGTCTCTGATTCTATAAGAGAAGCTCTGTTTTCAATTATCTTTACGTTTTCAAACTCTTTTTTAGATAATTTTTTTGCTCTTTTTATTGCCATTGTTTATTATTTGGTAATTTTAAATTTAAATCCTGTATAATTGGAACTCCATTTGTTTCAAACAATTCAGTCCAAAAAATACTTCCTTCATAATTTTCACCAAGCATAAAATTAAATTTATTATTAATATCTTCTATCTCTTTTAAGAAATATTTAAACGTTTTATGAAAAACTTTTTTTAATGGTTTAGGAAAAGAAGTAAACATTCTTTCGTCTAAAGTTTTATAATGTATTGTACCGTAAACACAATCTTCTTTTTTATAATCTTCTAATAATGGCCTAGATTGTAATTTAGCTTTTGAAAAACTGAAAGATATATCTTGATTATACTCTATAACATCTGTATCTAAATCTGGTTTAAACTTTATACATATATCATAGTCTTCTATTTTGGTAGCCATTTTAACCGAAGCATAAGTAGAATAAGCATAAGATAAAAGCTTTTCTTTAAATTTAGGCTTTTCAGACATTATAGTTATATTGCCGCAATATTTTTCATACCGCTTTAACTTGTTAATCCATCTTTGATTATCTCTATCTTGCCAAGTATGTACATATATATCGGTATTTATATCTAAGAACGGTAATATATTATCGGATAGACCGTGTAAGTATCCTGATATAAAAATTGCTTTATTCATAGTTACTAATATAATCGGAACAAACTCCTAATCTACCTTCTAATTTATCTTTTTTTATCTCTGGTAGTACTGCTATTCCTCCTTCGATGTATGTTCCAGGGTTAGTCCACATATATCCTTGAGAGGTTAAAACTACTTTATCGTTTTCGTGCCAAAAATAGTTTAAGTATGCACCTATTCTATCTATTTCTACTAACTTAGATAATGCAGCAGTATTCTTACAATGTATCCAAAGTTTACGATAAAATGATTCCATAAAGTCTATAGGTATTTCATATTGAGGTTCATCATGACCTAAAATAAATCTACCGTCTTCAAACCAAAAGTCTACTTCTACATCATAACCTTTAGATATTGCTGCAGCTATATAAGAAGGTTTATTTTCTTCTTTTGAATTTGGTCCGTTTATGTTACCTCTATGAGAAATAAGAATCATCTGGTTTGTGTTTGTTTATAATTTGATACGGAGATATTGGTATATTATTAACATAATCGGCTATCGCTCCACTACATATAATATTGTCGTAAGTATATGGATGTGACATACTATAGCCGCTATCATAAAGCTTCATAAAAGAGCACCAGGGATGAACAACAGTATTATCAAAACCAAAATTAAATAAATTAAATATATTTTTTTTATCTAAAAATATTTTTGAAGTAGTATAAGTAAAATCTAAAGGAAGTCTACCTATATTGTAATCTTCAAAAAAACTAAAGAAAACTACTAATTTAGTTTGCTTTAAATTACATAGACTTTGAAGCATATTTAATTGAGCGGCTAATTCTTCAGAGAGTAGTTTTAAAGAAGTAAAATAAGTATAATGAAAATCTAAATATTTTTCGGTTTTCTCTTTAGAAATATCGCTTTTATAACTTCCATACTCACTACTTCCTTTTTCCCACCACAAATGGTAATCAGATAT
>Ga0070750_10002243_pt1 | contig 10721 bp, 10 predicted proteins | sample VirMetDEL_Nov_24_FD_77013 | JGI IMG/M metagenome (GOLD analysis project Ga0070750, IMG submission 77013) | Aqueous microbial communities from the Delaware River and Bay under freshwater to marine salinity gradient to study organic matter... | ecosystem: Environmental > Aquatic > Marine >... | reverse complement strand
TGTATCTTTCAATACCGGATCGTACATTCGTTGTCGTTGGACAGCGAGGACGATTTTTGTTTTTATCTCGTTCAACATATTGTTGTCCTTGTAAAAGCGGGAGATCGAAACAGGGAAGTACTCCCGCTCTTATGTATATTTATATAGTTTTTGTGGATAAATTAATAGGGAAAAGTCAAGAGGAATTAAATAGATAATTAATTCCTATCATCGACTTTTTTGATCGTTCTTCTGTCTATTTCTTTTTGAGCCAGCTTTACTATCTGCATTAACTCTTCAATTGTTAAAGATTTCATTGATTCTTGCATGTTTTCTCCTCTATTTTTGAACCAAGGGAGCATATATCTTGCGGAGATATAATGGTCGTGCCCCCTTGATCGGTCTTGCGAGAGCAAGTCAGATCTCATCCATCTGCTTGGGAGGTAGACGTTTGAGATAATTACCGATTCTCGCTATCAGTAATCAGGAGAGAGGATATTTTTTAGATATAGATTTTTGCAAGAGACACTACACCTAAGATTTTTAGCAATATACCTTTCCGAGCCTAAGCCCTAAAATTGTTATTACTATATATCCCCTCTCCTCATTACTGAGGAGATTCTGGATTATATTTATCCAAGATCTTTTTTCTTCTATTTCTTAGTTGCTCAAACCTATCTCGGTTCTCTGGAGCAACCCATAAACCAGGTCTAGAATTTTCATCACCAAAGTATTTAGAGATTTTATTCATCGCCATAGAAATCTTTAATTGAATTCTAAAAGCTTTACTAGGTAAACTGTAAATACTAGACATTTTTTACCTTACTGTATTCTTTGTCAACCAATTGAGAAACAATACCTGAGATCTTTCGATCCTTACCCGCTAATTTTTTTAGCTTTGAGTGTGTTTCTATTCTTACAATGATCGACTTGTATTTGTTTGTGTCCGTCATTTCTTTCTCCTGTTATATAAATATATATTATTATGTAATCTAGTCAAGTCTCTCTGCAGAAAATTCTACAGCTGCCTGTAAAGGATCTGTGGATAATTCACAATCTTGATATCCTCCAACAATTGTGCTGAGATAGCCTTCATTGGGCGGATAGACGACGTGCTTATCTACCATACTGTAAAACATAATCTTATCATCGACGTATTTATCCTCACTGCCATGAAACTGCCAATGATATTTCTTTGTATAAAGATGAGGATATCCTTCATAAATATCTAAGGCTCTTTCACAATCTTGTGTGATTTCAAATAAAGCCCCGGTCACAGATTTATCAGGATTAGGTTGCACATCAGCAACTCCTCTAAATATTAATTCATACCCTTCTAAAGTATATGTTCCCACATACTTAGATCGAGGGCACCTCATTTTCATATGATCATGATTCATGTTTGAACCATAAGCAAAGTAATAGGTTATTTCTTTTTCTTTTTGCTTTCTATTAGCCATTCTTTTAATGTTTCTCCTAATGACTGTGAGGCTAAGTCAATTTTATTTCGTAAACTTGATACAATATTCTCATCAACTGTACTCTCACAAATTATATCTATATAGGTCACGTTATTCTTTTGACCTATTCTGTGTGCTCTATCTTCTGATTGTATTCTTTTTTCTAAATCATAATTATTAGAATAATATACAACAGTGCTAGCAGCAGTCAGTGTTAATCCATAGCCACCTGTTTGTTGGTTTGCTACGAAAAATCGTACAGGACTTTCTTCGTCCTGAAATGTTTTTACAATCTCTTGTCTATCTTGATCTTTGGTATCTCCAAAGTATGTCACAACAGTATCTTCTCCAAATTTCTTTTTTAAATTCTTTTCAATATCAAAAATAGAATAACGATAGTTTGCCCAGATAATAACCTTGCCTTCTGTCTCTTCTAATACACTTAGCAATTCATCCATACGATTGTTCTTCAAAGGAATAGGTTCGCCTTGGCCGTCGTCCGTGGGCAGATAACCACAAGTAATCTGATGTAGTCGAAGCAACATGGTCATTGTATTATTAACTGTGAGCGTCTGTCCTTCGAGCTGCGCAATCGCAAATGTCGCTAGATCATTGTACGCTTTCTCTTGTTCTTTACTGAGTTCAATGTACCGGGGGGAATAAATCTTTGCGGGTAAGTCTAGACAATCTTCTTTCAATACTCGAAAAGAAAAGAACGCTAGCTTACGAGATAGTTCATCTAAATTTCTAAATCCTACAATGTGAGGAAACGCATGAGTTGAAGTATGTCGTTTCACTTCAATAGCGTATCTCGCTTTGTATGCCCAATAAGAACTAAAGCCAAGCAAGTCTTCATCAAGAAAAGCACATTGCGAATATAAATCCAAAGGATTTTTTGTAACAGGCGAACCTGTTAATATTCTTCTATACTTCGCTAAACGTGCAGCTTTGACAATATTTTTTGTACGGCCTGCACTTTGTGTTTTGATGGTCGTACTTTCATCCACTGCTAATAAACTGTTTGTAGAGTTTAAATAACTCGCTAAGAATTCAGCAGCAGGCTTACTTGATAGAGCCTCAACGTTCATCAAGAAAATATCTAAGCCATCAAAAGTTTTCGATAGGTTATCAATATTTTTTTTATCTTCTTTTGTTCGTGAACTGGGTGCCACCCAGGTAGTCACTCTTGTTTGAATATGATCAGGTAAGTGATTAGGAATTTCTAATCGCTCCCAGTTGCGATACACACCTTTCGGTGCAATCACTACAGCTGCATTGATTTGTCCTTGGTCATAGAGCATAGCAATATTATCAATTAATACTTTTGATTTACCTGTTCCCATTTCCATGAAGTAGGCAAAATCTTTTTTGTCCCAACTACAGCCTAATGCTTGTAATTGATGATTAAACGGTTTCGTTTTAAAATTCGGGTACATAGTTTTTTACTTTCTAATTTCTTTATATAGGATAACCTATATGCTTGTCAAGTTTTTTGCAGAACAAAAAGAAGTCATGTATAAATCTGGGTTCTTTATATTGTTATAAATATAATTAGCTGCCACTCTACACTCTTCTAAAGAATTAAAGGTAGTTCCATATTGTTCTTGAATACACGTCTTTTCTAGAGAGATAACAGGATCATTTAAACATAACCATATCAACATAAAGTATTTCATAGTTGAAATACTACTCTAAATATTCTATCTATTATAGATATAATTATAGAATGTTAAAACACTTAGATTTATTTAGTGGAATAGGCGGATTTTCTTTAGGATTAGAGTCTGCTGGTTTAGTACAAACAGTCGCATTTTGTGACTTTGATAAATACTGTCAGCAAATTTTAAAAAAGAATTTTCCAGATGTACATATCTATGGTGACGTAAAGGAATTAAATTATGACAAACTTAAAACAGACGGAATTGATACCATCGACATCATCACAGGAGGATATCCTTGCCAACCTTTCTCCGTCGCAGGTAGCCAAAAAGGTGAGCAAGATCCGAGACACGTCTGGCCAGAAATGTTTAGACTTGTCCAAGAACTCCGACCTACTTGGGTCATTGGAGAAAACGTTGGTGGGCATATTAAACTCGGTCTCGACACCGTACTCGAGAACTTGGAGAGTGAAGGCTACTCCACGAGGACATTTAGTATTTCAGCTTCTAGCATCGGTGCAAACCACAAAAGAGAAAGAGTCTGGGTTGTGGCGAACTCCAGACGCAGTAGCGGGAGGGAGCAATCTTCCAGGGATAAAGAAAGCTTTGGACTCTGGTCATTTGAAACGTCCGAGCGGTCAACCAATACAAATCAGACTACAGGATCAAGTGAGAGAGCCGAGACTATGGCCAACACCGAGAGTCAAGGGAGACGAGAACCTGGACACGTTGATAAAGAGAAAAGGAATAAACAAAGCAGTGCAACACAATCTCAAAGCTGCAGTTCAGATGTGGCCGACACCAACAGCAAACGAGGATGCTTGCGGAAGACCGGGTGCAAAAATGCAAAAGATGTTGGGCAATCATCCCGAGGTGAGGAAACCCTTGGATGGTGGGACGTTGAACCCGATGTGGGTAGAGTGGCTCATGGGGTACCCCAAAGGGTGGACAGACTTAAATGTTTAGGAAATTCTGTTGTACCACAGATTCCTTTTTTGATAGGATTAGCAATAAAAGAAACGATAGAAAATGAATAAAGTATACGTAACGACAAACACAAAACTACCGAATGGTGGCTACAGAGATATTTCTGATTGTGAAAGATTTGGAACACCAATTATTATGTTCGAAAATCCAAAACAAATTCAGGTAAATTCTTCTCGATTTGTATTTTCAATTGAAAAAAAACTAAAAGATTTCACATCAAAAGATTATTTATTATTGATGGGAGACCCCGTATTAATTGGGATTATCTGTGCTGTAGCTGCAAAAATTACAAATAATAATTTTAATGTCTTGAAATGGGACAGAGAGAGTGCTATATATATTCCTATAACAATAGAATTAAAATAAGGAGTCTAAAATGGGTCTATTAGATAAAGCATTAGAGCAATCTCAAATTGATAATTTAGATAGCTCAGATGTAAAAGATGTTGGCGAAGCTTGTAACGAATTAAATAATGTTCGTAAAAGCATTACTGACAAAGAAGCTGAAATTAAACAGCTTAAAGACAGAGAGTTTCAATTAGAAAATGAAGTTATTCCTTCAATGATTGAAACCGCTGGTGTTAAATCTTTAACACTATTAGATGGTTCAAAAGTTTCCGTCAAAGATCAACTACGTGCAAACATCACAATGGAAAATGAAGATTATTGTTTTTCTAGATTACAAGAACTAGGTCTTGATGATGTGATTAAGAACAAAGTAGAGTTGACCTTTGGACGTGGCCAAGATTCTGATGCAAGCAATCTTATGCATGAGTTACAAGACCGTGGTCTGTACCCAAGCAATAAGAAAGCAGTGCCTTGGAATACACTCTCCAAATTATTAGAAGAACAGATTGCCAAGGGTTCGATGACATCTGTTGATCAAGAAAAATTTGGAGTTTACACTTTTAAAAAAGTGAAGATCGAACAAAAGAAATAACAAAGGAAAAATAATAAATGACAAATAATAAAGCAAATGGTGCTGTCACCACAAAGGCAGAAACTTTACCCGCTTCTAAAATGGAAGAGTTGGTAAAATTAGCAGGAGTAGGTTTAGAAACTGTGACTACAGACGATTTACCTACACCTAGATTGAAACTTCTACAGTCAAACTCCGATGAAGTGACAGAGGGTCATGACAAATATGTAGATGGAGCAAGAGCAGGTCGTATCTTTAATAGTGCTAGCAATAATGTATATGGTGCAGATGGTATTAAAGTAGTTGTCTGTGGCTATGAAAAACAGTGGCCAGAGTGGCAGGAAAGAGGAACAGGATCAAGTGCTCCTGTGAATGTATTTACTCCACAGAACAAACCGACCGACGCAGTACGTGGTGATGATGGAAAGTTCAGACTACCAAATGGAAACTACATAGAAGAAACAGCAAACTTCTATGTCTTGATTCTTGGTGATGCAACTCCAGAAACAGCAATCTTATCTATGTCAAAGACAGGATTGAAGCATGCAAGAAATTGGGCATATAGTTTGAAGAATGAGTTTATTCAAAACCCTAAAACTAAAAAACTATTCTTAGCCCCATCATGGTATCGTATCTATACTCTTAAGAGTAGACTTGAGAAAAACGATAAAGGTAATTGGTATGGTTGGGAGATCACTAAAGATGAATTTCTCAGCGATGAGGATATTTTTGACACTGCTTCTGCTTTTAATGACTCTGTCAGAAAAGGTAAAGTGGTTGCGAAATATGACGAGGAAGGAAGTTCTGAAGGACAATCTGGGGACATTCCATTCTAAATGGAACAAAGGGTCTCACAATTCAAAGAGATCTTTTTTGGTTTAGAGCGTGCCTATGGCACGTTCACTCCTAAAGAGAGTCTTCGAGAGGATAACAAAACAGAAGGGGAAACTTTCATTAGAAAGCTACCCGTTGAGGATTCTCTTTGGGAAAACCATTTAAAAGGATCTTGGCCTAGTCTAGGTATCTTTCCTATTAATGATCAAGACAAATGTAAATGGGGGTGTATTGACGTTGATGAATATCCCCTTGATCATGTAGAGATAGCTCGCAAGTTAGCAGAACGAAAGCTGCCGTTTATTGTGAGTAAATCCAAGAGTGGTGGCGCTCACATCTTTTTGTTTTTCAAAGAGTATGTGCCTGCAGGTATTGTTCATCATAAGATAAGAGAACTTGCTTCTTTCATGGGCCTTGGGCATTGTGAGGTGTTTCCTAAGCAAGAAAAATTATTACGAGAAGGAAATGAATCTGATTGGGAAGTTGGTAGTTTTCTTAATATGCCATATCACAACGGACTGGAGCATACAGATAGATATGCTTTTAGTGACGAAGGAAATATTTTAGGTCTTGAGGATTTCATTGCAGAAGTAGAGAAGAAATCTTTATCTCTAGACGAATTAAAAAAATTATCTCTTAAAAAAGAGAAACAAAATTCTGCTTTTTCTGATGCACCTTATTGCATCGAAGCCTACCTAACAGAGAATGGTAAGGTACAAAAAGGTAGTAGAGACAACTTCTTATTTCAATATGCGGTCTATGCTAAGAAGAAGTATGGAGAGTCTTTTGAAGATGAAGTGCATAAATTTCATCATGAATATTTTGAGGAAGCACTTCGACCAAGAGAAATTGAAAAGGTTATTAAACAAGCAGATAAGAAAGATTGGGGATATAAATGTAAAGATCAACCAATGTGTTCTTTCTGTAATAAATCCAAATGTCGTTTAAGAAAATTTGGTATTGGTGAGAATAGTGTGATTACAGATGTTGGTAACGTCACTCAATATGGAGATGGTGATGATGCTATTTATCACATAACTATTAATCAAGAGAGCACAATTGTATGTAATGTTGAAGAATTGTATGATCAACATAAGTTTAGAAAAAAATGTTTAGTCAAAACTAAATCAATGCCTCCGATGATGTCAAGAACTGATCATGATGCTTTTGTTACTTCGTTAGTTTCAAAAGCTATTCACGTTAAAACAGATGAAGAGATGACACCAGAAGGTCAATTCAAGATTGTTCTAGCAAAATACATCTCTAATCAAGCAAACGCTATGGACATTGATGATATTCTCAATGGGCAGTGTTTCGTGGACGATGAAGAAAACAAAGTGTTCTTTCGTATTGATCAGTTGCAAGAGTACATGCGAAACAGAAAGCACGCAGCTTTAACTACCAATCAAGTAGCTGTATTTATTCGAGGTCTTGGTGGGGATTGCACAAAAAGAAAACTTAATAATAAACCAGGGCAATTGGTTTGGTTCGTGGACAATGATAAATTCAACTCGATTGAAAAGATAGAAGATATTGTTGAACAAAAAGAAGAAGAGGTCATACCATTTTAGATCACGTTTACAAAATTATTGGTCCTCCCGGTACAGGTAAAACAACTACGCTTTTAAAATACGTAGAAGAAAACTTACAACAAGATTTAGAGCCAGACAGAATTGGATATTTTTCTTTTACTAAAAAAGCTACAAACGAAGCCATTTTTAGAGCAGTTAATAAGTTTAAAATAGATCGAAAAGAGTTTAAGTGGTTTCGAACATTGCACTCTTGCGCTTATCAGTTCTTAGGTTGCACGCATACTGACATGATTCAAGAACAAGACTTTGAAGAATTTAAACAAGAGTATGGTGTAGATTTATCTCCTGCTTTACGTTCTATGGGTAATCCATCGTGGGGAGATCCTGATGGCTTTCATTTAATTGATTTATACCGGGTAAAGAATACGACACTACATCAAGAGTATAAAAGAGCAGGCCACATTCAAGGGGGCTTTGAAAGATTACAACGAGTGGCTCATGACTATCATCGTTTTAAAAAAGCCAAAGGGGTATTCGATTACACTGATTTGATTGTAGAGTTTAAAAAACAAAACGAGTCTCCAAAGTTAGAAGTTTTAATTGTAGACGAGGTTCAAGACTTAAAACCTGTGGAATGGGACATGGTAAAAATTATGATGGATCAAGCAAGAGTTGTTTATCTTGGTGGAGATGATGATCAAGCTATTTATTCTTGGAGTGGTGCCGATGTATCTAAGTTGATTAACTTGAAATGTCATGAGAGAGTTTTAGATCAGTCCTATAGAATACCTAAAAATGTTTTTTTAAGATCTAATAAATTAATTGGTAAGGTAAAAAATAGAATACCAAAAGAATGGAAATCTCGTGAAGCGTTAGGAAATGTTTCTAACATTAGCTATGAAAGATTAAACTTTAGAGAAAATGAGTGGTTAGTTTTATGTCGAACTAATTATTATCTTAATGAAATTGCTAATGATTTAAGAAGTAAAGGAAATTTATTTGAGAAGAACAATAAACTATCCATTAAAGATGAAGTGCTTATTGCTTTTAATTGTTGGAATACTCTTCAAAATAATTCAGAAGTTTCTTTACCTGACGTAAAAGTTATGTATCAATATATTAAATCAGGGGAGAATGGTATTGCTCGTGGATTCAAAAAGATGAAAGGTGCTGATGAGGAAAAGAAATATTCGTATCAAGAATTATCTCAAGAGTGGGGATTGAATACAAACATTCAAACTCCTTGGGACATTGCTTTGAATGGTATTGGAGATCAAGAACTTGTTTACATGAGGCAAATAATTAGAAGGGGATACAATCTTAATAAGAAATCTAATTTAAGATTATCAACAATCCATGGTGCTAAAGGAGGAGAGAGTCAGAATGTTGTTTTGTTTACTGATATCTCCAAAAGAATAGCTGATGGAATGACTGTGAATAGGGATGATGAAAGAAGAGTCTTTTATGTAGGAATGACTAGAGCAAAAGAAAATTTATTTATTATTCCATCAACTTCACAATATGAATTTGAGGAGATACTAAGATGATATTTGAACAACAAATGGATTTATTAAAGAAAGAAAATAAACCTGAATGGACACCACCAAGCTTTCCTAATGTTACTGGGATAAAACAAGTAGCTATAGATTTAGAAACTTATGACCCTGAGATTAAAAAATTAGGTGGCGGGTGGGCCACGGGCAAAGGTTTTGTTGTCGGTGTCGCTATTTCAATTGAAGGATTTGATGGTTACTTCCCTGTACGTCACGCAAGAGGGGGAAATTTTCCAGAAGAACAAGTAAAGGATTGGCTTCGTAAATTATTTAAACAAGATCCAATTGTTATTTGTCATAACGCTTCTTATGATATTGGTTGGCTTCGACGTTGGGGTGTTGAATGCACTGTATCAAAAATTTATGACACATTATTAGCAGCTCCATTGGTTGATGAGAATAGATTTAGTTATAGCTTAAACAATTTAGCAAAAGATTATTTAGGAGAGAGAAAACAAGGAAATATTTTAGAAGACTTTGGAAAAGAACACGGCTTCAAAGCAATTGAGAATATGCATTTAGTTCCTGTAGAATATGCAGGTATTTATGCGGAACAAGATACCCGGCTAACATTAAAGCTTTGGGAATTTTTACGTATTGAAATACAAAAGCAAGGACTTACTGATGTCTTTAATTTAGAAACAGATCTACTTCGTTTACTAATTGAGATGCGTTGGAAAGGTGTTCGTGTTGATTTAGATAAAGCAGAAAAGACAAAGAAGTTTTTTAAGTCAGAAGAAAAAAAGATTTATCAAAACATTAAAGAAGAAACAGGTATTAAAATTGATGACTCAGACATATATACAGCAGCTTCTCTTCAAAAAGTATTTGATAAGCTAGGGGAAAAGTATGAGTACACAGAGGTAAACAAACAAGCGAAGATTAGTAATGAAGCGATGAAAGAAAGTAAAAATCCTTTGATTAATTCTTTATCAGTAGCTAGAGAATATAATAAAGCTCACACCACTTTCATTGATTCTATTTTCAATCATCAAGTTGATGGTCGTATTCATGCTGAGATTAATCAACTCAAGGGAGAGTTTGGGGGCACGGTCAGTGGGCGGTTGTCCATGAATAATCCTAACTTACAACAGGTTCCAGCTAGAAACGAAGCGATTGGCCCTAAGATCAGATCCTTATTCTTACCAGAAGAGGGAGAAAAGTGGGCATCTCTCGATTATTCGCAACAAGAGCCTAGATTGCTAGTTCACTACGCAAAAAAACACGGTTTAGAGGGCGCTGAGACCCTAATTAAGTTCTTCCATGAAGGAAAGGACTTCCATCAAGTTACAGCCGATATGGCACAAATTTCAAGGAAAGAAGCTAAAACAATTGGACTTGGTTTGATGTATGGTATGGGAATAGCTAAATTAGCAGCTTCGCTAGATATTAGTCCCGAACAAGCCAAAGCATTGAAACAAAAATACAATGACAATGTTCACTTCCTAAACAATATTATTATTAAAGCTACAAGATATACCGAACAAAACGGATATATCACTACCCTGCTCGGACGCCGTTGTCGTTTTGAATTATATGAAAACAAGGATTTTCATGACAAGAGAATGATGTCCAAAGAGAATGCCTTAAAGACTTGGGGTTGGAATGAAATAAAAAGAGCAGGTACCTATCGTGCATTGAATAGGTTAATACAAGGTTCAGCAGCAGATCAAACCAAACAAGCCATGGTGAATCTGTGGAAGGATGTAGGGGTTATTCCTATGATTCAAATACATGACGAACTCAATGTCTCCGTAGCCAGCGAGACCCAGGTAAAAGAGATTAAAGAGATAATGGAG
>Ga0070750_10002226_pt1 | contig 10751 bp, 18 predicted proteins | sample VirMetDEL_Nov_24_FD_77013 | JGI IMG/M metagenome (GOLD analysis project Ga0070750, IMG submission 77013) | Aqueous microbial communities from the Delaware River and Bay under freshwater to marine salinity gradient to study organic matter... | ecosystem: Environmental > Aquatic > Marine >... | reverse complement strand
GGAAAGAAGATGGGATTATAGATGAGTAAGTGTCCAGTGCCTAAAGGATTCAAGATACCAAGACTAACAGATACTTGGTCAGAAAAGTTAAGTTCACATCGTAAGAGTATGCCTACAGTTGCTTTTACACTACCTAGACCTAATCAACAATGGGGTCAGTTAGAAAATCAAGACCCACAAAGTTATCACCCACCGATTAACTTTAGGAATCCACAGAAGTTTATTAAAGCACCCAATGGTTGCGTATCAACACAGTTTATGCGTAACAGAATGTTTGAAGTTTATTTTCCTTGGTCTTATGTAAAGGTAAAGCTAAGTAAAAACAAATTTAGTGATGAAGTAGATAGGTTCGCTGGTTTTAACTATCAAGCTAATTATCACGGTGCAGTAAAGCATCACGGTCCATTCAATGACTTAATTATGGAAGAGAAAGAGGCTTGGGGATATCCCGATAAGCCAGTTATGCAAATATCTATGCCAGTTATGTTATTTACTGATGATGAAGAAGTTTGGATGAATGTAATACCATCAGATAGAAATGCAGGACAAAATTTACCTATCTCTACTATTCCCGGATTTATGCCTATCTATGGGTGGTCTCGTGGATTATCTTGGGCATTCCAGTGGGAAGATATGGATAACCTAGAACTTAATCTAAATCACGATGCTGTAATGTTTAACCTACTATTCAGTAAACCAGTGAAGATAGAATATGTAGAGTGGAATGAAACTTTTAGTAAAGCTTGGAATCAGATTAGTCAGTCTTCTGTGAATAGAAGAGATACGAATATGCTCTATCCCGACGCACTAGAGAGAAGACCTAAGAAATTAATGCCAAAGAAAAAATGGCTGAAGTTCTAATTGTTGATAATCTTTTTCCTCAACCTCTCTTCGATAGGTTAGTAAAAACTTGTAAAAGAAGATACAAAAATGCTATTTGGAATGATGAATTCGGTAGATGGGGAATAACAACTGAAGACCAATCTAACGATGGTTCTTGGTTGATGCCTTATGGTATGCGTATATTACCTAAAGCTAAAGAACTATTCAAAGCAGAAGAACTAGATATAAGTTACATTATGTTTGCACAATACGAAACAGAGAAAGCTAATCTACCTAAACACAAAGATAACAATGCTTGCACTTACACCTTAGATGTTTGCTTATACTACGATACACCTTGGGCTATATGGGTAGAAGATAAAGAATACTTTTTAAAACCAAATCAAGCGTTACTGTTTTACGGAGAAGACCAATTACACTGGAGAGACGACTTTCCGGACCCGGAAAATAATGTAGTAGGTATGATGTTTAACCATTATGTAGAACCGGAACATTGGTGGCATACAGGTCAAAGAATAATAGACGGGAAAAAACAATGAAGTGGATTCAAGGTAACAATATAAGGTTTGCTACACCTAACCCAGCACTAGTAGAACTTGCACCCCCAGTTCCAGCAGCTCAAATGATACCGGAATGGTTTCAAGCATTAAAGATGGATTTACCAAGAGCAGACCAAAAGCCATTTCCAGTTATAGGTGAGATAATTAAAAAGTGGTCTTCACACACACTAAAGAAATGTCCAGCAGTAGTAGATTACTTTGCAGAAGGATACATAATTCCTTTGTGGTCAGACATAATGGTTCAAAGATACGGTCAAGATTTTCACTTTGAGACTAATGGAAACAATGAAGGCTTAGGAAGCGTTATAGAATTTCACGATGAAGCACAATTCTCAACTTATCCATTTAAAAGAAATGATTACAGAAGAGCAGTAAAGTTTACAAGTCCTTGGTTCTTTCATACTCCACCGGGTTGGTCAATGTTGTTTATGAAACCTTTGATGCATCCACAGGATAACTACACCTTATTCCCCGGCATTGTTGAAACAGATAGTTTTCATCAAGTAAACTTTCCAAGTATATGGCATAGTGAGGGAGACAGGATACTTGAAAGAGGATATCCGTTCTTACACGTTATACCTTTTAAAAGAAGCAAACATAATCTAGTTGTTGAAGAGTTTACAGACGAACATCATAGAGAAAATAATATTGAGTCTTTTACTTTAAGAAGTAAGATGACTGGTGGATATAGAGATTTAACAAGAAAAAACAGGAAGAAACAAACTGGTAAACTGTAAATATGAAAGTTTGGATTGACCAAGATTTATGCACTGGCGATGGTTTATGTGCAGAAATATCTCCCGAAGTATTTACAATGAAAAACGATGGACTAGCTTATGTCCAAGAACATACTCCTTACCCTAAAGTTTATTCTGCAATAGATGGCAATCCACAAGGTGCTGAAGGCTTAGCGGTAGTTCCTATTGGCAAAGAAGAGCTAGTAAAAGAAGCAGCTGAAGAGTGTCCCGGAGAGTGCATATTTTACAGTATATAATGTAAGTATGGTAAATAATTACGATTTAGAATGGGAATTACTCAATAAAAGCAGAGTTGTAGATAGAGCACCTATGTCTATTGTTGATACCCCTAGTGCAGAATATGCTACCAAAAGCGGCACTGATTACAGTAAAAAAGAAGAAGAAGACGTAAAAACCTCTTAATCACGAATATTTTTATGTGTAAATACACATAACTGTCGTATGCGTATGTTATAATGAACGTAGTAATAAATAATATATAGAGGTAATTATGACTGATGAAGCAAAGTTAGAAGAGAATGTGCAGCCGCAAATTTCTGCAGAGGAAGTTGTCAACGCATATAATAATCTTGCTGGCGAAAACGATAAGCTTCGTAAGATGATTGACGATATGGCAATCAAGATTGCAAAGCATACAGTAGAAATCTCGGAAAGAGATGTTGTAATTCAAACCCTTAAGGGTATGCTAACTCCGGAACAGGGCAGCGTAGCAGTTACAGATACAATGGGAGAAACAGATGGAAACCAAGAAGAAGAATAGTTTCATAGAAACTGCACTTGCCGAACGCAAAAAGATGGACTTCGGGGAAAGAAAACTAAAACTTGAAAAAGCTATTGCAATTTTAGTATCCAAGGGTCTTGAAAAAGAAGCTGAGAACATAGAAACAGTATGTGCTGATTTAGAATTCTCTAATCGCGTTATCCAAAAGGCTCTAGCAGACCATTTCGAAATAGTCTTAAGTGAGTCAGCCGTGCGTAGATACAGAGTTAAGCATGGCTACGTCCAAGGATAAAGGTATAACCAATAAGTTTTTAGAAGCAGTAAAAACTGAAAAGGTAAAACAAGCTGCAATAGTTGCTAAAGATAGAACGGGATGGACTCCCGGTGCTACTTGGGATGAATCAAAAAAAGAAGGAACATTAGTTACTGATTCTATTGTATTTGATGGAAAGGGTGTCAAAGACTGGGACCCGTTTCTTTTACAAGAGGGATTTGACCCTAAGCACTTCTATATAGACGCTGACACAATGAAGTATAGAACTTGGACTGGTGTCGGTGGAGACAAGATGGTTCACTACAACGTGACCATAAAAAAACGTCGAACTTCTTATGATGCAGCTTTTCATAAAAAAATCATTGCAGATGCAGGAAGATTTAAACCTAAAAAGAATTGGAAACCACCAGTAGGCGATAATACGTTCGTAGTGGTTTTTGCAGATTGGCAAACCGGCAAGTCGGAGGGAAAAGGTCTTGAAGGATTAGTAGAAAGAGTTACTGTAGGAATACAAGAAGCACTTTGGAGATATAACACCTTGACTAAGGCAGGATACAAATTTGATGAAGTATTGTTCCTATGCCTCGGTGATATCGTCGAGGGGTGCAGTGGATTCTACGAAATGCAAGAATTCTCAGTCGAGCTCTCTAATACTGAGCAAATCCAAGCAGCTTATGCTCTTATGAAGACAGCAGTTGTAGAGTTTGCAAAGCTAGGACCTAATGTCAAAATTTTGTCAGTCCCCGGTAACCACGGTGAATTTAGAAATGCAGGCAAAGCGTTTACCAGTTTTATGGATAATAAAGATTTGCATATAGCTTTTATGCTTGATGAATTCTTTAAGAGTAATCCTAAAGCTTTTCCAAATGTTGAATGCATTTATCCAAACCATAGAGATGATGACATTGTCTTGACTTATGAGACAAAAGGTAAAATCATAGGGCTAGCGCACGGTCACCAATTTCGTTCGGGCGGAGGTGCCTTAGCTGTAGCAAAAGCACAGAGTTGGCATAAAAACCAAATGTATGGAGATTACAATATTGGATTTGCAGATATCTTGGTATATGGTCACTACCATCACTTTACAATGATTGAAGACCCAAAGATTATTATTGGCGCTCCAGCATTAGATGGTGGTTCTAAATGGATAGAAAATACCCACGGTAAAAGAACTAAACCCGGAATCTTAACATTCTGTATTGATGAAAATGGACTGCATAACTTGTATAAGTGTGAAAAAAAGGTGTGGAAATAATACTATACTAGTCTTGTAAGAAAAGTATAAGATAGTTATAATACTCTGAGTAACACTTAATAGAAGGAACGTTATGGGATTTTATCTCTTAGAGAATGAAAATCCTAATGCTACTTTAAGAGAAAATAGTAAAAAGGGCTACTATTATCCAAGAAGAAGCCGTGATATACAGGGTATCGTAGTTCATACTGCCGAAGGTGGTAAGGAAGCATTAGGTATAGCAAAGTATTTTGCTAAAACTGACACACCAGCCTCAGCTCACGTAGTTGCAGATGATAAACAGATTATCAACTTACTGCCCGATGATTACACAGCATTTCACATTAGAGGAAGTAACTCTAACTCTCTAGGACTTGAGTTAGGTTATTTTGCTTCTGATTGGGGAACAGATAAAGAATACGAAGATGCTCTTATAGCTATGGCAGCTAAATGGTGTGCAGAAAAAGTAGAGCTTTACAATATTACCCCTAGAAGACTTACAAGAGAAGATTGGCTTGCTGGCAAGAGTGGATTTATTTCACCAGCTGAACTTGACCCAACAAGAGAAAGTGTTCCGGGAATGAACTTTCCTTGGGAACAATTCTTTACTTTGATTAAAGGTAAGGCTTACAGAAAAGCCAAGAGGCAAGCACCAAAATGGCAGGGTAAAGTTTTCTATCTAGAAGCACCATTTATGAGTGGAGCAGATATAGAACAATGGCAAGATGCTGCAGGTGGCTTAACAGTAGATGGGGTTTACGGTAGGAAGAGTAGTAAAAGAAGTATGGAAATACAAAAAAAGAGTGGCTTAGTCCAAGATGGTATGGTGGGACCACAAACTTGGTATGCAACTTTTGGAATAGTTAAGGAATAATGAAGTTAGAAGTATTAAGAATAAGTTCTCAAGAAGATTCTACAAATGGAATTCTTTTTGATATAACTGATGGTGAGCGTAAGTTTTTGTGCTACACCATAGAAGACGAATTTAGAGCTGACAAAGTGAGAGGTGAAACAAGAATACCGGAAGGCGAGTATAAACTTACCCTAAGAACTGAAGGTGGCTATCACCAACGTTATACAGCCAAATATGGGGCTTGGCACCGTGGGATGATTTATGTAAATAATGTTCCAAATTTCGAGTGGATTTTATGGCACACCGGGAACACCGACGAGTCTACGGCGGGATGTCTCATTTTAGGCTCTAGTCAGAATGAAAACATAACTAAGAAAGATGGGTTTGTCGGAGCGTCAGTTGTGGCGTATAAAAAGGTTTATCCGAGCATTGCAGATGCAATTGAATCGGGTGAAGAGGTTACAGTCAATTATGTTGACTATGACCATCGCGAAGGTGGGAGATTCCTACTGCCATTATCACCAAGAACTGGTGCTAGCGGCGGAGGAGTTAAGAAAATACTTAGGAGGTATTAAATGCCGGATTACTGGAGAACCAGTTTAATAAGAGCAGCTAGAACTGCAGCACAAACTTTTGTTGCTGTGATGATGGCTAATCAAGCAGGAATGTTTGAAGCAGATGTTCTGATGGCTGCATCAGTTGCAGCAGCGTCAGCACTTGTTTCTGCAATTCAAAATGCGTTAGAAGACGCACCATTCCCATTTATGTCTAAAATTCCTAAAGGATAGTCAAGATATAATCGGTTATAATAGATAGAGATGGTCGGGATTTTACCCGACTATTTCTATTTATGGAGGTTATATAAATGATTTGTGGATTATGCAGCGGTGTTTGCTCAAATTGTCCTATTGGGCTGAGTTAATGTCAGACAAAGTTTTAAAAGGTATGTCCTTGTATCTGAATATATGCAAAAGAATAGTTGCTGTTTTCGTTGCTCAAGGACTTTCAATATTGGGAGCTGGCTCCTTAGTTGGAATAGATGTTTATCAATCAGCGTTACTTGCTGGAATAATGGGGGTAGCTCACGTCGTAGAGATGTTAGCAAGAAAATTTATAGACGATGGAAAGATTACTTTAGAAGAAGTTAACGAGGTTTTTAATAGCGTTCCTACTAGAAAGTAGGATATGCTCAAAAGATTAAACACGGCACTACGCTTATTAGTAGTAGGTTTATTAATATATCCTTTACCTATTGCTATGGCTGACCACGTTCCAACACAAGCACCTTATGGAACAAATGCTAGTAATGATGTTAACGCAGGGACTTTTACTATTGGTATATTAGGTTCAGATGGATTTGAAGATAGTCCACCCGAAAGCTATACAATATTCTTTAGTCAATCTAATGGTGTAACTGAAACAAATAGTTTTTGTGTAACTACTTCTTTTGGACATTCTGCAAACACTTGGCAGTATCACACATTTAGTCTTGACAACTTAAAGTATTATTTTAATGACCCAGCAGGAACAAATATTTATTATAGGGTTAGGTCTAACAACATAACTGATTACAGTTTTTCTACATTAACAAACCAAAATACTTGGAATTTATATGCAGGAACACCATTTGATTATAACCAAACAGATTGGTCTGCACCTACAGGAGATAATGCTTGTAATGACCCAAAGATACTTGATGGTATAGGAGACCCAAGTAACTTAACTACTTCAGCTAATTTACACGATGGAAGTATAACTATTGATTGGGATTCAGCATTAGATAGATATGAATATAGTGCAGAACGATATGCAATAGGTTTTGATAAAGCAAATCCACCTATGTATGGAGTATCGACAGGTAATGTTGGCGATAGCAATGCCTTAAATACAGAATACATTTTTAGCAAGTCTTACTTACAATCAGCTCTTAGTGCGACAGTTGGAGACACCATATACTTTAAAATAAGGTCAGACAACGATACAAATTCTAAATACTCTAACTGGACAACTATTGCTAGTTATACCATACAAGATGTAGCTAGTGGTGTTACAAATTTATCTATTTCCAATACGGAGTATCAAGGTTTAGACTTTAGTTGGACACAACCTAATACAGGTTGGTCAGCAGTTGAGTCTTATAAAATTGAATATAAACTATCAAGCGAAGAAACATATACAACTATTAATATTGCAGACGCTAGTGCTACTTCATACACAATAGAAGATATAGCAGCAGGAACTTATGATTTTGTAGTTTATGCTTGCACACAGAGTGGTAGTTTTTGTCACGGAGGACAAGCAGGTCCAAATACTAATTTTATAGTTAATCAAAATACTGCTACTACAACTACAACTGTTCCTCCAACGCTAGGACCTCCAATGAATGTAACAGTTGCACAAACTTATAATCAAGGTGTAAAGGTGGATTGGGATGTGTCTAATAGTGGTAACTTAACAGCTGAAACTTATGAACTCTATTTTAGAACAGATGCCAAGAATGAGACAGTTGTTTCTAACATTACAGAAACTGAATATACTATACCTTATGAAAGCATTCCTAATGGAGATTACACCTTTTCAGTTAGAGGTTATAGCTCTGATGATAATGCTTATAGTGGTTTTTCTACCGAACCGACACTAACTGTATTCAATCAAAAAGCACAAGATGATGCAAATGCAGCAGCTCAAGCAGCTTATGAGGCTGAGCAAGCTCGTATCGCTGAGGAAAATCGTATAGCGGCAGAGAAAGCTGAGGAAGAGCGTAGAGCTGAAGAGGCTCGTAAGGCTGAAGAGGCTAGAATAGCTCAAGAAAAAGCTGAAGAAGAAGCCCGTATTGAGGCAGAGCGTATTGCAGAAGAAGAGCGTTTAGCTGAGGAAGAGCGTCTTCGTTTAGAGGAAGAAGCTAGAATAAAAGCTGAGCTAGCAGAGTTAGCTCGTATTGAAGCTGAAAAAGAAGCTCAAATTCAAAAAGAATTAGAAGAATCTATACTTAAGGATGTAGATACTGATAATTTATCTGATGACGAAAAAAAAGATTTAAAAGTATTAGTTGATACAATACAAGAGTTACAAGAAACATTAGAGGTTGTTGAATATGAAGAAAAAGTTTTTGAGTTGGAAGAAATTATTATTGTTGCTCCTACTACTACGAGCACCACGACTACAACCTTACCTATCATCGAAGATTTTGCAGATGAAGAAGTTGAGGAGATACTTGAGGTTGAGCCATTTCCTAGTGATAAGGGAGACGAAGAGATACAACTCACAGTCGAAGAAGTAGAAATTTTAGTTGAGGAAACTGAAGAAGCTATCGCAGAAGTTGTTACTATTGAAATAGTAGAAGAAGAGCCTATTGATACTGAGGGCTTAACAGAGGAGGAAGTTTTTGAAGCAGAGCAAAAAGCAGACGAAGAGCTTACAGAAAAAGTCGAGGCAGCCGTTGCAGAGTTACCTACAGAAGAAAAGGTTAAAGTTGTCCAAGCAGTTGCAGAAACCAAGATACAAAACTTAGGTAATGCAGATAAAACTACACAAAAAATAGTTCAAGCTGTTGTTAAAGAAGTTACCAAAGTAGAGACTGTAGCTGAATTATCTGAGGAAGAGAAGACTGAGGTTGGTCAAGTTCTAGGTTTCACAGAAGAAGAAGCCTCTGATGACCTCGAAATCATTGCTGAGCAAGCAGCTTCAGATAAAAATACAGCACAAGCACTTGATGAGTTTGTTGAGAGGTCAATTGCTAGTTCAGATGTAGAAAACTTTACACTTGCAGATGTTGTCACAGAAGTCCAAATAGAGGCGTTTTTAAGCAATCCAGTAGGTGCTATAATAGATGTAGATTTAACAAATGTTGACTTTGCGACAATAGGACAGGATATGACTTCTGACCAGCGTCAAAAGTCAAAAGAAGTAGTAGTTCCAATAATTATTGCTTCACAAATAGTAGCTCAAGCAGGAGCACTCATAAGTAGGAGACCATTTTGAAATTAATTAAAAAAATGGTGGGTTGGGGTTATCAGTTATTAGGTATGCCATATCAAATTGTAGTATGGACACTTAAAAAAATATATACAGTTTTAAACGAATTACTCAGTTATTTGGGTAAAGGGACAGAACTTCTCATAGGCACAGTATTAAAAACATTAAGCATTATATGGAAGATAGTGAAAGCACCATTTCCTTGGAGCTGGAAACAACTAAAGAAGATTAAGCCTAAAGCAATGGTTAAATGGCTAATAGATGTCATAAAAGAGTCCATTGCACAGATTTTCACCCTTTTGGGTTTTTATATCGCTTGGTTCACGTTAACCGGAAGCGCACAGGATATTGTAGGTATAGCAATTGTTATATCAACAATCATATGGTTGTTAACAATAAGGTTGAGAGACTAATGAAAAATTTATTAATGAAAGATAAAGTAATACTCACTTGCACTGTTGGATTATTTTTTTTACTGGGTGTAATAGTTGTAGGAGATTTCTACATATCACTTAAAGAAAACAAAGGACCCGATGCAAGTGTTATTGAATTACTTCAAATGTCTATTACTGGCATAGTTGGTATTGTTGCTGGTTATGTATCCGGTGATAAAAAGAAAGACTGTAACAACGACTGTTGTAAGGTATAATTAAATATGTGTTTAATAAATCAAAAAGAAGACGGCTCGTTTGTCCAAATTTGTAATTGTGAATATGGCAGCGATTTTTGTGAGAATAACTAATGTCTGAATCAAAACATAGTAACGGTAATGGTTTAACTCAGAAGGAAATGTTGTTAATGGTTTTAGAAGGACAAGAAAAAATTAATGAGCGCATTGACTCGCTCCACGAAAAAGTCAATACAAAGATGTCAAGACAGGAATTCACAGGACTATTCGTAGGGTTTGCAGCCTTAGCAGCAGTAGTCAATCAACTAATGTAGTCAATACCCAAAGGGGGTTTAAATGACCGAAATAATACTAGTATTAACAGTCTCACTAATTTCTATTGGAGGATTAGTTTGGCTTGCAGTGCTTTCAACAAGATTTATAAAAGAATTTATACCAATAGTGCAGGAGATTTTAGATGAGCAAAAGAAAAATAATTAATAGATGTGTTGAGTGTAAAGAACCACTCAAACATCTAAATAACAATCAGTGGATGTGCGACCAATCGCCTAGTAATTGTGCATTGTCTATTAAAGTTATATACCTAAACAATCCAGCGGATGAAGAAGAATGACGCAATACGCTTTTGTAGTTGTATCTGTATGTCTACTATACGTGTCGGCTTTTATAGGTTCTAAGAAGTAGTTCTATGCAACCTAATTGCCCAGTTTGCAACTCAATACTGTTTGAAATAAAGGCAGGACTTTATTGCTATAATGAAAGATGTATTCAGTTTAAGCAAAAAGTAGTGGCTTGTTGTGAAGGAGGAGAGTGTTAGATACTATTTTCATCAAGATACCATCGTTAGATGACGATGAATTAGTGCCTACAATACAAAACGCCATATACTCAGCAAAACATCCTAG
>Ga0070750_10002215_pt1 | contig 10769 bp, 21 predicted proteins | sample VirMetDEL_Nov_24_FD_77013 | JGI IMG/M metagenome (GOLD analysis project Ga0070750, IMG submission 77013) | Aqueous microbial communities from the Delaware River and Bay under freshwater to marine salinity gradient to study organic matter... | ecosystem: Environmental > Aquatic > Marine >... | reverse complement strand
TGCATACAATTACAAACAAATACAACCTTGGAGGTTGACATGAATAAGGAAAGAATGATACTCCTAGCGGATTTGCTAGATAGTATTAAGCCTGAGAAGTTTAATATTACTTATTGGGCTTCTGATTATAATGAATATACAACAGATTATTCCTGTCAAGATGACATTGTTGATCTTTCTGTTTATAATTGCAATAGTGCTGGCTGTATTGCTGGCTGGGCTGTTGCTATGAAGAATGATCTTCAAGTTAATGACGTTTACCTTGATCGTGTTGAGGAAATAGCTAAGGATTATCTTGATCTTACTTATGAGGAAAGTCAAAGACTTTTCTATTATGGTAACGCAAGTGTTTGGTCAGAGTATGGAGAAAAGCTTGGTTGTTATGACAATGAAAAAGTGACTGCATCGCAGGCTGCTGTTACTTTGCGTAAAATTGTTGCTGGTGAATGGGAACTCTAAACAAAGGAGATAATAATGAATAAGGAAAGAATGTTATTACTGGCTGATCTTTTGGATCATTTGAAGCCTGTCAAGTTCAATATGGGTGACTGGTTTTCTACCTATGATGGCTATGTTTATGACGACATGAGTCAAGGTGAAGAGCCTAGTGATCATGCTGAACTTGAATTTACTACTAACAATTATCAGCAAATGAATGGCTATGATTGCGATAGTGCTGCTTGTATTGCAGGTTGGGCTGTTGTGATGAAGCATGATTTTGCTCTTGATCGTCCTGAAGAAGCAACTGTTATTGGTAGTAGTTATCAGCAAGATCTTTCTCATATGCCTGTTCTTATTGAGGCTTGTGAATATCTTGGTTTGACAAAAAAGCAAGGTCTTGATTTGTTTACTAAAGATGATGATAGTGTTTGGGATCGTCATGCAGAAGATCTTGGTCTTGATGAATCTGATAACTATCAGTCATATGATAGTGTTGATCTTGATGACATTACACCTAAGATTGCTGCAAAGCTTATTCGTATGGTTGTTAATGGAGAGGTTGCTTTAAATGTCTGATATTAAAAACGATATCTCTGATAGGGAACGAGCTGCTTTGACAAGCCATATCTTTGAGATGAACTATCTCTCAGGATATTATGGTCAACTTATTGGTGCTACTGTTGTTGGTATCAAAATGAATATTGAGGAAAATCCATATCCTGCTGACCCTTTATACGCTGAAGTATGGCCTTTGATTATTTTTGAGAAAAATGGTCAAGAGTACAGATGCGAAATCTCTAGGGATGAAGAAGGGAATGGCCCCGGATTTATGTTTGGTTTGAATCAGACAACTAATTCTCCAGATTTTATGGATGCGGTACATAAATTTAATAAGCCTGAGTTGTTAGAGTTGATTAACAAGCTAAAACAAAGGGTTGATGAAGACCCTTGGAAGGATAAGTAATGGTAGGTAGAAAGCCAGCAAAGATTGGTAGCAATGCCAAGGTTAGAAATGAGACTATTGGTAAGCATGTGAGATATATCGGTATGGGTGACAAATGGTATGTTTGTCCTGTCTGTAGCCGTAAGTTTTTGCGTGGTTTCTTTTGGGAGGATGGTGATAAAAACGGTTGTACTCAGCGTTGTTTATCAAAACTAATTGAAGCCTGATTGGGGATTTTATGACAGAATTAACTATTTACACTATGGCATATGATGAGGATTCGGATTTTCCTTCTGTGGAAGATTTGATCGCTAAGTTTGATGAGATTCATCAGGAAAGGGGTTGTCCTTTTGGTGATGATTATGAGCAGCAGTTGCAAAGTATGATGCTTTCTGTTGCTTTTAGTTATGGTGTTTCTTACACGTTGCTTGATGAAGGCAATTGTGTATTTCATCCTAAGGAATTGGATGTCGAAACTGTAAAGGAAGCGTGGGCTAGTGCTAACGGAGAATGATGAGGATAGGGATGGTCGTTTTGACATTCCTAACTCTTATGTTTATTTCTATGATAATCGGAACGAGGATTTGTTTGCCGATTTTTCGTTGGAAGAGTTCATTGAGTACTTGAAAAAGCACACGTAAATGTTCCTATGGCAATGTGTAAATTGTCATTAGGATAATTGTAATGTAAAGCGTAGGGTGGAGCAATCGTTCTGCCCTACGTTTTACGTCGCTTAGAAGGCAAATTAGAGGGGTCTGGGAGGACTCTGGAAGGGGTTTTGCTGATGCATTTGAACAAAGAGTTGAGGGGTCGAAGGGTTATTCTTGAACATTGTGCTGATCCTTACACTGATCTTAAGTGTGGTGATAGGGGAACGGTGTTGTATGAGGATGATGCTTTGACTTTACATGTGAAGTGGGATCGTGGTGGTACTTTGGGTATGACTATGGAAGATAGTTATAAGATTATGCCGGAGGGTTATGATGGATAGAGTTCGTATTGTAATTTCTGGGAATGTCTTTGAGGGCTTTAGGTTTTTTGGTCCTTTTGATAATTTCGAGGATGCTTGTGATTTTGGTGAAGGCTCTAGTGAGCATGAATGGTATGTTGCTTGTTTAGAACATCCTGTTAGTGTTTTCGATGAAACAAAGGATTCTGGTTATTATTGGTCAGATGCGGCTAAGAAGGTTATTGAGGAAATGAGGAAAGACAATGAGCTTTGATATTAGTCAGTATAAAGCTGATCCTAACTATTGTGTGTATTGTAATCGTAGGGATATTGGTGTTCATGATAGGTATGTCATGGAGAAAGACACTATTCTTGTTGATGTTTCTTGCAACATTTGTGATGGGAAATGGACTGAGGGTTACACTCTGAATTTTGTTACCTATGATTCTGATTTTGTTGCGAAAACGGATGAGGAATTGGATTATGAGTACCGTATTGCAAATATGACTGAGGAGGAAGTTTATGGAAGCTAATGATTTGCCAGAGTATTTTGATGCTGTTTTGAGTGTCAGGTTTGTTACTGAGGATATTGTTAAGATGCTTATTGAGGATGGTATTGAGAGTCCTGATCTTGATGATGTTTTTAGTGTTATTGATGCTCGTCTTTATCGTGATTATAAGAATAGTCCGGGTGATTTTTCTTTGTTTGATGATAAGGGTGAGGAGTACTGATGAGGTATTTTAAAGCGGTTGCTCATAGGGAATTGTTTGCAATGGTTGAGGATGATGCTTCTGATCCTCATATTGATGACATGATTTTTGATAAGTTGTTTCATGATCTTGATTGGTCTAATCATTATGAGTGTGTTGAGATATCTGAGGAAGAGTATTATAACTCAATGAAAGGTAGTGATGGATAATAGGCTTTTGAATGTTCAGGCAACTAGATTGGGTTCTTGGTTGAGTGGTAATGGTTATGTTGATCTTATTGAGTGGGGTTTGGACTCTGATTACAAGATGATTGACGGTGTTTGGTTTAATGATATGGGTAATGAGGTGAATATCTTCGAGTGTGCTCTTTATGCTATGGAGGCGGCTAATGGATCAGTTTGATTTGTGTCCAGAATGCGGGGAGTCTTATGGTGATTTTAATTCTCGTATGAATTTTGCTCCTAATGAGATGGTTGAGGAGTATGAGTGTATTGGTTGTGATACTACTTGGAATGTTGTATATAAGGTGACTGCGGTTCGTTGGGAAACTTATTCGGGTATGCAGGAACGTCTTTTTGCTGATAAGGAATACGATCCGAGTGAGCCTTTCTGAAATCTGGCGGGGTGAGAGTAATACTTATGTATATAGACATACATATAGTAGATACTCCCAGACCAAGATAGGCAAAGATACTCCTCTACAAAAAATAGAAGAAATACCCTCCCAAATAAGCAAAAACTCTATAGCGTTCTTTCGGTTTGTACGCAAATAAAGGTGATGTTTATTAAATAGATGGGTGTTTTTGTACGAAATAGCTTATTTTCCTAAGGTTTTTTAATCTTTTGGGAAGTTCTGGCGGGTTAGGTGTTGTTTACTCCCCTATATAGGGAATAGATAACACTTAACCCGCCTTTTTTTGTCTATCCTTAGGTAAATTAATGCTTTAAGGTATTTTCGGGGGTAGGGTTTATGTTCTCCTCTATATAGGAGTAAGAACACTTTACCCCGCCGAGTTATTGTCAGGAGTCCCCATAAAGGGTACTCATGGTAAATGAATAATCAAGTGATAAAACTAGCTATGGATGTTAGTGTGACATTTGATGATCGATTTATTGCTTATAATTGTGATCGATTTAGTCAACATTACATGGTTGTAATTATCACGAATTTTGCGGGTTTGATTTCTCAGGGATTAGGGCAAGGTATTCCCTCTACATAAAGGTAGGTAAGAGATCACGGAATAGGTAAAGGAATAGATAAAGAATCAGATCTTAACCTTAAGAACCCGCACTCCACTCCGGCACATTCTTAACGTTAAAAACGTTGGTGCCCATAAAGGTAATTAGAAAATAAAATAAAAGAATAATGTTAGTAAATGGATTAGAAAATATGTTAAATATTTTAATTCTTAACGTTAAAAATTGACGGGCGTGTCATTACGAAGAATACCATTCGTCACGCCCGCCGGTTCTTAACCTTAAAAAGCGGGCACTGGTTTTTAACGTTATGAGATGAGGGTAGGCGTTTCTTAACGTTATCATATTTCTTAACACAAAAAAGCCCCGCCGGTCATCAACCGGAGGGGCTAGATTGCCGTTAGAAAGTTAACGCTATCTTCGAGGAATAGCCTTTCTTAACGTTCGGCCTGTCCCGTAGGTCAGTCCTCGATCTTACCGAGGATCTTAACGGTAGGAACACCGGCAACCCATGTCAATGAGACACGGATACCGGCCAGACGGGCTGCGGAGCGAATGATCGCGCCCACACGGGCGGTCTCACGCTTCACATCGTCTGCGTTCTTACCGTTCAGATCGATGGCAAGTCCGGGAATGACGAGGGCTTTGCCGGCCTTCACAGTCGCGAGGCGATCAGCGATCACCTGCGTCTGTGGGTTCGGCTTGCGACCCTTGCCACTCTTCGGGACTTGCGCCTCGGGGATCTCTTCGAAGAAGTTATCGTTAGTCATTGCTAGCGATTCCTTTCCGTTAAGAACCACTCTGAGTGGTACGGTAACCGATTCTTAACGCTAGCCCGCGGTGATGAATCCTAAGGCTATAGCGTGGTCGGTGACTTTTTTAACGTAAGCGTTTCCCTTACGTTCTCAACGCATTAGCGTTAAGAAATGGGCGGGGGAGGGCATGGCTCCGCCCCCGCGTCCTGCGCGCTCTTCAGTTCTCAATGTGCTACGCACACGTTATCCGATGCCTTACCCATTCAGAGAACCGTAAGCAGTTGCACATGCAACTACTTGGTTAGCGTTAAGATCGACCATAAAGGCCGGGTAAAGGTTAGCCTTAAAAACAAAACATTAAAAAGGATTAGGATTTTAACGTTAAAAACGTCGGTGTGTGGGGCGATTCCCATAAACGTTAAAAATGTAGTATCTTAACCTTAAGAAATCACGGGTGTGCAAAGCAAAGCTTTGGGAGGATGCACACCCGCCGGTTTTTAACCTTAAAGAATAATTCTTAACCTTAAGAAGTTTTTAAGGCTAAGTCTTTCTTAACGTTAAGAAGCGGTAGGGCAAAAAAAATTTTAACGCTAACCGGTGGGGCCGGGGCCATTCGGCCCCGACCCCGGTCGGTCACTTCACCTTGATTTGGGGCACGCCTTCTGGCGAGAAGATGATGGAAAAGTCGTCGTGACCCGCGGCACGCATTGCGGAACGCAACATGGCCGAAACACGCGCCTTTTCGTTGCGGTAGTTGTCGGCGGTGGGGTCGAGTTTCTGCGACGGGATGCGGATGGCACGACCGGCGGTCAGACCGCGGAATGCGTCGATGAGTTGCGGGTCAACCGACGACTTGCGACCGCGTGGTGTACCGGTCACCTGGTCTGCGTCGATTTCCTCGAACTGCCATTCATTCTTTGCCATTGTTCTGATTCCTTCCTGTCGGGGTACTTCCCCGACATCCATAAGACTATCGCGTGTTCGACCATTTCCACCGATTTTGACAACATTCCCGATTGTTGCACATGCAACTACTTCGCACACCTTGTAGCCTTAAAAACCGGGCCTATGCGTAAACCTTAAGAAATTTTGGTACGGTTGATTACTTAACGTTAATAAAGGCTATGTGTGTCTTAAGGTTAAGAATGCGTATTCCATCCGGTCGTTTCTTAAGCTTAAAAACTGCGGGTGTAACGTTAATGGTATTCTTAACGTTAAACCCGCCATTTTAACCTTAAGAAGTGTGTAAGCGTTAAAAACCCGGCTCTCGGAGGGTAAGAGCCGGGTTCTTAAGGTTCAGACGGGAACGTACTTGCCGCCGGTTTCGACGCACAAGATGAGGTCGTTCCGTCCGAACAGTTCTTTAGCGTTACGAATGAACTTTTCGCATGATTCGCGGTCACCGACATGTTCGACGTAATGGCCGTTGTGGACGTAGTACAGTTTTTTCATTTTAAGGTTACCCTTCTTCTTTGTTTTCGTGCCTTTTCAGATCTCTGCGGATCTGTTTCAGGGCGCGGTGGTCTGACGCTGTGGCAGAGCAGAACACAGGCTGATGGTTAGGCTTAACTAACTTCCAGTGGTTCTTACCCTTTACAACTGCTCTATCGAACTCTGCTGCTAGTTCGGTGAGTTCTCTCTCCCATTTCTTCATACCGTCATTCTAATCAAAGCAATGGCAATGTCAATACTTTTCTTCTAACCTTAATTAGTTTTCTCATAAAGTTAGGAATTATGTTTTAAGATTAATATTTCATAATAAACTTGAGCATTGTTAACGTTAAAAACTTACGGGTGTACGGCTCTGGTATTCGAGTCGTACCACCCGCGTTTTTAACCTTAAGACTTGTGTAAGCGTTAAAAAACCCGGGGTGGCTAGCCCCGGGCTTTTTAAGGTTCAGTCGTCGCAGTAGACGGCGATGGCGTAGTGGTTGTACGGCTCCAGCAAGTAACCGGCGAAGGTCAGGTCATGCAAGCGGTAGATGAACGACTCGCCGTTGATCTCGAACTCCCAGACGATGGCGTGCTGGTCGGGGCCGTTCCAGTGTTCGACAACCACGGGCCGGTCGTAGTGGCGACGGTCGGCTGTGCCGATGCCGTAGGAGTCCATCACATGGTTAAAAACCATGCGAGCGATCTGGTTGAGAGTGCGGATGGACGGAGTGCCGGAGTGGGTACCGGCTGTGTTGGGCGTTGTTGCCATGTCTTTATTGTAATGAATCAGGTAAGCCATTGCAAATATTTCTTATAACCTTAATTCCTTTTCTCATAAAGTTAAAAGTTATGTTCTAACATTAAGATCCCATAATAAAGTTGACACTTCTTAAGGTTAAAAATCCACGGGTGCAAGGCGCTGGTATTCGCGCCGTAGCACCCGCCATTGTTAACGTTAAGAAGTGTGGGAGCGTTAAAAAACCGGCCCGAAGGCCGGTTTTTAAGGTTAGTCCTCCTTGCCTCTTATGAGTAGGTACATGATGCCCATGAGGGCGAAGTAGAGTATCCAGAAGTTAAGGATAGGTTCCCATCCGTCCGGTCGGTACCATTCCATTGCTTTCTCCTTTCTTAAGGCTCAGATGTACCACTGGTATTGGAGTGGCATGAATGGGTGGCAGATGACCCATTCGAGGATCTCGCCGGTTTGATTGTTAAGGGTACAAAGTCCGCTAGCGTTAATGGTTTCGGCGGTCGCGACTAGGTGGCGGAGCAGTCGGAACGTATCGTTAAGAGGCTCTTCGTTGGTGCAGGAGGAACCGGCGCATTCCTCGTAGTAGTTGGGGTCGATGGCCTCGGCCAGTGAGTGCAGTTTGTTAACGATATCATTTGCCAGTTCGGCCATTTCGTTGTTGGTCATTGTCTTGCCTTTCTCCCCCGGTTGGGGTGTTGCTTGCTTGCAAGCATCAGCCTAATGGATCACATACGGATATTGCAACTATTGTCGTTAGCGTTAAGATTGGTTTTCTCCATAAAGGGTAAGTCTGTCTATAAGGTTAAAAACGCGCAATAAAGGTGGGGCATTTCTTAACGTTAAAATTGCGGGTGCAAGGTCAGAATACCATGACCGCAGCACCCGCCTTTTTTAAGGTTAAGTTGTGTAGGGGCAAAATTTTTTAACCCTAACCCGGGGGGTCGCACTCCCCCCGGGTTTTTAAGGCTAGAAATGGAGGCTGCTGCCGAAGAACATGTCGGGGTTACCGTCCATAGCCTTACGAGCGATTTCGTTAAGGGTATGAATCGCGTCCTCGTCCCACTCGATTGTCATCCAGTCTGAGCAGTTCTCGTAGTTAAGGATATCTTTGATCCAGTAAACGAGGTCGTAGGTGTGCAACTTAACGTCAAGTTGCTCGCCTGCGTCCTGAACGACTGCATCGAACATAGCGTTAAGATAGCCGAACTCCATCCACACGGCGACCGGTGCGTCGCTCGCAGGCTGGGGGTTGGCGATCTCTCGCAGGTTGTTAAGGCTAAGTGCCGGAGTGGGTACCGGCTGGGTGTCAGGCTGTGTTGCCATGCTGCCAGTCTAATGGGTCGATGAATGGGTTGCAAATATTTGTTTTTACCTTAAAAAATATCTTTTAGCGTTAAGATTAGGTTTACCCATAAAGGGTAGACGATCCCGATAAGGTTAAAAATATGTAATAAAGGTGGAGAGCTTCTTAACGTTAAAATCACGGGTGTGCTGCGCTGGTATTCGCACAGCAACACCCGCGTTTCTTAACGTTATGATTCTTTGAAGCGTTAAAAAACCCGGGGTCGCACGCCCCGGGTTTTTAACGTTCAGACGTAGTCGTTGTGCCAGAGCACTTTGTTAACGATACGATGCATGCACGCAGTGCAGATGGTGCGTGTTGCGTGCGTTTCGGGGTGCATGCCGACAGCGGTCGGCTGACCGGTGCAGTACCACGTTGCCGAGCAACCGCTATTGGCGAGATCGGGGTCGGTCGTGGGGTCGATGGGGTAGAACTCCCAACCGCTGATTGAGACCCAAAGGCTACGGAGTTCACCGTTAGCCTTAAAGATCGGGGTGGACGGGGTGCCCGAGTGGGTACGGGCTGTGTTAGGCCGGATTGCCATAGGGCAAGCCTAGCGGATCAGGTAAAGGAAACGCAATCTTTTCTGTTAGGGTTAAGATTAGATCTTCCCATAAAGGGATCAACCGTATTTAGCGTTAAAAAACCATAATAAACTTGTCATCTTCTTAACCTTAAAAACCACGGGTGTGATGCTCGAATACCAGAGCACCAACACCCGTCTTTTTAACGTTATAATATGTGATAGTGTTAAAAAACCGGGGTCGCACTCCCCGGTTTTTAAGGCTAACTCTTCTTTGGTGTTCTGTATTTGACAAAGTTGCGATCACTGAGGTATGCGATTCGAACATTGAGAAGATCTTCTTCGCCTTCGTTTTTAAGGCTAAAGTCTTCGAAGTAGCCGGAGATGTCGCCGGTCGCGCAGTAGATGAACGCGAGCATGCGCTCGGTATGGCTAAGGCCATTGAGGTTGATATCAGCCGGAGTTAGAACGTTAAATTCTTCCCGAATATCTTGTGATGCGGCACACTTACCGCAGAGCACAGCCGGAATGGCCATACGCCTGCCGCAGTTTTGACATGGAGTTTGCTTGCTTCGCTTCATGGAGCCAGTTTATCTAAACGATACAGAAATGCAAGTGTTTTCTTATAACATTAAATTAGAATCTCATAAAGCATATTTCGCCGTATTTAGCGTTAAGAATCCATAATCAATTTGGACATTGTTTAACCTTAAAAAACACGGGTGTGGGCCTCGGCACGCCGCTAAGGCCCACCCGCGATCTATTTGGGCTAATTCGGAAATTTCTGGGCGTTTTATTTGGTCTAATTCGGGCATTTTCTTTTGGGTCTATTTGGTCTAATTCGGCTATGTCTATTTGGTGTAATTCGGGAATTTGTAGGCGTTCTATTTGGGCTATTTCGGTCGTTTCTATTTGGTCTATTGCGACCGTTTTATTTGTGCCCATACATGACAAAACCCCCGACCGGCGAACCGGTCGGGGGTTGTCTGTGCTGTCGGGCTAGCCCTTAGGCTTGCCCGCGTACAGCACCACGGTGTCGCCTTCACCGGCGAAACAGCGCACCGTGAATCCGTCCGCGCCGAAGGCGCGAGCGTCGCGGTCTAGCGCCATGTTCGCGCTCGCCGGTGTGGTGCCGGTCGTGACCGCGCTGATCGGCGCGACGACATGCGCGAGCGTGCCCGCCCTGTACGCGCTACGCGCCTCAGCGAGCGACAACGGCGTGCCGGTGCGGACGAGGCACGCGATGCCCGCGAGCACCGCGCCCTTGTCCGCTCGCCGGTCGGCATCGTCGCGCAACGCCTTGCCGTTGTTGCGCGCCATCAGCCCCGCGAGGCGGTCGCTCGCGCTGTCCGTATCGGCACCGGTGACGCTGATGCCGACGGGCGACACTCGGACGGTGGTCGCCTTCACCGTGACTAGTTTCGTGGCCTTAGCCATGATCCTCGTCCCTTCTGCCGGATCGCTCGTTCACCGGCACTACGTACCCTAGCCGATCCGGTCGGCATTGGTCGAATTGTAGGCCGTTGCATATGCAACAACTAAATAAACCGGATTACGATTCCCGATTTAGTCTAAATAAACCCCATAATAAAGTATTCATTTACTCAAATAGAAACTAGGGTATTTAGTAAAATGGCGGGTGGTCGGATACTCAAAGACTGCGTGTTGGAGTATGCTCCCACCCGCGATGGTTTTCCACAGGGTTGTTCACAGGGTGTGGATA
>Ga0070750_10002209_pt1 | contig 10780 bp, 7 predicted proteins | sample VirMetDEL_Nov_24_FD_77013 | JGI IMG/M metagenome (GOLD analysis project Ga0070750, IMG submission 77013) | Aqueous microbial communities from the Delaware River and Bay under freshwater to marine salinity gradient to study organic matter... | ecosystem: Environmental > Aquatic > Marine > Coastal... | reverse complement strand
TTGGACTACTAAAAGTAAGATAATGACGTGTAATCGCCAATGCTAATTCGTGTTTCCTTTTACTATTAGAAAAAAGTTCTCTAATCGTGATAGGTGACATATCTAAAAATTCACTTGCGCTTGTTTCATTATAATAATCAATATCACGACTCATTATACACTAATATTTAGAGAAATCTTTATACCCATTTTCTAACATATATATATATATCTATTTATTTAATTAGAAAGATTTGCGTGTGATATTCTGCCCTACTAATAGCAGTATAAAACATTTTCATATCACGAACACCTCTCATATCAATATAAATATTATTCTTGAATGTTTCACCCTGAACTGAATGAACCGTATAACCGTGTCTTAATTCACATACAACTTTTTTAACTTTATCAAAAATAATATCACCATTATTAAAATCTCTTGTATTATTCTTAACACGGTATTTTTCAATTTCCTTAAATAATTCAGTCCATTGATCATTATATTTATGTTGTGATACTAAAATAATATCTTCTTTTTTATAATTATTTTTTACATAATCCCTATCTACATTTTTAAATGGCAAAGACTTCATAGAAACACATTTACCACTCTTAATACATTTTCGCACATAATTACAAGCATTTAATTGTTCTGAACTTTTAAATCTGTAATTCTTGCCACTCATTTCAAAAACATTTTCAATATTTTTATAAGTCATTTGTTTTTCTTTTTCAATTGGTTCTAATTGTGCTTCTAAATCACCACAAAAAATTATCTTTCCACGAATATTATTAATCATATAATCTTTTTGGTTTTCAGTAAGCATAGAACATTCATCAATAATATAAACATTATATTTATAACATTCAGCATCAGATCCATCATTACCAAGACTAAATGGTTCATTTAATAAACGACTATGATTTGAAACTCTTAATTTTTTTCCAAAATGTTTCATATAATCTTTTTTCATTCTACTTTCTAATTTATTAGAATGTGGAGCATATACCACATTAACAAAACCATATTCAAGAAATAAATTAGTATATGTCTTACCGTCACCACCAGCACCATCAAAAATTTCTGTTTTATAATGTGGTCTATATTCTGTATTAGTTGAATAACTACCCATATCTTCACAATACATCAAATTAGATAAATAAGATTCACAAGGGTCATTTTTAAATGTCATTTTATCCGTTTTATCACCAAAAATATCATTTATTTTAAAATCATGATCTTTATAATAAATTCCATCAACACAAACTCTAATAACATTATCAATATTCATATTTAATAATTGGTCTAACATATGTAATCGTTGATATGCTGTAATCTGTGCTGTAATATGTTTTTTATTGAATTGATATGAATTTTTATATGATACACGTGCTTCATTATCAGCATAATAAATTTTAGCATCAGTATCAATATTTTGTAAATATTGTTCTTTGCCTTTAATCCAAAAATTTTTATCATCTTTTATCATACAATTCATACCACACCATTTAGAATAGTATGGAATCTTAAATTCAACATCATTATAAAATATTTCTTCTTTTTTATTAATCATATCATCACTAAATTCAAAATCTTCTTTAATGCCCCAACAACCATAATTAACTTTAAATTTACCGCCATATTTTTCTAATGCTTTTAATTCAGCATAGGTATAAATGTTAGAATCTCTGAACCAATCAAGAACATCATTTAATTTAATAAATTTTTCATTACAAGAAGATAAATCAAGATCATAAATTGAATATAAACCATTATCTACCATTTTGTCACATTTTCTAAAATCTGTAATTTTTAACATAAAACCATCATAATATTTACATTTTTTAAATTGAGTGTATGCTTTCGTCATATCAATATGTTTAATGTCTTCTGGAATTTTTCTTTTATAATCAGTCGTATCAATAAAATCAATAGTCCCATTAAAATGTGTGCCTTGATTAATAAAAGATTGTAATTCAGGAAACTGCAGGGCATCAATAGAACAATATTTTAATCCAGTATCTTTTTCAAAATCACGAATAGTTGAACCATAATCACTTTGTATTTTAACATTCCTTTCTAATGTTTGGATAGAACAAATACCGTAAGTATCTTTTTTATAAATATAAAATTCTTCTTTTTCATCTAATTGTTTCATTAAATCAATTAATTCATTTCTTGTATCAACAAATTCAGTATCTCCATTTTTAAAAATACTTTTTTCATTGAATTCACCGTTACAAACTTCAACGTGATCTGCTCGTGTGTTGATATACTTGAATACTTTTAATGGTTTCTTCATACTTCTATATTCAAAAAGTAGTTTATTAGAAAATGGTTGGTCTATATCCATACCAATTTGTAAATCTTCACATAAAGTTGGTAATTCATCTTGTGGAACGCCCTTTTTATATTTTTCTAATAATGAAATAGTTTTTTTAGTTCTTTTATCTTTAACAGTTTTACCAGTAATTTTATTTAACTTACTTTTATAAGTAGCAATTGTTGATTTGCTTTTACAATTTTCAATTGTTGTTTTAATCCAATCAATAATAGGTTGTAAAATACAATGTGCTAATTTACCATCTAAAAATGTCTGACTAAAATATTTTTTAGGTAGGTTTTTTTCTTTTGTAAAAATAATATTAATTACATCATCTTCATTAAGGTCATTGTTCCATATCATAACTCCACTCCTAACTTGAAATGCTAAATGGTTTTCATTCCACCACGAATTAACATTAGCACCAATATTAAATTGACGATCAAAAATATTACTACCATTTTTTTGTATAACAATACGATAATTTCCAGTAAAATTATTATCCTTTACCAACTTTCTAATAAGGTCATTACTCCAAATAGTTCCTTGTGCTTCAACGCTCCATGCTGGATCATCATCTAAACCTGCGACATATCTAAAAGCATTAGTTGGTTTTTTTGTTGCTACAATATTATCAATAACATTATATTTATCAGTAAATGATTTTTTTAATCTCTTATCATTGTATCTTTGATCAACTGGTTTATTAATTATTTTACCTGTATCGGCATTATATACTTTTGATGTGTCTAAATAAACAGTAGTCTTATCTTCTCTAATTAATCTTCTATTAAATGCTAATGCTTTTTTTGTTGGAAGTCCTCCACGAGTGAGAATTTTAGGTTGATAATTTTTTACACCATTTTGTGCTATATCTTGATTTAATAGAGTTTGTATTTCCTGTATATCCATATTATTAATAAGATTAGATATAATATTTGTATTACTTGAATTCGCCATATAATATATATGTTAGAAAATATTTCTCTAAACTATTTATAAAATATATATAATTAAAAACTATATATATATTAAAAAAAAAATACAAAAAAATTTACCAAATATAAATCAACTCTTTATTTTTTTTTCCTCCCATTTGTTGGTTTAAATTTTCCATTTCTTTACAAGGTGTTCCACCATAATTTAAATAATCCTTATACATATAATCGCTGATATTAATACAAACTTTTCCATTTCTTTTAATATTACTTCTTAATTTATCAATTAATGGTATTAAAAATTGTTTATAATATACTTCATTACTTGTAAATAATTCCATATTATTATACTTTTCTAAATTAATATAGGGTGGAGAGGTTAAAACAAGATCATAATCAATTTTACTAAAATCAACATTTAAGCAACTATCCCAAATCATTGTGCCACCTCCACTAATTTGTATTAATTTTTCATAACCTTCTTTTAAATTTATATTAGTATCAATACCAGTATATTTAATACCACTACTGATTGAACCTAATAATCTACCACCCCAACCTGCCGTAGGGTCTAATAAATGATTACAATTAAATCTATCAATAATACTTTTTACTTGACAAGATTTAAAAGTATTAATACTTCCGTAACATAATCTATGAACTTCAAAAATATCAACTGGTTCAATATAATCTAATTTCTTTCTTCTATTAACTTTAATTGCTAAATCTATTAATTTTTTCTTATCTTGATCATTACTAAACATATCCTCAATGGTTTTATAATTTTTCTTATCTCTTCTGGTTTCAATCATTTCTTTTAAGAATAATGAATAAATAATTTTATTACCATAAAAACCATTTGGTTTATCTTTAACTTTCTCTAATTTGTTATATTCTTTCTTCATATCGTCAAATGATAATTCTTTACATTTTAAAATATCTTGATAAGAAATTGCTGAATAATCAGGGTTAGATTTTTGAATACGCATCATATATATATATGTTAGAAAATATTTCTCTAAACTATTATATATATATATTTAAAAAACTATATATAATAAAAAAAACAAAAAAATTTAAAAATCACGATAATTCTTCACTTTCAATATCAATTTTTTCTTCACTTTCCTTAATTATAATTTTCTCTTGTCTTTTTTCCTTCTTTTTTAATAATACCTTTTCTTTATTTGCTTCATACCATTTTTTCTGTGCTTCCCTTCTTTTTTGTTTCCATTCTTCCTTATCCTTATTCTTATTATAATAGGTATTAAATGAATTGCGTTGATAAACTGGCGTTTTATAGTTTTTATTTTCCATACTTATATATATATAAGTTAGATTTCATTTTTAAATTAATATTCCTAAATATATATATTTATGACTTAATTTTTTTTGGTGGTTTAATAATTTCTAAAACAACAGTATTATCTTCACCGATTCCCTGTGCTAATTGTTTATTAGAATCTAAAATACGACACCTAAAAGAATTCAATAATAAACTTGATCCCCTATGAGTATATACAATACTATCTGCACTTGTAGATGATGTATAATTTTGTTTTTGGTAATATTTACTAACAATTGCTACAATATGTTTAAAGTTTTGTTCTGGTGTTAAGAAATTATTACCGCCAAATTGTGCCGATACTTCAATTAAGAAATAACCAAAACTTGTTATTCCTGATGTAGCAGATAAAACAGATTTACCTGCTTTTACATCTTGTGTATCAGTTCCAATTGATACAAAAGCACTATCAGATGTTGGTGTTGATACACTTGGTGTTGGTATTGTAACTACTTTTTGAAAATTACTACCCTTATTAAATGCTGATGAAATACCAACAAATCCAGAAGTCATATTTACACCATCTTTTAATGGTTGTAATAATAAAGGCACAGAAGAAGGTTGATCTTGAACCGTATATTGTGTCCCATCTGGTGCATCTTTTACAGTTCGTAATGAAACAAGCACACAATTAGGATTAGGTGTTGTTGTATTATTTCCCTTTCTGTCTTTCAAGAATAAATTAAGGTCAAATCCTAATTGATCGCTCCAAAAAGATGCTGGTGATAAAGAAGTAAATGCTACACCACAATTTTTAGCAACTTGAAAAGTCCCAATTGGTAAATCTGGTGTAGCATTTCCTGTCTGGTCGCCTTGCCAACGAGTAGAACTACAAAAACCACCTAATTCACTATCACCTGCATTAGATCCATCTGCCTGTGAATAAATTGGTGTGTGTGCGTATTGTATAGAAAATCTATTATTCTCATCACTATATGCTAAAACAAATTGAGAAGCACCCATTATACTACTTGGTCTATCAGCAGTGCCGATTGTTGTAACTTGATATTTATAACCATATCTATCAATATTTGTTGAATTTATAGTATCTGCTGTAATAAAATTATTAAATTCACTATTAGGTTCTGAATTACCGCCAACCTGAATTAATAACTCATTACCAGTTAAAAAAGTGTCTGTTGGTGTTCCTTTATTTTCAGTTGCTAAACTGTTAATTTTTTCACATAATTCAGAAGCATCATAATTACCTTGTGGTAAAGTAAATTTTACTGTGCCTATTTTAGGTGTATAAACATCATCATCTAATCTTACAGCACCAGTTAATGCTAAAATTTCTGTATCATCATATTCTCGTTTTGTTCCGTCCATACGCTGGGTAAAAATTGGTTGTCCGTCATCGTCATGTAAATAAATCCCTAATGCTGGTAAATTTGCCACATTATCTGGTGGATTTTCTGCATCATAGGTTATATTAATATCAATAGTATTTTCAGTCCCCCAACCTACTTCATTATATTGTGGTAATTCTATGCGTTGAATAGTATTAGCACCTGCTATATTACGATAAACGGCAACAACTGAAAAACCGCCTACACCTTGTAAAGCATTTTGTCCCTGATATGTTAATTTTTGTTGAAATTCAAAATCAGAACCAGTAGAATTTAAACCACACATAATACAAGGTGATCCAAAAGCACTTGGTAATTTTACATTCTGTTGTGGATTAATACATTGAACATCACTGGTATTTGCTGTAACCCAATTTGGGGCATTATATACCCTTTTCACTCCATTCCAATTCATAGAATAATAAATAAATTGTAATTCTATTGGTGTGTCTTCATCAATAATTATTTTTTGTTGAGATTCTGCCCTTTCGTCAATATATGAATTTCTACATATAATACTATCTCCTTCCTCTAAAATAACTTGTGTTTGTAAGTTGGTAGTCCATTCACCATTAACAAGACCTTCTTGTAAAATTGCTCCTGTATTTTTAGCATCTTCAATTACATCTTTATTGCGACATTCTACAATATAATTTTCCATATATTATAGAATTATAAAAAAAATTAAAGTAAATTACTGTGTATAAATAACATTATAAGACATATCCTTATTCATAACAACTGCTTTTTCTACTTCTCCAAAAATATTAAGTAAAAGTTGCTGGTTTTGTTTAGCATTTCCAAAAATACCAGTTCTATTATAATTAAGTCTTAATTCAGCAATGTTTTCATCTACCATAATACCTAAATAATCCATTTCTCCAATAGTAGTATCATCTTCATAAAAATTACCTCCATCATTAAAATTAATCCAATTTTGGCAAGGAATTGTGTTAAATACTCCCCATGTATCAGTGAGGTATGCTAAACGCCTATTAGCACCAGTAGCAGTAGCACTACCAACCATACCAGCAGAAGGTAATTTAGCACTACCATTAACAATGAGTTGTGTTTCTGTCTTATATTGTGCTACACTACCAACATCAGCATAACCTTCTACATCAGTGCCATTTAACCAAGTGGCAGAATCAGTTGGTGTCTGAACTACGGCAAGACGGATAAGTTTTTTACCAGTATAACCAGTAAGTCTATAATTATTTAATTGTTTTTTAGTTCCATTACCTGCTACATTAGTCATACCAGTAATTGGTGGTGCTACAACTTGTTCTGTTTCTATTGGTCTATAAACAACACCCTTATATTCTCTCATAAGTGCGTCTTTCATATCACCATCACCAATTTCACTACATAAAAGTAGGGCATCAGCATTTGTAGATTTAGTAGCAGTAGAATCTTCTGTTAAATACTGCATAGCACTGGCAGAATTATATTCAACAACTACACGTAAATTTTTAAAAACGGTAGTTGGAAGAACAAGAGAACTGCGTAAAAATGGTAAAAGGTCTTTAAGGGACAACCATGATTTTTTGCTATTAAGTGCTGATCCTGTGTAGGTAATTGGGTTTTGTGTATCAAATGTTATATCATCTCTCTGAATTTGATTAGTATCAATTGTGTAATTACCTTGTGCTACATAACCGAGTTCAACAAATTTAAGAAAACGATTAACTGATAAATTACTATCATTATCAGTATTAGCATTTTTAAAGGCATTATAAACTGTTGCCAAATTTATAGCATCAAGTTGGGTTGATCCATCAAGAATTGAAACTCTTTTAATTGCTCCTAAAATTCCTAAAAGTGGGTTTGGACTATCAGTAGCATTTGTGGAAGTCATACCTACATTAATTAATCTTAAATCACTTAAAAATGCAGACATACTTGGTAGTCTGAATTCTACACGGAGATTTGCCCTATCAAATACTGGGTCTATTATTCTGCTTTCAACATTACTAAAACCGTTCATCTTTATATATTATTATATGATAAAAAAATTTTACATAATAATACATTAATATTAAAAAAATTTAAAGTAAATTAAAGTTCTACAAATGAGTGGAAATACATATAAGCAACCATTGGAACAGAAGAGGAAATACCACTTGTAAGTTGTAAGGCAAATTTAGATTGTTGTAATGAAATTACTTGGTCAAAGTCAAGACCGCATAAAAATCCATTATTATTTGCTAGGTTTTGGGTATTAAGAGCATTTCTGCCTGTATCCATCATTGAACCAATTGCTCTATCAATAACTTCTGAATTATTCCTTAATATATAAGACACTAGGGTATTGGAACTATCATTAAATAAAAACTGTGTTTGTGAAAGTGATGGCACTTTATTAAGTTCTAAATTGTTATTAACTGCTGTATTTTCATTAGCACTGGTTTGGAAACTAACAGTAACAGCAGAAACAAGTGCTGGAACATTAGTCTGGATATTAGCAAAAGATGACTGAATACTATTCTTTATCATGAGTTTAGTTTTAAGAACAACTGGGTCACTGTTGTCATCCATTGGTGAGGTTGTATATCTTAACCTTAAATTAGTTACTGAATATTTAACTTTGCTATTAACATCATTACCAAAAAGAACAGCAAATACACGTGCAAGAGTAGTTGAAACATCAATATCACCAGTCTTATCATATCCTAATTGTCCTGATCCTGAATTAAGAACAAAAAGAGGACGGACTGAAAAATCTGGGTCTAATCTCTGTAAATCGTTAGAAGGGTTAGATGCTGGAATTTCTCCCTGTAAAATAGCAACAGTCATATCATCTATTGGTGCTTTCATTTCACACACATTATTAGAGTTAAGCATATCATTACGACCAGCAGTAGCGGACATACTCATTTTGCACCATCTTGGGTATTCATTAAGGGTTTCTACTACACTCCTACTACCTTCTGCGTTTATAGTAGTAGTAATAGATTCAAAAAGGGCATTTGCTCCTACTAAATGGTCATAGTAAATTATTTTTTCATTTACTGGTGTGCCATCTACTTCATCAGTGCTACTCAATACTTTATTATCATAAGTAACCCTGATTTCTCCTTCAATTCTAACACTTCCTACATTTAATTTTCTATTTGGGTGTGATAATCTCCAATCCACAACTGTGAATTCATCGTAAGAAGATTTTAAATTACTTGGTAAAACTTCGTGATACACTAAATTATTCATTATATATAATTAATAGATAAAAAAAAAATAATTTAAATTACTTATATTTTAAAGTATTTTAAATCAAAAAAAAATAAATTAATAAGTGAATACTTTTGGAATTGCCTTAAACAATTGATAATTATTTACTCCACCAGTTCCAGCATTTGCTTTTACCTGTAAAAATTTAGATTGTGGGGTTTGGAAGAGTTCAGCAACCAGTGGTTTAGTATCGGCATTTGCTTTTTTATAAACATCTGTATAAGTATATTCATTAGAAACACCAGCATTAAGAACTAAATTTTTAAGTTTATAACCCATACCGTCTAAACTTCCTGCTAAACGGTCATAATAAAGTGGTTCTTTAACAACTACATCACGGTCAGTTACATCTATATTATTTAAAGAACATCTGAAATCAACAAGGGGACAAGATGAAATAAGATCGTCTGAACCTTGTGCGAAAGTCATAAATGCCTGTGTAGCATCTCCCTCAACTGTGAATAAATCCTGAAACTGGGTTCTCGCTCCACCGTTGCCTTCTTCTGTTGAAAAAGTAGTAAAATTAATACTATCATAATTTTCACGTTCTCCTTCTGGTTTTTTCTTTAATACAAGTTCTGCTTGATTAATTTTAAGTGTTGGGGTGCATTCAGCAATAGTAGCAGTAATTCCTGTATAGGTCTGGTCGCCAGTTAAAGCACTACCCCAATTAGTTTCAAATGTAAGTGATAATTTACCACCTAATGATTGGTCGGCATTTCCCTTATCCCATAAAATAGATGAAATAACTACTGGTTCATTAGCAACTGGATCTGGTAATGCTGTGCCTCCTGCTGTTGCAGAAATAAGTAGTTTCTGACCTACATAGTATAATGACTGTTTTAAATCAAAAACTCGTGTCTGGGTAGTTCCAGCACCAACAACTATTGTATTACCAACACCTTCTGTTGCTCCAATATCTTTAAAACTTTTCATACCTGCTGGGACTGCTTGGGCGTCCTTTCCAATTTGGACTGCTTCAAGTTTATCACGGTTTAACTCTAATCTCATGTTCAATTCACCCCCCCTGTTAGTATCATATTCGTCAGTAGCACAGAAGTCAAAAACATCACTTAACCTAACCTGTAATGGGACAGTAGTGCTTTCAATTGATTTAACAGCACCTGTTTTATTGAATGAACCAAAAAGTGAATACTGCTGGTTATTAATTGGAAATGGTAATTGGTTAATATCAACATAAGATTGGTCTGCTTCTGTTCGCTGGGATTTAGCAACTGTTGAAAGATTTTGTTTTAAAATATCAACTCTACGGAGAGATTCAATATTTCCTTTCATTTGTGATTTAAGGTGAGCGTTCTTAACAAATGCTACATTTTGAAAATGTGGTTTTTCAGCATCAGCAGTGACCCACTGAACCATATTATTATAAACACCTGTTCCACCACCAGCAGATGTTTCAGTTCTTTCAATTTCACAAGAAAATTGTAAAAAAGAATCTCTTAAATCATAAACATCACCAGCACTTACTGTAAAATGTCTGATATTATCAGTAGCGGTAATTTCAGAACCCTCTAAACTTTGAACTTTAACAAATTTATCCATTATATATATTAATAAGACAAAAAAAAAATAGATAATTAATACTTAATATAA
>Ga0070750_10002208_pt1 | contig 10782 bp, 16 predicted proteins | sample VirMetDEL_Nov_24_FD_77013 | JGI IMG/M metagenome (GOLD analysis project Ga0070750, IMG submission 77013) | Aqueous microbial communities from the Delaware River and Bay under freshwater to marine salinity gradient to study organic matter... | ecosystem: Environmental > Aquatic > Marine >... | reverse complement strand
CTTCACAAGTTAAAGAAGATTGAAGTGCAAGCACAAGAGACAATCAAGGACGTTGATGATCTGATCGACTATTGGTGCAAGTATTACGAGCTTGAGAGAAGTGCAGCAGAGGGAGGATCAAGAGTTCAGAACTTGAAGATGCTCCGCTATTGTATTTTTTGGAGCATCAAGAAGAAAGTAGTTTCGAATAATCTCACGATGGAGGGCATCGGGAAGATATTCAACAGGCATCACTCAACCGTTATCCATGCAATGAAGGCAATGGAGGATTGGATCAAGTATGACTCTGACCTTCGACAAGACCTGATGATTATGCTCAATGAGTTCGGCTACCGAGCTGATTGGGATTCAAAGGAGCACAAGCTCTCCTGGATTAAGGCTGGAGAACTTTACGAGCAATGAGACACGGCTCGCTCTTCTCAGGAATTGGAGGCTTCGACCTTGCTGCTGAATGGATGGGCTGGGAGAACGTGTTTCATTGTGAGTGGAATGAGTTCGGTCAGAAGGTGCTCAAGCATCACTTCCCTCAAGCAGATAGCTACTCAGACATTACCAAAACAGACTTTAGAAAATATGAAGGATCAGTTCAAATTATTTCCGGAGGATTCCCATGCCAACCATTCAGCCAAGCTGGAAAGCGGAAAGGAACAGATGATGAACGCTACTTGTGGCACGAAATGCTTAGAGCAGTTCAAGAGATTAAGCCAAAATTCGTCATCGCAGAGAATGTCTTTGGTATCCTCAGTATTGATGGGGGAATGGTCTTCGAACAAGTGCACCTTGACCTGGAGACTGAAGGGTACGAAGTACAGACGTTCATTATTCCAGCTTGTGCCAAAGATGCTCCCCATAGGAGAGACAGATGCTGGTTTGTTGCCTACTCCACAGAGCAGAGATTGGAAAGGAGCACAAGGTCGGAGCTACAAGGGAGAAGCTCACGATCTTCCAGGGGTGATGATGAAGGGAATGCTACCGACTCCAGCATCGAGAGATTACAAAGGAGCGAGGAGCAAGGAAGCACTCCAAGAATCAGGGAGGAAGGAGAACAATTCTCTTCCCGATTCATTCAGTCAAGCTGGCAAGAGTTCCCAACTGAATCCCCGATTTGTGGCGGAGATGATGGGCTTCCCGAAAGGCTGGACGGAATTACCTTTCCTAAATGGAGAAACGAGTCAATCAAAGCCTACGGAAACGCGATAGTTCCGCAAGTGGCTTATGAATTATTTAAAGCGATAGGGGAAGCTGAAAACCTTTCAGAGTAGGCAAATTTTAAATTCAATAAGTGATGATAAATCACAACAACGAACCAATGGCAACGAGCCAAGTTCACACTTCAAGAGATTACTCGACCTTCAAAACGTTGGACGGAAATCGAAACATCAACAAGCTCCATCTGAGGAGGCTCAAGGAGTCAATCAAGGAGAACTATCTTTTCACGGTGATAACGGTAAACGAGAACCACGAGATTATTGACGGCCAGCATAGGTTCACGGCAATCAAGGAGCTTGGCCTTCCTGTTAGGTATGTGGTCTGCAAAGGCTACGGACTGAACGAAATTCAGATACTCAACCGGAACTCCAAGAATTGGAACTCTGATGACTATCTCGAAGGATACTGCAATCTCGGAAACAGAGAATATCAGAAGTACAAGGAGTTCAAGGAACGATACGACTTCGGACACAATGAAACCATGTCAATGCTGACAGGCTACAACTCAGGCAATGGCAAAGTCATCGACAAGTTCCGGAGAGGGAAGTTCCGAATCACTCACTTGCGAGAAGCAAGAGCGAAGGCTGACAAGATCAGTCTGTTCAAAGGCATATACAAAGGCTACAAGAGAAGAGCTTTTATCTACGCTCTCCTGGACTTGATGGACAAGGAGCAGTTTGAGTTCACAGAGTTCTTGCAGAAGGTCAAGCTCCAGCCTTCAGCTCTGACAGATTGCAAGGATCGGGAGCAGTACATCTCACTAATTGAGGAGATATACAACTACAAGCGAAGGATGAAGGTCAATCTTCGGTATTGATCGGGACAAAATCCTATCTTTGCTACTTACTATTGAGCACTTGACAACTGCTCAGAAGGACAAGGAATGAAATCACAAACAACATCAGGAGGAAGTAACTCGACACGCAGCTACCTTGTCGGCTCGTTGAGTTCCGAGTTGTCAGCTCGGCCTCCTTTTTTCAATTATGGCTAAAGACAAGAAAGCATTTGTCGCATACTGCGATTGGCTCGAATCATTCGAGGAGCTCACAGATGAAGAGGCTGGAAAGCTCATCAAGCATCTGCTCAGATACGTAAACGATCAAAACCCTGAGCCTCCTGATAGGATAACTCAGATGTGTTTCATACCGATTAAGCAATCACTCAAGCGCGATCTTCGGAAGTACGAGGAACGAGCTGAGAGGAGTCGGATGAATGGAGCAAAAGGAGGCAGACCGAAAACCCAAAAAACCCAGCAGGTTAATTCAGAACCCAAAAAACCTGATAGAGATACAGATAGTGATAGTGTAACAGATACAGATAGAGATAAAGTAATAGATATAATAGAGCAGCATTCGCTGCTGGATGATTCTCTTGCTCAAGTATTTCAGGAGTTCATTCAACATCGAAAGCAGCTCAAGAAGCCAATGACCAAAATCGCTATCAGCAGAATGATCAGCAAGCTGAACAAGTACGATGCGAGAACGGCTGAACAGATGCTCGTTCAATCAATGGAGAACGGCTGGTCAGGTATATTTGAACCAAAAGACAAAGACAATGGAAAAAAGACAAGAGCAGAACAAGCACTTGTAAACATCGCAAGCGGAGCAAATAAGGAGCTCGACAAAATTGAGGGACTCGGTAGCTTCTGAAATCGCTACTCAACTCGACAAGGTAAGTGCGTACATTGATGCTCCTCCATTAACTCAGGTGCAGAAGGTCAGCGTCATTGACTTCCTGATCTCGGAGTTCGGAACGATTCCAACTGAAGAGCTTGGCAAGGCAGTCAAGATGGTGCTCGCTGAGAAGTTGGAAACTTCAAAGGATGTCGCGTACATCTCGAAGCAATCAGTTGGATGGTGGGGAACAATCCTCTCGGCATGGCAGAAGCATCGGAGAGAGCTCAAGAAACGACCTGAGCCGATTGACTTTAACAGGCCAATGATTGAGAAGTTCACAGGAGTTGATGGCAAGAATCACTCTTACTACCAGCTCCTGGATAATTGGTTTTCGATAAATGGGAGAATGCCTGAGTACGGATGGCCTTACAAATACGCAAGATCATACGCAACGGATCAAGGAACGCTGAACGTAACTCCGGAGGACAAGGATGAGGTTCACGAAATCGCAAGAGCTTATCTGAGCAGACTTCCGTCATTGACATCAAAGGGAAATCAGAAACACAAGCTGGAGCAGCATCATCTCGATTACGCGGTGATGGCAATTCATTTCAAACGCAAGTATCAAAACAAATAAGATGAGACTTACAGGGAAAGCAAAAGAGCAGTTCGACAATTGGCTCACCTCAGCCTATCAAGCCAGCGAACACGCGCAGGCGTTCAAAGCACTTAACCTGTTCTATAAAATGCCCAACTCTATGCAGTGGGGAGCCTATCAGGATTGGGCTGATAGTTTGGGAATAAATGTTGAAGTGTTTTCAGAGGCCGATTATCCAGATGTGCACTTCGATTACAGGATTACAGAAAAGAAAGCCGCTTCGTTTTGGGGTAGAGCAACAATAGCAGAATATACAACTCGCCAAGAAGCCCGAAACGCAGCTATTGAATCGTTGAATGAGTTAATCAACCAAAACAAATAAGATGACAATAGCAGAACAATTGAAACACGACTTTGAGAAAGGCGCATTATGCCTTTATGATTCTAACGGTAATCTAATCTATTATGAGACTTCAAGTGGATATTGGACTAAAAGTGAATACGATTCCAATGGTAACCAAATCTATTATGAGACTTCAAATGGATACATTGAAAACAACAGACCAAAGAAATCCTGTGAAGGTAAGGTTGTTGAAATTGATGGTAAGACTTACAAGTTAGTTGAACTACCCAAATAAGATGACACGAAAGGAAGCAGCTCTATTGCTTAGAGCATTATCATTCAGCACTTATGCCTTCGAGGATGAGGATGAGGCTCTGCTGATGCAAGAGATCAAGATGAAGCTGATGAATGCCCATCCTGATCAAATGGAAGCGGTCAGGAGAGGAGATAGGCTGAGAGTTCTACTCAATGCGTTGTTGATAAGTTTATTGGCAATTTTAATGCTCGGCTCGCTTGCTTTCGTTCTCTTTGGAGAGTGAAGGAGAAGGCGGTCATTGATCTACTCGGAGATGAGAGTCTCCAATCGCTGGCAATTAAGATTGCCGGAGGTCATTCTGACGATCTGATTCAAGAGGTGGCTCTTCTGCTCCTGGAGATGGATCAAGAGAAGTGGGAGACCATCAACGAGGGAGGCTATCTCCGTTGGTATGTGGTCAGAACCATGATGAACATGGCAACAAGCTCCAGGAGCACTTTCGCTCGGAAGTACGAACTCCATCAGCCGAGGCCGAGGCTCAAAGATATTCCGGAGGAGGAAGGCTATGACTTCGACAAGGAAGCAGACATCTCTCTCCTGGAGGAGATTCTTGAGGACTATCATTGGTATGACCGTGATATGTTGAAGCTCTATCTGAAGGAGGGCAGCTACCGAAAGGTTGAGAAGGTAACAGGAATCCCATTCAAATCGGTAGGCAATACCGTCAAGAAAACAATCGACAATCTAAGACATGACTATTATGAGCATACTATTGAACGCATTATCCGCAGCAGTGGCCTCCCTTATTTTCGTGGAGGTTCTGATGATGGATCTAAAGATCAAGGCTCTTCTGAATCTTCCTGAGAGCTTCGGCTTGAAGCCTTTGGATTGTCCGCTCTGCCTGTCGTTTTGGACAGGGCTGATTCTTGGACTCTGTTCCGGAGGTCTGCTGATTGGATTTCAGACGGCCTGTATCGCAGTCCTCTGCGAGCGAATCATTTATAAGCAGAATTGGATATGACCAAGCAACACATCAGGAAGTTCATCAAGGAGAAGAGGGAGGAGCTGGAGCGAATGGCTCAGAACAGATTCTCAGGCCGCATCACGAGAGAGGAGCAGCAGAGATACATTGAAATTTATCAGGCTATTGGACACAAGAGCTCAACGGTCTGCTTCACTTGCGGAAGGTCGGCTCAGTTGATGGCTGCTCAGTTGCTCAGATGGAACGAGGACAACCAACCAAAGAAGCGGAAATGAGCGATTGGAAGTACGGCATCTACACTACGTACAACATCTACGATGGAAGATGGTATGCGTTTAATCGAGATGACTCAAATCATTATTGGAACGGAGAGCCATGTTTGAAAGGATCAGGATATACGGCAAACGAAGCACTAAAGGATTACAATGAAAAGCGAAATAAGAAAGCTGACGGAGATCAGGAACAATCCTGAGAATCCGAGGTATATCAGAGACGAAAAGTTCGAGAAGCTGGTCAAGTCTCTGAAGGACTTTCCGGAGATGATCGGAGCGCGGCCTCTTGTAGTCAATCAGAGGATGGAAGCTCTTGGTGGCAATATGCGACTCAAGGCAATGATTGAGGCCGGCTGGACTGAATGCCCTGTTATCCAAGTGGATTGGTCAGAAGAGAAGCAAAGGGAGTTCATCATCAAGGACAATCTTGGCTATGGCGAATGGGATTGGGATATGCTTGCAAATGAATGGAACGAGGAAGAGCTCCAGGAGTGGGGTATGGATACTCCTGTGAATTGGGAGCAAGAGGAAGAGGAGGAAGTTCAATCAAAAACGAAGGAGAGCATCATCTGCGAAGTATGCGGCAAAACAACGGTTGAACAATGAACGAAGGCGGAACACCTGAGAACTTGAAAAAGTGGAAGAAAGGCGAAAGCGGCAACCCGAAAGGAAGGCCAAAGAAGATTGAGAATCTGATTAAGGAGCACTTCCTGGAGGAGCACAATCTCAAGCTCTCAAAATCACAGAGTCAGGACATCATCAAGAACATCCTCGGAAAGACTCGGAAGGAGCTGGTTGAGATGGCTCAGAATGAGGAGCTTCCCTTTTGGATTGCTCTAATAGCCAAGAAAGCACAGAGAGACTTCGAGAAGGGTTCAATTCATATCTTAGACGTGCTCTTCGATAGGGTGTACGGCAAGCCGAAGGAGGAGGTTGAGCAGACGATAAACGATGGAGCTCCGTCTGAGTTCAGAATAACCATCAATGATCCACGAAAAGAAGATAGTTGACCTTGAATGCACTCGAGTATTCTCTGAGATATGGGACGGGATTAATGATAACGAAACAAGGGGAGTTGTCTGTGAGGGAGGTTCGCGTTCCTCGAAAACGTGGAGTATCTGTCAGGCACTTCTCACGCTTGGGCATCAAAGTCCAGCGCGTATTATCATTGCTCGATTCAGAAGGACATGGATCAAGCCAACGGTTCTTGATACATTTATCAAGGTCTGCAAATCGCTCGACTTATGGGAGGAGGAGAGGTTCAACAAGACGGAACTGATATACTCGCTGAATGGCTCGACCTACGAGTTCTACGGCCTTGATGATTCTCAGAAGCTACACGGTATCGAGGCTGATTACTTTTGGTTGAATGAGGCCATTGAAACCAGCAGAGATGACTTCGACCAATTAGAGCAGAGATGCACAGGTAAGTGGCTACTTGATTACAATCCGAGCACGGATGAACATTGGATATTCGACTCAGTTCTCAGGAGGGATGATGTGAAGTACATCCATTCAACGCAGCTCGACAATCCATACCTTCCGGACCATATCAGAGCCAAGATTCTCAGCTACGAACCAACGGCTTCCAATATCAATCTCGGAACTGCTGATGACTTCAAGTGGAAGGTTTACGGCCTCGGACAACGCTCCAGGAGAGAAGGAGCAATTTACACGAATTGGAAGGAGGCTGACCAATGGCCGACAGGATGGAAGTGGAGATGCTTCGGACTCGATTGGGGCTTCACTCATGATCCAACTGCTCTCGTTGAGGTGGTTTACAACGGAGGCAAGCTATGGGTTCGGGAGCTTATCTATGAGACAGGACTGACCAACGCAGACATTGCCAAGAAGTGCGGCCTTCAGAGGAGCGATGAGATAGTAGCAGACTCGGCAGAGCCTAAGTCAATCGAGGAGCTGAGGAGGTTCGGCTTCCGAATCAGAGGAGTCAAGAAGGGAACTGATTCGGTCAGGTCAGGAATCGACAAGCTCAAGAGCGTTCAGATTATGGTTCACAAGGACTCGCTGAATGTGATCAGAGAGCTCAAGGCTTACTCCTGGAAGCGAGATCACAGAACGAACCAAGCCATCAATGTTCCGGAGGATGACAACAATCACGCTCTCGATGCTCTGAGATATGTTGCAATGGAGAAGATGAATGTCAACGCTGGCAAGTATTCCATCCGATAAACTACAATTTTGAACATAATCTATTTACAAGAAGATGAAGATTGAACTTCCAAAGGATTGGACTCAGGTCACGCTCAAGCAGTTCCAAGCAATACAGGCTCTGCTCAAGGATGAGGAGGCTGACCTGTATCAGAAGAACACAGAGATGATCGCGATACTTAGCGGAATGGACTTGGCTGATGTGGCCCAGCTTTCGCTGAAGAGTTACGCGAAGATCATGAAGGTGCTGGAGTTCATCTCTGAGCCAATGGAGAACAAGCTCACGAGAAAGTTCATGCTGAATGGCAAGAAGTACAGAATCGTCTCAGATGTCTATAAGCTGAACGGAGGACAATATATCACTCTCCAGCATCTGCTCCGAGACTCCGAGAAGGTCATCGACAATCTACATCAAATCATGGCAATATTTGCGATACCATACGAGCGCAAATGGTGGGGATGGAAGCGGACGGAATATGACTCCAACAATCACGAGTGGATTTCTGAAGAGATGCTTGATCTTCCGGTTTCCATTGCTCAACCGTTGTCTGCTTTTTTTTTCGCCAATTGGATGAGGTACGCAGAGCGTATGTTGGCATTTTCGGAGATGCAAGCCAAACGGACAGAGAGGAAGCTCGTGAGAGAGCTGAAACGTATCAAACCAAATACGGCTGGTTGGCAACCGTCAATTCCTTGGCTAATAACGATGCTACAAAATGGAGCTATTTCTTCGCTCTACCACTCAGGGAGTTCCTCAATCTCATCTCTTTTCAGAAGGCAAAGCAAGCGCACGAGTACCATCAAATGAAGCAACAGAATGGCGGAAGATAGGCTGATAGATGCTCTTGAATCGTGGCAAGAGAAGTATCTCTATGAGATAGCTCAGGGAATACAGAAGTATGACATAGTAGGCTCAGGAGCTCTCGGAAAGTCGTTCAAGATAAACGAGCAGCCAAAGGTCAAGCTATTCGGCTCAACGTATGTGATGAGGATCACTGCTCAACCATATTGGGAGCAGTTGAATTACGGAAGAGGAGAGTCAACTCAAGGCTCAACTCCTGGAGTGCTTCAAGGCAAGATTGAGGAATGGCTCAGGCTTCCGAATGTTCGGCAGAAGCTGACCAAAGGAAAGCCGTATGCAGAAGGCTCGGATAAGGGATGGACAGAGGCCCGATACAAGTCAGCAGCTTTCGCTATTGCTCGGAAGATTCACAACAAAGGCTACAAGGCTCGGCCATTCGTAACCGAAGCAAGGAAGAAGATTGACAACGACATGATAAAGGGAGTGGCTGATGCTGCTGCTGAACAGACAGAGTTCCGCATTTCCGAGATCATCAAATTCATTAACGATAATAACTAATGGCAGTACAGAATATAGCCTCTCCGGAAGCGTATCAGCTCGCGTACAATGACAACGTGTATGTGTTCGGAACATCGCAACCAACGGCAACCAAGAGATTCAGAGTAATCGCCTTTGATAGCTCTCTGAACGAGCTTGCTACTCTGCTGGTCTATCCTGTGGCAACTCCAGGCGCAACCACTACTCCGAATCGAGGCTACGTTGATATGAGCAGAATCATACAATCTGCAATCAGTAGTGATATTGCTATTGCTCCAGCTTCTCACAATGCCTTCTACGCGAACACGAACTCTCACATTGAGTACTCTGTGGTTATCAAGGAGGAGGATCAAGACTCTCAGGGAGTTTATCAGACTCTTCCGAATTGGCTATTCTACGAGAGGAAGAGCGCATGGAATGGAGTTCAAGATTTAGCCGATTGGATAGATTTCACTCCTTCTGATTATCTTATGACAACAGGAGTCGGAACAACCAAGTTCCTGAGCGATGGCCCAACCACGAGAGAGATCAAGTCGGAGCAGAGTGCTTATCTCTATTTGATAGCCTCGGAGGATAATGCTCCAGCGAGATTCCAGCTCATCACCTACGATGGCTACAATGGAACAGGCTCGGTCATTAACAACACTACGGTAAGCAATCCTCACGCTACTGATCTCACGAACTCCTTCAAGTTCCGTTATCTACGGATGCCGATTGGCACTTATGACATTCCGAGGATAGATTCCTCACTATTCAGCTCAGGCTCTCCATCGACTATCCTCAACGGAGCGAAGAGCTACACCATCAGACTTCAAGACAACATCGGAGTTGGTCAGGTTATCTCGGAGACAATCACTTTCAACATCGACCAAGAGTGCTCCAAGTTTGACGGAGTTCGATTGCATTGGCTCGGAAGATTGGGAGGCTTTGAGTCGTTCAACTTCAACTTCAAGAGCATCGAAAAGACCGACATCAAGAGGAAGGACTTCCGGAAGCAACATCACACTTGGACAGGCTCTGCTTGGGAGTACGACAAGATGAGCAGAGGGCGAACGCAATACGATACTCAGACAACCAAGAAGGTTAAAGTCAATACAGGCTATTTAACGGACTCTGAAAGCGTATGGATGGAGAGCTTGTTCAGTTCTCCGACAATCTACGAGGAACGCTCAAATGAGCTGATAGCGGTCAATATTGACGGAAGGTCAATCACTAAGCAGACGAGCCTCAATAACAAGCTCTGTCAGTACTCTTTTGACCTTGAGTATTCACTTCTAAATTACAGGCAACGTGGCTGAGGTATATGTTGAAGGTAAGCGGCTGGATGTATTCGAGGGATTCAAATTTTCCTTCAATTATTCCATTGCTGACATCAGGCATCCGGAGAAGAGATCAACGGAATACTCAAAGACAATCCGTTGTCCTGGAACTCCGAACAACGACTCCATCTTCGGGCAGATTTACGATCTGAACATTTCCAACACATTCGACTCGACTGCTGCGAATATCGAGGTCAACTTCAATCCCAACAAGAAGGCTGAGGCGATTGTGATAGCGGATGGCCTTCCGATCATGAAGGGCAGCATACAGCTACGGAAGATAAAACGGAAGTACACGGACTACTTGTACGAGGTTGTATTCGTTGGAAAGCTCGTGGACATCTTCGGAGTGCTTGGAGATAAGCAGCTCAACGGAGTCGAGGCTATTGATGTCGATGCTGATGGAGCTATCGTAACAACAACTCCAGATCCTCTGATTGACTTCTCTGACTTAGACCATGTCTATGATCGGGCAGCTCAGGAGGCGAGCTGGACTGCTCCTTATGGAGAAGGATATGTTTATCCGATGATTGACTACGGTCAGAATCTGAACTACAACGAAGCTGGTCAGAGAATCTACGAGGTGGAGGCATTCAATCCAGCTCTGTATTTGAAGGAGGTCATTGATCGTATCTTCTCCTTCGCTGGTTTCACTTACACGAGCAGCTTTCTTTCTTCT